>ERZ809407.562-NODE-562-length-39931-cov-27.838850_pt1 | contig 39931 bp, 45 predicted proteins | sample MGYA00520792_ERZ809407 | MGnify/ENA primary metagenome ERZ809407 (study PRJEB31576, sample SAMEA3212665) | Homo sapiens | biome: human-gut; feature: human gut; material: fecal | place: Sweden | collected 2012 ...
TCAATCAGTTCTGCATCGGGTAACTTCAGATCGTCGTCACCAGTGAAGAAAAAGATATCGTTATATATATCCGAGGCTTCCTTGTTGACAAATCCTTCGTTCTCGTCATTGAAACTACCGGGTTGGAGTGCATCAAGGAATTTGGTTCCACTGATGGTCAATTCATTACCACTGTTGTCCTTCACAATACGGCATCTGTAAGTTGAGCCGTTAAATTCATAGTCTTTAAATTCCATAGTTTAAATATTTAGAGTGAATAATTAATTGTTGTTGGGATATAAATTTGTAATGGGTAATCCTGCCTGTGCTGCCTTTTGGTGAGTGTAATATGTACCTCCTTTAGATTTTCCATCGTAATAGGAAATCACTTCGACAGAGTAACGGAGCATATAGTCGTTCCGGCGTAGAAAACAACCATCATAATACCTTTCACTTAACACTACGATTTTATCAGCTTTTGAAATGATGTGTTGATAACGTATCTTATCAGTGTTTAAGAACTTGGCTGGCTGCTCACGAAACGGAACAACGATTGTAAGTGTTATGTCCTTATATTGTTCTTGTAGTGACAGTACCATTTCGGCAGCAAGCATATCAAAGCCTACTGCTCCTCCGTTGATGAAGTTTTTGTTTCCTTTTCGATACTGTTCGAGAATGGCTGTTTTGAGTGCAACAGTCAGTTGTTTTCTTTTGTCGTGTGGAATGAAGCGGTGTCCGGTAAATGCAACCGAACATGTTTTTTGAATCTTTTCCTGTATCATATTACCTTATTTTATAAAAAGTTTTAGCTAAAAAGAAACCTCCGAGTACATTTGCACCAAAACTTTCCAGTTGCTCGGCTATTGTTGCGTATGAAATGCCTTTAGTAATGATGTCATCGAATAATATTACAGATTTTCCATAGAAAAAGGGAGTATCAAACTCGATTACATTGCTTTTCCTTATTTCTTTTTCATTGTTCCGATGCTCGTGAACGGTAAGCCGTTCTCCTGTGACGGAGATATGAGAATATCCATCGCAAGCATGAGTCAATTCGCATACTCTTTCAGAGAATTTCTTGTAACGAAGTTCATTCTTGTCGGGGGTGGATGCCGGAACACATAGGAATACTATGTCTTTCAGTCCCTTTCCAAAAGTTTCTTTGAGCCTGTCCGCTGTCATTCGTGCGACTTCTTCGTATGCTCTTCCGTCTTTAAAATCCCATATAATTTGACGCTCGGATTTTTCTTTGTCACCTACGTTCTTTATTCTTACCGGATAGTATTTATAAAACCAAACCGTCATTTTGTCAAGCTGTTTTTTGAGGTTTTCATTAATTGATTTTGCCATAGCTGTTAATTTTATTTTCCCTGCTGTCGGCTTTTCATGCAGACTTGCCCCGGGATTATTTTCTGCATTATTTAGGGGGGAAGGCAATCCGGCAAATCTGACGGTGGAAATACTCTTTCGCAGAAAGGAAGATTTCAGCCAGTCACTTGCGGTTTATCCGGATTTGTAAGGAATGGCTTGTACCCCGTTACCTTTGCAGAGAAATAGTCCGGGCTGCGTGAAGCTGGAGATGGATAATCAGCAAAACATGCATTGGCAATAGAATATTTATAAGGGGATAATGTCTAAATCTGTATAGAAGCGGGAGCATGATTTAGATTGAAGAGGTAAGAAAAGAGGTTTGGATGGTATGAAACTTGGGCAATTGCTTCCTGAAGGCCAGGTGTAAAAGTGGTAATGGTATCTCTGTATGGCGAAAGCGGCGAAAGTGGCAATATAGTATCTTCGTGAATGCGATAATAATGTTTGATTTTCAAGTACAATTAAAGTTGATTTTTAAATAAACGCTAAAAATATACGTTTTTTGAGTTGCTTTTTTTGTGTTAATAATAAAATTTGTTCCTTTATTGAAAAAATGTACTTGATATATTAAGAGTATGGCACTTGGCTCAATTATTAGAATATGAAGCATATTCAAGTGCTTTTTGATATTGTTAATTAATTTATTAATATAATTTCATGGAAAAGAAGAAGTATAATTTACGTGAAAAAAAGAGCAAAGAAGCCTCTTACAGAACGATGATAAGGTCAGAGCTTGCTGATGAGTTGTACGATAAAATTATGAATATTATTGTTATTCAGAAAAAGTACAGAGATCCCGATTATTCGGCAAAAGACTTAGCAAAAGAATTACAAACAAACACCCGCTATTTGTCGGCTGTAGTAAATTCGCGTTTTAATATGAATTATTCTTGTCTGCTTAATGAATATCGCATAAAGGAAGCAATGCACCTTTTAGTTGATAGACGTTATGTGGATAAAAACGTAGAAGAGATAAGTACGATGGTAGGCTTTGCCAACCGGCAATCATTTTATGCTGCGTTCTATAAATATGTAGGAATAACTCCTAGAGAATATCGTTTAAAACATATGGAAAATTTGGAGAAGTAATTTTCTGATTTTTTCTATAATGAGTCTTTGAACTAATCCAGGGTTAGTTCAAAGACTTTTTTTGTACTTTATATTTTTCGATTTGAGTTTCAAATGCAGCAGGAATGGCTTAACTACGTTTTCTCCTCGTCTGTGTTGAAGACTAATGGAAAATTAGTTGTGCTGATTATAGTGTGGCGAAGGTGGCGATATTGACAATTTAAATCTGATGTATTTTTTTAATTCAGGCTTTTAGGAGTGGTTGGAAGTATGCAAAAATTGCATCGGAAGGGTCAGTGAGATTAAGAGAAAATAACTAAATGTCTATTATTGAACAGTAGAAGAACCTGCTAACACGGGATACATGGTAGCAGGTCCTTCTATTAGTTTTGTAATATCGAAAAATATTGTGGAAGTTCCTTTTTTATTGTGTAATATGTATTATCAGGCCACATTTTTATTTTTCTTCTTAAAGATCGACAGTACTTCTGTGGCTAAATCTTTATAATCATTAGCTCCACCACTTTTAGGCGCATGTTCGAATACATCAAGGCCGTATATTCCGGCATTATTTAGAAATTCATTGCGCTTGATGAAAGTTTTGAATGTGTTTTCACATGCTTCTTCTAATAGCTGACTACGAATCTCCCGGCTTGATTTCAAACGGTTTTCGTACATTGTCTGAAGGAAGTAATATGGCGTATTTAGATTATTTTTATCCATGATTCCAAAGACTCCTTCATCCGCTCCGCTAAGAGCGTCAAGGCAACTAATGGGTATGATTACTAAATCAGCCGCTTTAGTTGCGTTCACCATAAGGGCTCCCATTCCAGGTTCGCTATCAACTATGATAAAGTCGAACGCATCTTCCAGGTAGGTGCATAACTCTTTCAATTTGTCACTTGGATTTTCATTTTGCGCCATATTATATAGTGAAGCTGAATATTCAGCTAATGCTATGGTAGATGGGATAAGATATAAATTCTTTTTTACTTCAATCGGTTGTATATCTAAGGTGGGATCAGATAAATAGTCTTCAATTGTACGCCCTTTATACTGTTGCTCTCTTAGTTCTTCCACTCTATTCTTGTTTTCACAACGGTTTGTTAGGTTGTGCTGACTATCAAAGTCTATCATGCATACCTTTTTTGCTTTAGCTGCCAATGCTGCTGCTAAATTCTGTGCTGTCATTGTTTTACCGACTCCACCTTTGTTGTTGATTACGGCTATTATCTTTGCTTCCTTTTTCATATTATAATTATATTATTATATAAGTAAATACTTATATAGTGTTTATATGGTTTATGATTATATATATAATATAATGTTATACATATATATTGTTATTCTATTTGATATGAAATAATCTGTACAATATGTGCATTATAAAAGATTCTTCTCGGACAGGTCTTTCATAATAAGTTGGGTTAAATATTGCTGTATGTTTATACCTAAACTTGCTATGTGCATTTTCATTACTGTATTGATACTTTCGGGCAAGCGCAGATTGTTTGGTTTACTTTCTTCAAAGTAACCATGTTTCGTTCTGGGCAGGAATGTGGGTTTTCCTATTGCTTTCCTAACTATTACTCCATATTCATTTTCTGATATAATAGAATATCCTTTCTGTAATAATTCAATTTTAAATGGATCGGTTTCTTGCTGTGCTGATGCAAGAATTATTCCTTTCTTTTCCGGTAATGGTTGCTTCTCTGGTTGTCGAGAGGTTTCCGTTTCCACTTTTTGTGGATTGCGGCTAATAGTTATTGTTCTTTTATCCTTGGTTCCCATATTTTTGATTTTATAGTTCTGTTTTGGTTACAAATATAATAATAGTATTTAATAATAAAGTATTTATATGTATATAATTATATATTATTAAATACTATATGATTATGTACTATATAAATTGTATATAACTATATATACTATATAATTAAATAGTATATATTGTAAGCGTGGAATTTGCAATGTTATAATTGGAATGTTTGTATAATATGTTGATTAATAACGATATATAAAATTGTATGAAGTGGAAATACTATAATAGGTATAATATTTATGCTTTAAATGCTTTACAAATTCCCATAACTATTGTCCTTTCCTCCCTCTGCCATACGAGTATTCCGGGAAATTCCCGGCTATTCGTATGGTTCAACTTCCATTTGTAATTGGATTATAGAATATGTTCTTTGGTGTAATATTCAATCAATCTTTCGCGTTCTTCTGGTAATAAATGAATATACCATTGGGAGAAATTACCTTCGGCATGATTCCAATCTTCCTGAATGCGCTTGTAATCGAAATTTAGTGGAACTATAAGACCTTGGAAAAGGATACAGAATTCGTTACCGAGGTTTATGAAGTTCAGATTGTGGAATCGTTGGGCTATTTTCTGAAGTAATACCGGATCTTGTTCAGGTATGTCGATTTCCAATAAAAAATCATTGAAATATTCGGGTGTATCCTTGTGCATACGAATTATGGTATCGTAATCCTCCTCGTCGATATGTTTGATTTCCGTTTCTAATTCGGCTATGTTTGAGATATGTGGATTATAACTAAAATCATTGCATCCTAATGCCCAAAGGCGCTCATTTGATAACGAGGAAACTAAGTTTTTGCGATATTCCTCCCAGTTAATTTGATTTTTGTCCATAGTGATATTTTTTTAAATTATTGTTTCTCTTATAACAGGGAATAGATTTTGTTGTATGAAATATGAAACACTAAAAGGTTACTTGTGCAGACTTTCACCTTTTAGCATTTTTACTTTGTATTTTAAATCTGATATAGTTTGTATAGTTTATCTAAATGTGAAAACCTGACATTACTGAAGATAAAGGTAGGTTTTTGCACCGCACCGGCTGTAAATATGGGACACGCATTTTTCAGTTCAAAATGTTTTTCCAATTCATTTTTGAAAATGGCACTGTTGAAACCTGTTTCGATGAAATTGAATTGGTGTCCGGCAACCTCCATTGGGATATATGCCCATAAAGAGGTCAAATTTGAAGCTAAGTTCATATTTAATGAAATACATTTGACGGGTAATAAGCCTTCTTGTTCCGCTATTAAGTTATCTTTTTCAACCTGCTTGCAGATTGTTTGGAACATGGCTTCTCTATACTTTTCAAATATTTGTAGCTGCCGAATGTAATTTTTTACTGATTCTGAAAAGTGATTCATTCCGTTTGAGATGAATAGTTTGGTTCTTTCATCAAATACAAGGGAATAATCGGTAGTTCCTGCCCATTTACCAGTGCATCTTTGCCCGATTTTAATAAAAGTGCTGTAGCCTAATATTCGGGTTAATTCATGGCATAATGCTGTTTGTTCTTTATTCATAATCTTATTGAGTTGGTTATTTATTTTCCGTTTCCGTGGGTAGCTCATAAGCGGTACAGTTGTTGTCCAAACGTATCTCCCAAAAGCCGATAGAGGTGGAATCTTCAACGCATAATATATCTAAGTTTTTACGCTCTGGATATGCGGTTACTGCATAAATAAAATCATCATCATCCAAGTCTTTGATGGCTTCTCTAAGTTCTCCAATTGTTTTAATCATTGTTATATTGCCTTTTGAATTAGTTACTATTCTGTTGTCATTTTCTTCCTGTATTCTAATATTTCATCCATTGTCAGCCATTCCGGTTTCTTATCTTCATCGAAACTATCATGTAGCTTTATCATAAGTTCGATTTGCTGTTTTTCGTTTTGAGCCCACAGATGCTTTGGGTATCTGTTGCCATAGCCAAGGTAGTAATTACAATCCTGTTGAAGGCGGCTTAAAAGTCGATATCTGAACTCTGCATCATGCTTGAGCATATCTTCCATTGTAGTTTTCCATTCTTCTGCTTCATTAACTGTTGTTCTTTCCATATCTGTTTCTTTTTAGGATTAATATTTTTTCCCTTCCTTCATTATGATTTCGGGGATTAACTGTTTTTTCTGCTTTATTATTGCCTATCATCTTCATTACAAGGTTTCGATGAGAAATACTCTTTTCATTTAAGGAAAAGGAAGATTTTTCATGACGAAAGCCCGGGAGGGCGTACCTTGTAATGAAGATAATAGGTAATTTCCTTTGCAGAAAAAAACAGGTTAATCCCCGAAGTATTATGAGCGGCAGGTTGCAATAGGAGAATGGAGTATTAAATAAAAAAGGGAATGGGCAATGAAAAATATAAAAGGCTGACAAAGTTATAAAGGAAACAGTTATTGGCTTATTGGAGATATGGGCTGTATTGGCTATAAATGGGTTTAGTACGTTGATATAGGATATTGATATATTGTTTGGAGATGTGCAGATGTAGTAAGGTGTCTTTCGCCTCACTACATCTTTTGCAATCTCTACTAATTTAGCGATTTTCAGATAATAAGCAATTTGGCATAACAAAATGAGTTATTGCTATTTTATTGTCATCATCATAGGCAACTTTAGCCGGACGTTCTCCGTTGCAATATATGTATATCAACGGCAAATCAAGATTATAATACTCTTGTTGTGATACTTGCTTTTGCTCCTCTCGATAACACCAAACGACGAATTGGTTGGGCCAATGACCTTTGAAAACTTTTCCTTTGTATGTCTCAATGAATTTGGTAAATTCCTCTTCAGTGCGGAAAGCTACGCCGTCTCCTTCATAAAGCTGCCGGTCATAAGCCGTAGGCTCTTTTTCATCAAAGCGGTTAATGTACAATCTACGCCATTTTTCTGTAGTAAAACCTTCGTAAAGTGGTAGGGGATTCACATACTCCCAAACACTAACTTCGGCTGTGAAATGAATAGCACCATTTCCGCAAGAACCACAATGTCCCCAGTCGCAAAATCTTTTTTCTTGCTTGCCTATATATTTGAGTTCTCCGGCTTTTAAGTCACGCCATGCTCCACCACTAGTAGAACACTGTATCCCCGTTGTTCTGTTTGGACTGATGAAAGGGACATAGGGGCGTTCGCATATATTACAAATGCCCTCGCAAGTATATTCTATGTGTGCTTCCGGATAGTAACTACCATGTTTGTCTGTATATCTCAATATGTCGCCGGCTTTTGGGGTATCTGCGGAACGTGTGCTTTCGATAAGTGTAACATATCCGTTTGCTTTGTCTACATCAAATTGGGTTACACGATGTTCTTGGTCATAGCTGTAATTGAGTTTGATTAACGAGTCGATGTCGTACTTACCAGCTTGTTGCTTTTTTTGATTCTCCATATTCATTTCTGTAATTATTAGGGTTATTTTTTTCCCTCTGATTTTAATTCCGAGGGGATTAACTGTTTTTTCTGCCTTGTTATTGCATATTATCTTTGTAGCAAGGTTTCGATGGGAAATACTCTTTTCATTTAAGGAAAAGGAAGATTTTTCATGACGAAAGCCCGGGAGGGCGTACCTTGTAATGAAGATAATAGGTGATTTCCTTTGCAGAAAAAAACAGGGTAATCCGCGAAGTATTATGAATGGATAATTATAACTGGAAAAAGCTAATACGGTAAAAATGGAGCAGGGAAGGGGGTAGGGTGTAAAAGAGGTAGATATCGGTATTGATATAAAGGTGAGAAGTGGTCGGGGCACTAATAGAGTTTTTTCCTAAAATTGTAAAGTTATACTCGTGTTCACTGGTAGGAGTGGTCTTGCTAATGACACCTGCATAGTCGGCAGCTTCATGCTGGCCGACATGCATATAGTAGGTTGTCGTATAGTTGTGATTACTCTATGGTTCGTTAGGAAAGAGCGTAATGATTTGCCTATTATACCATTCTTTGATTTTACCCGTTGCATCCATTTGTTATTCTGTTTTTAAAGTGGTTTTTATATATTTCATAAAGTTATTTGAACTGCATAAAATATGATCTTCTTGGCGTTGGTAGCTCAAATCACCATTGCTGAGTATTTTACCACTTGCATTAAGATAGACATCGCCATATACACAATCTGTTGTTGTGAGATAGATTTCGTGGATCGGATTAGGATATCCGGTTGTGCATCTTCCTTCTTTGAAAAGGAATATGTTTTCGGCTTGATTTCTCAAACCGAAAAATGGATATTGGCTTAGTTTGGCGATTACTTTGGGATGGAATTGGCTGTCATGGAATCTGTCATCGCTCATTTCGAGTATGGGATAGTGTTCATCCTTTTCTTCTTGATAATCATATAATTCCGAGCAAATATTAATAAATTCCTTAGAGACTGAAGATGAAGAGCCGTTTGTTACTATGTAAAAATCGTGAACGGGTATATTGTAATTTTTGAGCTGTTTTAGTATATATCTCATTGCTTTGACATTTAACGATGGTTCACCTCCGGTTATATTGAAGTGTTGTATGTGTTGAATATGTTTCAGTATATCTTTGATGTACCGGTGTTCTATATCGACGTTCTGAGCGTCACCTCTCATGCAATGGGCACATGTCATATTACAACGACGTGTAATTTCGATACTTAGGGTCTTAACGTATAATTTGTTCATTGTTATATTTAATAATTTATGTTTCCCTCTTGTGTATTGATTATCAAGAGGATCAACTGTTTTTTTCTGCCTTTTGAACGGCATAGTCATTCACCGCAAACCTTTCATGCGAAATACTCTTTTGGAAAAAGGAAGATTTTGCAATGAAAACCTTTGGGCGGTTTGCCGGATGAATGATGCTGATGCCGTTTGTTTTGCAGAGAAAAACAGGTTGGTCCTCTTGAAGGAGTCTTTGGCATTGTAAGTGGGGAGAGGATGAATATAAGAGGGAAGCTTTTGGTATAGAAAGGGTAGGAGGTGGGTGGCATTGAAGTCTAAAAGTTGATTATGGGGTAAAGGAACTTTCGCAGAACAAACTTGCAAACCGGTTTTCTAAATCGAAGATAGTTTCATGGCTGTTCCGGCGATAGGGTCTGTCTGTTTTCTTTTGAAGTTCCTTCAGCTTATTCCAGTATTCCGGTAGATGTAGATATATGTTTCTTAGTTCTTTGAGATTTTTGTTCCCGCAACACCAACAACTAACCCTGTCCAAGAGAGAATAAAGGGGAAATCCGTTTTCTTCCCATGTGAAACCTCTGTCATAGCAATATTGGAGTGCTTGGGCTTCCGTTATATTCCATTCTGCTAATGGAAGTATTCTGTTGGGACGTTTCTCTTTTTCAAACCGATGTGTTTCGTCTGCTGCGATTCCTACATAGTCTATTCCATTTTGGGTGTAGACTTTCAATGCTTTTAGTTTCTGGGAGGTACCCCACCGGCAAGTGCCACCACACCATGAGTAGCCGTATTGATGTATGATGTCTGTTCCTCGCTTTTTCACCGGGCGTTCAAACATATTCCATAGGAACGATTGTTCCGGGTATAGTTCTGTGTATTTTATGTTGTGTGCTTTCAGAATGGGAATAACTTTGTCCCGAGTATCGTAAATGGCTCGGAACTCCATGCCTGTATCATAAAACACGACTTCATTCAAGGGGTATTGTTTCTCTATCAACATGAATAACATGGCTAAAGAGTCTTTTCCAAAACTAACTGACGCATAATAAATCATTCTGTACAGGATTTGTTGTTTATTGATTCTTTGTTCATCCCGTTCGTTTTCTTTATGTCGTTCTGAATCCCCGTTTTTATCAATTTGATAAAAACGGTCGTGTCTCTACCTATTATACCGTTCGTCTCGTAAACTTTATTGGAGAACACAGAACAGGCATAGGCTATTGGGTATTTCCTTTTTTTATCAGGATAGCGGTTATTCCATACTTCCAAATAATTTTTTGCAATTTGTATTAGGTTTTCTTTGCCTAAATCTCCCACAGCATCCATGCGAATTTCTTCAAGAACCTTTGCTGTTTCGTTATTTATAATCTTTTTCACCCAGCCGGTGAGCGTGTATATTGTTTCCATTTTTTTTGTTATACTTTGATTTATATTTTCCCTTTTATCAATCAATTTCGGGAATTAACTGTTTTTCTGCCTCGTGAACAGCATAATCATTCACCGCAAACCTTTCATGTGAAATACTCTTTTTCCCCTTTTGGAAAAAGGAAGATTTTGCAATGAAAACCTTTGGGCGGTTTGTCGGATGAATGATGTTGATGCCGTTTGTTTTGCAGAGAAAACAGGGAATGTCCGAAAATAAGATGCTGGTAAAAATGGCTGGTAGTTTTTTGTTATAAGAGAGTGGATTATTATGACTTTAGTTGCTACTTAATAATAATTCATTTTCTGCGTCGATAATCGTTTGTTAATTGTGACCTTTTAATTATATTTGCAACATTACTCATGTTGAGTATCTGTTATTCAGTTTAGTATCTACTTGGAAGCTGCAATTTTCTATCTTGATACATCTAAACTGAACAGCCATTCGTATGTTCAAAAAACTACGATATGCGCACCTGTTCGGTTATAGTGTATCAAGGGCTATGCAGCGCCCCAAGTAGGCTATGCCGGATTGGGTGCGTTTTTTTGTACCTGCTTTTGAGAATAATAATTGTCTAATAATAAATTTGATGTTATGGAAAAAAATACGAATGAATCAGAGAAGAAACCTTATAACATAAGGGAGAAGAAGGTAAAAGAGGCGGCTTACAGAAGTTTAATTCGACCAGCCTTAGCCGATGAACTGTATGATAAAATATTGAAAATCATTGTCGTTCAGAAAAAATATAGAGATCCTGATTATTCGGCGAAGGATATGGCTAAAGAGTTGGATACAAATACCCGATACCTTTCAGCAGTAGTAAACTCTCGTTTTGGAATGAATCTTTCAGAATTGAAAAATCAATATCGTGTCACTGATGCGCTGCATTTGCTGACTGATAAGCGTTATAAGGATATGAACATTGAAGAGATCAGTGCGATGGTGGGTTTTGCGAACCGTCAATCCTTTTATGCCGCATTTTATAAAAATGTAGGTAAATCTCCTCATAGTTATCGGAAAGAAAAAGAGAGTAAATAGGAATGTTGGCAATGCAGGCAAATCAGTAGTCTCGTTTGCAATAAAAGTTGATTGAATAAAAGTTACCTATTATCAAGTGAATAATAGGTAACTTTTTTTGTTTGGGTGTTTGGGGTAATTTGTTTATATTCGGCGGCTATTATAAACGGCGATTCAATAGCAGTGATAATGGGTAGATGTACTTGTTATAGACCTTCATGTATTCCAGATTAGGTTTCGCCTGAGAAAACGGGTCGGTCTTGTCCGTATAGAAAAAGATATCGAGAATACTCCCGTTCTCTATTTTATTTGCTCCGTTAGTCGGGATATCTTCAACATCGCTGAAGTCTTCTAATGGTAGCGATTCTATTGTTCCTGAAGACTCCTCACCTAAAGTATTCATTACCCGGTTAAACAAAACGTATTTCTTTAGGGCGTAATCGACTCTTATTCCATAAGGACGATTAATATGAAAGCTTTCTCTTGCTTTCAAATAATATTCAATGGAGGTATCCATGTTCATTTGTATTTTACTTTTCTAATTTATGCGCTTATCTATTTATTCTTCCTCGATATTGTTTTCTACGGTTCGGTTTATCAAAAGACTGCTGCTATCTTTCATGCAGATATCTTGATGCCTTGGCTAGTAGAAAAAAAGGGGAATGGTGGAATCTGACATCTTGTTTGTGTCCAAATCAATTCCGAATGCAAAATTAATATTAAAAGTGTGATTTGACTTATGTTGGAGTATTCGTTTTTATTTTTTCTGTAGTTGAGGTGAGGCGTTAATATGGTATGAAAAATTATATTATGTAAATAAAAATAATTAATTGTTTCAACTGGTGAAATTTATGTTTGATTGCTGCGTTTATATTCGATTTCGGTTTGAAATGCTAATCTATGTTATTGATAATTAGGATGTAGAAAGGCTATTTTTGTGCGATTTATATGTGCGATATTTGTCTTTTGCGAAATTAGTATTAAATAATTGAAGTTTGATTCGTATAATATTCTCCATGCCTGATAATCTCTATTCCTTTGCCGAAAATTTAAGCAAGGATGATTGTTACTTTTTCAAATCAGAAGGGAGGTGTTGGGAAATCAAGCCTTTGTGTGTCGTTGGCAAATTATTGGTCATCGCAGGATATTCCTGTCCTGGTGGTTGATGCTGATTCCCAGCATTCCCTTCTAACCGCCCGGGAGATGGACAAGAAGAAGGATACGATCCATGAACCCAAATTCGATATCGAACGCTTCGGGTTATATAATGAAATTAATAAACTGCCTGATTATATGCGGCAGTTGAAGCAATCCGGCAGGCATGTTCTATTTGATGTGCCTGGTGGCGTGGGAAATGATCTCTATATGCACATTGTGCTATTCTCGGACTTTGTGATTGTTCCATTCCAATATGAAGATTATTCCATTGAATCGACGGGTGAATATGCTACTGTATTGAAAAAGCTCGGTGAGGCATATCCTGCCTTAAAGCGGGAGGCCATATTCGTTCCGAATATGGTGGATACGCGGATCGGACGGGCTACTGACCGGCAGCGTTGGGATGCGTGGGACAGAGACATTGACAGCGTGGCTATCCGTTCACCCAGAGTGCCCCTCCGGGTTTGTCTGCAAAGGCGGAATACGCTTTTTCAAACTCCTGAAGAACTGTCGTGTGTATCACCTTGCTTTGAGTTCATTACGAGTTTGGTTTTAAAAAATAATCCTGAGAAGTAATAAAATAATATAGATATGAGTCCATTCGGAATATTTACGATTGTATTGATAAGCCTTTATGCTATCTATTATGCAGTACTTATCACTAGAGATATATACGGTAAGAAAGATGCCGTAAAGAGTGAAGAAGAGGAATTTGATGTTTCCTCTCTACAGGAAGAAGATATGGCTGTCGGGGTAAAGGAAACCGAAAATGGTTTTTCGCTAGTTCCTTCGTATAAAAATGACGAAACTGCAAAAACGGTTTCTCCTGTATCACCGGGAAATGTCAGTCAAGAAAGTGAGGTGGCTCATCCTTCCGGCGCTCCGATAGCTGCCACTTCGGTTGAACCGACATCTTCGTGTGAAGGAAGTATGTCGGCTACCCAAAAGAAGGTAGAGAAAGTACAGGAAGAAATGGATGAGATTGCTACGATGGGTAATCTGACAATGAGTAAGGAATTCTTTCGTGACCTCTTGTTGCAGGCTAATAAAGAAGGTTCATTGTTTGTCCGGAAAAAGCATGTACCTGCCGTATGAGCCGACGAAAGAAGATAATCAGCTTACTGATTTTGTGCGTCGGGATGGTGCAATCTGTTTTTGCCCGATGCGGTGGAGTAGATTATAGCTGGGGAGCCGGTTCGTTGGCTACGATGCATGATTTCGTTGTGACAATGATGCTCTACGTACTCTACATTATTTATGCGATTGCTTCGATTGTGGCTATTATAGCCTCCGTACAAATTTATATCAAAATGACGAATGGAGAAGAAGGGGTAGTGAAGTCTATCCAGTTAGTGGTAGGTGCTTGCCTTTTCCTTATTGGTGCTTCAGTCGTTTTTCCGGCATTCTTTGGATACCGGATTTAATAATCAGAACTCAACTGCGCAGAAGAGTATATATAAAGTAAAAATTAATTTTAAAATGAACAGAAAATTTCAAGGTATAGTAAATTTAGTTGAGAAGTCAGGGGCTTCTCAACGACTTCAAACGCTTGTATGCCTGTTGGTCTGCGGAACGGCAACTGTACTTGCACAAAGCAGTGCGGGTGATTATACCGCCGGAACAGACGCTCTGGCTACGGTAACCGAGGAGATAGCCAAGTATGTACCTATTGTAGTTAAACTCTGCTATGCGATAGCGGGTGTTGTGGCAGTAGTGGGTGCGATTAGTGTGTATATAAAGATGAACAACGAAGAGCAGGATGTCAAGAAGAGTATTATGATGATTGTCGGAGCCTGCATCTTTTTGGTTGCCGCTGCACAGGCGCTGCCTTTGTTCTTTGGTGTAACTGCTTAAAATCGAAATGAGTACAAAACAGAAACAGGAAAATGATTATCCCGAATATCCGGTATTCAGGGGGTTGCAGAAACCTTTGGAATTTATGGGGATTCAGGGCAGGTATATTTATTGGGCAGGAGGTGCGGCAGGCGGTGCTATCATTGGTTTTATCGCGGCATATTGTCTTATCGGTTTTGTGGCCGGTCTTGTCATGTTGGTTATTGCTATTGGTGGCGGCGCATCGCTAATCATCTTGAAACAGAAACGCGGCTTGCATTCTAAAAAGATTGACAAGGGTGTGTTTGTTTATGCCTATTCAAAAAGAATGTGATAATTAATAACCTGTTCCGGGGAAAAAACGGGATATGTTAAGTTATTGGACGTTGATAGGCTCATTGCCCGATGGGGGTGAGCCTATTCTATAATTGAATTGAAAATGAAATCTTTTTATTTCATATTTCTTTCCTTATTATTCCTGACCTCTTGTAAGGGGAAAGTAAGGGAACAGAAAACTACACAAGCGATAACGGTTGCGGAAACGATACGCGACCAATGGCACCGGAGCCGGAAGGCTTTGGAGTTTGTTGTGGAAACAGAGCAACCGGGAATACTGGTGAAAATGGGAAAATTAGGAGTTTTTTCCGACTCACAGGATGCTACGCTGGAGGAACAACTTTCGTTGACCGGCGTTCCTTTCCGCTATGTGCCGGATGGAAAATTTATTCCGGACGGCAGGGAAATAGTGACGGGGGATTCTACAGCGTTATTTTATGTCTGCTGTCCATATATAGCCGGGATTACGCCTAAAGATACATTATGGTTGAAAGCTCCTTATGAGGAGTATTTGTACGGGCGCGAACTATCGCGTTCGTTCGGAGAACGGTTTACGGTAAAGCTGCGGATGCAGTGTGCGACTTCCTTGTTGCGTTTACGTCTGGAAAGTCAAAACATAACGGACCTGTTGAAGAGGGTCAGTGTAACGGGGCAACAATTGTTTACACGTGGGGGCTATTCACCTTATACGGGTGAATGGTATGGACTGTCGGATGCAAATCGCCCGATTGAATACCGGTTTGACCGTGTAATGAATAACTATCAATATGTAGATGTATTACTTCCTCCTGTGGAACACCCAAGTGACATTACTGTGACAGTGGGTATGAATGCCAGGGAATATACTTTGCATACGACTGTTCCCCGATTGAGACGCGGAGAGATGACTCAACTAAACTTGTTGCTTGATACATCAGGATTGAAAATCGGTTCGAGCTGGGTTGAGGAACAGAGAGATTTCCTGTTCGCCCCGGAGAACAGGATTGATACTGTGAAGGTCGGCTACTACTTGCAGGATGACGGGTCGGTGAGTCCGGTCCGTGACCCGGCTTCAGTTGCAGTAGTCTTCGCTACAGATGGAAAACATGGGAAGGCGGTTGCTCTGAAAGACTGTGAGGGTGCGAAGCTATTCTCGTCCGGGAAGCTTACTTCCGGAAAAATATTCCGGACGGTTGACGGGACAAAAAAGGAGGGTGTCATCAATCCCTCAAAAACTGACGGGGTGGAGGAAGAATATCGTTTGGTGTATAAACCTTCTTTGCCATATCCTGAAAGTTGCGCACTCGGATATGCTGACGGGTGTGCTTTGTGCAGATCATTATTGCGGAAATATGAGGATGGGAAAAAAGAGGGAGCCACCGGAAGCGGAGAGGAAATGCTTGAGGAACTGATGACCAGAAGGGGAGCGTATGTGCCTGCTGTGGCAGAACTGGTACATTTGTACTACCTGCTTCAGCCTTATACAGAGCAACCACTGGTACTTGAGGGACTGGAACCTCCAAAAGGAGAATACCTTTCATCAAGCGAGTCCTCGGATTCCAACTTTTATATGTTCGACTTTAATCACGGAGCTGTGACGGGGACTTTTCCGAAAAAGTTCGCACGGATGAGACTACGTTTATTTTATGTCTTTTAAATAAACTCGGATTATGACAATATATGTAATTCTTTTTATTATTGCTTTGTGTGTGGGGATGGCAATTTCCGTATCAGTGTTCGGAACGGGTGGGAAACGAAAGAAAATATTTAAAGAGATTTATTTCTCCATTGAGGAAACAGCAGAGGGGATAGGGATATTCTATACCAAAGGCGGGGATTATTCGGCTACTTTGAAGATAGAGAATCCGGTAGAGCAATATTGTGCGAATGTCGATGCTTATTATGACTATTCTACTCTCTTTACTGCCCTCGTCCAAACGCTGGGCGAAGGGTATGCGCTGCATAAGCAGGATGTGTTCTGTATGCAGAAATTTAAAGGGGAGGAAGGGAAGAGCCGTGAGTATCTGTCCGATTCGTATTTTAACTATTTTGAAGGGCGTCCCTATACGGAGGTACGGACTTATCTGACGATTACACAAGAGGTTAAGAAAGGTCATTTTAACCAGTATGACGGGAAGAAATGGAATGAATTTCAAGTTAAGTTGCGTAAGGTGCTGGACTTGTTATCCGATGGCGGTGTACAGGCTTCGTTTCTGAATAAAAGCGAGGCGATGGAGTTTGTGGACCGTTATTTTGCCGTGAATTTTGGAAGTGAGAAGCCTTCGATGACAAACTATAAAGCGGATGAAGACCACATTTATATGGGCGACCATAAATTGAAAATGTTTTCATTGGTGGATGTGGACAGTGTGGCATTACCACAATTGGTACGGCCATACACGGATATTGTAGTAAACAATACGGTGATGCCCGTTGATTTCATGTCGCATATCGCATCTATACCACAAGCAGAGACGGTGGTGTACAACCAGATTATCTATATTCCCGGGCAGAAGCGGGAGTTGGCTGCACTGGAAAAGAAAAAGAACCGCCATGCCTCTATGCCGGACTCCTCGAACTTGGTTGCCGTGGAAGATATTGCAAAAGTACAGGACGTGATAGCACGTGAAAACAAGATGTTGGTGTACACCCATTTTAATCTGATGGTGTGCTGTGCCGCATCTACCGATATGCAGAAGCCGACAAACTATCTGGAAAACACCTTCAGTAAAATAGGTATTCATTTATCGCGCCGTTCATACAATCAAATGGAGTTGTTTGTGAACTCGTTTCCGGGAAATTGTTTTCAGATGAATTCTGAGTATGACCGTTTTCTGACTCTTTCAGATGCGGCAATGTGTATGATGTACAAGGAACGTACGAAACGCAGTGAAGATTCGGCATTGAGGGTTTATTACACAGACCGTCAGGGGGTACCGGTGTCTATTGATATTTCCGGTAAAGAAGGAAAGGTGAAAATGACCGATAACTCGAATTTCTTTTGTTTGGGACCTTCGGGGTCCGGTAAATCGTTCCACATGAATTCTGTAGTACGCCAGCTCCATGAGCAGAACACCGATATCGTGATGGTGGATACGGGACATTCATACGAAGGACTTTGCGAGTATCTGGGTGGAAAGTATATCTCGTACACTCAGGAACGACCTATCACAATGAATCCATTTCACATCAAACGTGAGGAACTGAATGTGGAAAAGATCGGATTCTTGAAAAACATGATTCTGCTTATCTGGAAGGGTGCAAATGGAGAAGCGAGTAAGAAGGAGGCAAAGATAGTGAATATGGTACTCAATGAATACTTTGATGTGTACTTCAACGGATTCAACGGGTTTAGTGAGGAAGAACGGCTGGATATGCAACGGAGTCTCCAAATAGACATGCGCAGCCGGACAGATGATGAGGAGGAGGAACGGCGTAAACAACGGCGGATGAAAGAAATAGGCCAGTTGAAGAAACGATTGGAATATATTAGTCCGGAAGAATTGAATGCCGAGGGTACAGATGAAGAAAGTTCGGTGGGGTCTCCTGAAACGGCTCTACGGAAAGTGATGCCGGCAGATAGTAGGCTGACTTTGGAAGATATGAAACTCAGTGAGGAGGAAATCTATAAAAAAGAAAAGGCTCAGTTGGATTCGGGTACCATCCGGGACCAGATTGAAAGTATTGAACGGCGTCGGCTAGAGCTGAAAGTGCCTTCGTTGTCTTTCAACACTTTCTATGAATATGCGATGCAGCGTGTACCTGACATTTGTAAGGAAAACAATATAGAATTTGACTTTAGCTCTTTCCGTTTTATGCTAAAGGATTTCTATCGTGGGGGTATTTTTGAAAAAACATTGAATGAAGAATTTGACGGTTCCCTGTTTGATGAAACGTTTATTGTCTTTGAAATTGATTCCATTAAGGATCATGAATTATTGTTCCCGTTGGTAACGCTAATTATTATGGATGTTTTTCAACAAAAGATGCGAATCAAAAAGAAGCGTAAGACCCTGATCATTGAAGAGGCTTGGAAGGCAATCGCCTCTCCGTTGATGGCGGAATATATACAATATTTGTTTAAAACCGCTCGTAAGTTTTGGGGGAATGTGGGTGTTGTTACTCAGGAAATACAAGATATTATCGATTCGCCGATTGTGAAGCAGGCAATTATCAATAACTCCGATGTGACTATTTTGCTGGATCAGTCGAAGTTTAAGGAACGCTATGGAGAGATAAAAGCGATTCTTGGATTAACGGACGTGGAAGTGAAGAAAATATTTACCATTAATCGTTTGGAAAACAAGGAAGGGCGTTCGTTCTTCCGGGAAGTGTATATCCGCAGGGGGACTGTAGGAGATGTGTTCGGTGTGGAGGAATCACGTGAATGTTATATGACATACACAACGGAGCGTGCAGAGAAAGACGCGTTGAAATTTTATAAGCAGGAATTGGGATGCACCATTCAAGAAGCTTTGGAGGCGTATTGCCGTGACTGGAACCGTTCCGGAATTAAAGAAGCACTGGAATTTGCGCAATTGGTGCATAAGAACGGGAAGGTGTTAAATCTGCCTGATCAGAATAGAGAATGAAGAAAAAATACTTGCTGCCATTGTTGTGTCTGTTCCTATGGGGTTCGTCCCTGTGGGGGCAGACTTTCGTGAAGGTAAACGTGGATGCCCGTACAGTGGCGGCCATGACTACCGAATATGCCGCTGCCGCTGTTGCAGAGGGGTATTATGACGAACAGGTGAAGGATATACTGGCGAAATACGGTGTGGCTGAAGTGGCTGCTGCGGGTATTTTCACTTCGAAATATATGGACCGGAAGGCTTTGACGAATCTGGGAATCTGGCGGGACGGTTCGGAGAATCATTATTACCGGCGTATCTACCGACTGGTGTCTGCTAAAATCATTCCGATGATATGGGCACTTTCGGGACAATTATTGCGCTATCCGCATAAATCATTGTACTGGGGTTCGTATTTGGTAAAAATATGTTCGGAAGTGAAATCGCTATGTATGCAGTTTGAAGCTGTGGTGACGAATGGTACTTTGTCATTCAGTGACATTCAATTTCTGGAACTTGATCCCCGTTTTGCCGCTTTTATGCAGTTCTCCAAGTTCGGGGAGGCGGATTGGGAGACGCTATTTGATGATTTGACATCTATTCCGGGAAACTTCACACTTGACAATCTGAAAGAGGACGTAGGCACGCTCTATGACCTTGGTACCCAACTGGCTACTTCCGGATTCGGCAACCTGAGTGGAGATATCCTGGGAGATTCCAAGTTTGACGGTTCGTTCAAGGACAAAGCATTGGCTACGGGCGAAATTGTGAAGAATGTATATGATATCTATAAGAATTGTGACGGTCAGGTGGCCGGACTTTTCAGAGAGTACTTGGGTGACAATCCCACTGCTGCGGACTTGTTCAGTTTTTCGTCTTACAACCTTACAGGGTGGATAGACGACTACATGAATGAGGCTGCCGGTACATATTATACTCAACGCTGGTATATCGGACGTGTGGAATCCGGCTCGGAAACGGTGGCGGAATATAATCCTCCGGAGGATGATGACAATGTATTGAACGGTCCCCAGTGGATACGATTCAATACGAGTGACGAATCTTTCTTCCCTAATAATTCCCAATTGGAGCAGGTACTATCGAACTCGGAAGGGTACGCAGGATGGTCGCGTGCCCGTATCCAGCAGTTGAATGCGCAGAATGACGGGTACACTTACCGCATGTCGAAGTCGTTGCTTGCTTATCGAATTTCGAAGAAAAACAAGCAAACCAAAAAGGCTTATGCTTACCGGATTGTCATAACAAAATCCTGGAATCTGAGTGAGGAGGTGTATGAGGAATACTTCGATTCTTACCGGATGGATCTGGCTACCTTTAAAATGAAGTTACAGGCTTTGTTGAACGAGTATAATGACAATGAGGAAGGAAAGGTGTATCAACTGAAATATGGTCCGAAGAATTATTATCAGGTTGCGGATGATGTTAAGCTGAAGGGGTGCGAGAGTGTGATAATCAGTGCAACCTGTACAGACAATGTAAAGTTGGGTGAGGGTTCCACGCAATATAAATGCCGGCAGTGCAGCGGTTCGCTCAATGAGCATTCAAAGGAGTGTGCAATGCAGACTACCGTTACAGAATCGGATGGGCTTGATTTGTCAGAACTAAACCAACTGGAGGAAGATGCACGGCGGCAAATTGTAACCCTGCAAACGGATATTCAGGCTTTGGAATCGGCTAACAAGCATTTGGCAGAACTCATATCAGGTGGTGGGGCGACTGATACAGAGATTGCCGGATACCGGCAGCAGATGAATGCCAATTCTGACCGCATCAGCGAGAAAAGAGGACAACTGACACAAGCGGAAAAGCAGCTTGCGGACATTCAACAAGCTAAATCCGAGGCTGCAACGGACAATGACGTGCCAACGGATGATTATTACCGTATTCCTGCTATTATGGAAGATTGCCGGAATGCTTATGGCCTGACCTGGCAGGGCGAAGGCTGGTGGAGCGGATATACTTATTACCGGTATGCTAATGCGAGTAATATCAAAGGAACTGTGACATTTTCAGCAAGTCTGTCCATTGCCCGTAAACCGAAATTTTTTCTTGGTATCAGGATTCACCGTGCTATACTGAAGATAAGCTGGCAAATGACTGCTTCTTATTCGGACACCCAGGTGGTGGAGAATATGACTCTGGACCCTGATATGCCGGATGGCGAGAAGAAACGACTGGTAAATGACCGGATATCGGAGTTGGCACAAGAATTTCCGGGTTGCAGGCTTACTACGGAATATGTGAAATCAGATTCATTTGAAGAAGACCAAACGGATGATACTTATCATTTGCTTTGGGCATCGGACCGTCTGGCTATTGCCCGGCAAGTGGAATCCCGGCTGATGAAGATTTATGCAGACCTGGTATCGCTTCAGAAAATGATGAATTATAAACTTTCGATTATTGATGTACTGAAGGATATCGCTCCATACGTGAATACTGATGAAGGCAGGAAATTAACCTTGGCGGAAAAATGCCGGAAAAGGTGGTTGCGTCATGCTGCCGCAGGTTATCACTCTATTCATTATAATGGAAAATATGATGAGAATGAAGGGGAGGAGTAAATTCAAGTGTCGGTTTATAGTTGGTTTGCTGTGGCTGTTTCCTGTAGTTGTAAATGCACAGATAACTTTCGATTATACATCGGTGGAAAGCTATATACGCGATCATAAGAACCAGCGCAGTTTGCTTATTACCCGAGCTACACTGGAATATGGCAATCAATTGCTGCATGATTATAGTAAAAAGCAGACAGAGGGATATAAAGAGTTGAATTTTGATCTGGATAAATACACGAGGGCTTTTGATATCATAGACATCATGTACCAGTCCTTACGGTTAGGGATGAATGTATATGGGACTTATGACCAAGTTTCGGAACGGTTACAGGGGTATAGGAAGCTGTTGGAGAGATTCAATGACAAGATTGTCAAGCGGGGCAAGTTTGAATTGGCGGACACATTGCTGCTAACCATCAATTACAGGGCTATCGAGCGTATTGCGAAGGAGAGCGAACATTTGTACAAGTCTGTTTATGATCTTATACTTTATGCAACGGGTGCGGCAGCTTGTTCGACGGCTGACTTGATGACGGTATTGGAAAGTATCAATACTTCTCTGGACTTGATTCGTGGAATGGTGAACCGGGCGTATCTAAGTACATGGAATTACGTACAGGTTCGTACCGGTTATTGGAAAGAAAAGGTGTACCGCACGAAAACCAAGGAGGAAATGATTGAAGATGCTTTTGAACGATGGAGAAAATCAGGAATAAACATAAAAGTGAATTGATAATGAAAACAAGAATCTTGGTAACAGGACTTTTCCTGCTGCTCCTACCCGCAGGGTATGCACAAGGCGTACAGATGTCTTATGAGCATGACGACGCTAAAATGAAACAGATTACAGTGATGGAATCAGGAACGGGTGTATTGAATCCGGACTGGTATTATAATCTGTTGCATGAAAATTATAGCAAGAGTGCGGCATCGAAGAATAAGACGCTGTTCCGGACTACGGCAGGTATCAATCTGTATAACCAGAAAGATATGGCGGAACGTATCGATTCTGCATTGGTTAAACGTGCTGCTGTAGAAGCGCTGAACATTGCAGACCGTTCAGGAGGTGCGCTGGATCTTGCGTGGAGTACCGAAGGTCCGAAAGTGTCGGGAAAGATGAGTGATTTTATAACGAACATCGGTAAAATACGGGATACAGGGGGAAGTCAGGATGAATATGACTATTGGTTGCAATACTATAATGTATATACTTGTGCCATTCGTTCCACCCAGGATGCTTATATGCCCAATGCCCAACGTAAACGTGAATACCTGAGAATCTACGATGACGTGACACGAAAGAACGAACTGTTAGTGAGATATTTGGTAAGGCTTTCCAATACGAGAAAGGTGGATGAGCTGTTGCAGCAAGCTACTCAAAACCTGACGGCCAGTAAACCCGATATCGTCCGTGCGGCTATGTCGCGTTGGAAAGCTTCCGGTATGAGAACCAATACCCGTCCCATCGAAAACAATTAAATAATTTATGGCAGATAATATTTTATCGGATTTCGGCATCAGCCTTCTTGATGAAGAGATTGATGACGTGATATTTCAAACCAATGAGTTCTTGTGCGATGCGACCTTTACCGGGGCGCAGGGCCCTTTTTGGTGGATATTACAAATGAGTATGGCTTTAGCCGCCTTGTTTTCACTGATTGTGGCGGGAAGCATGGCGTATAAGATGATGGTGAAGAATGAACCGCTGGACATTATGAAATTGTTCCGTCCGCTGGCTATCGCTATCATCATGTGTTGGTGGTATCCTCCGGCAGATACGGGAATGGCAAGGGGAGGACAATGGTGTGTGCTTGATTTCCTTTCGTATATTCCCAATTGTGTGGGATCATACACACATGATCTGTACGAGGCAGAGGCTACTCAAATCTCGGATAAGTTTGAGGAGATACAAGAATTAATATATGTCCGTGATACGATGTACAATCGGTTGCAAGCCCAAGCGGATGTAGCCCATTCCGGAACAACAGAGAGTACGCTTGTAGAAGCTGCCATGGAGCAGACCGGAGTGGAGAGCGTAACGCAGATGGAACAGGATGCTTCCCAATTGTGGTTTACCTCTTTGGTCGGTGGTGTGACGGTGTGTATCGACAAGATAATTATGGTTATTGCTCTTATAGTATTCAGAATCGGATGGTGGGCTACTATTTACTGCCAACAAATTTTGTTGGGTATGCTGACTATTTTCGGTCCTATCCAATGGGCATTCTCCATATTGCCAAAGTGGGAGAGTTCATGGGCAAAATGGATTACCCGTTACTTGACGGTTCACTTTTACGGGGCAATGCTGTACTTCGTAGGCTTCTATGTACTGCTGTTGTTCGACATTGTGCTGTGTTTACAGTACGAAAATCTGTCGGCCATTACGCAGTCGGAGCATACGATGGCATCATACCTGCAAAACAGTTTCTTTTCCGCCGGTTATCTGATGGCGGCTTCAATTGTGTCATTGAAGTGCCTGAATTTGGTACCTGACCTTGCCGCATGGATGATTCCCGAGGGAGACACGGCATTTTCTACAAGAAGTTTCGGTGAAGGCGTGGCTCAACAAGCAAAACTGGGGGCAACTGGTGCGATGCACACGGTAACGGGAGGTATATTAAGATAATTCACTAAAATATATATAGAAGTATGGTAATCAAGAATTTGGAAAATAAAATTAAGCTGGTAATCATTGTCACGGGCTTTGTCATAGTAGGATGTGTGATAATCAGTATCAGTTCGATTGTGACTGCAACGAACATGGTGATTGACTCGCATAAGAAGATTTATGTACTGGACGGGAATGTGCCCATTTTGGTTTCGCGTACCACGATGGATGAAACGATTGATGTGGAAGCCCGCTCCCACATCGAGATGTTTCATCATTTCTTTTTTACTCTGGCTCCTGACGATAAATACATCAAATATACGATGGAGAAAGCTATGTATCTGGTTGATGAGACAGGATTGGCACAATATAATACATTGAAGGAAAAAGGTTTTTACAATAATATCATGGGAACTTCGGCGGTCTTTTCCATATTCTGCGACAGTATCAAAATGGATATGGATAAGATGGAGTTTACTTATTACGGGCGACAGCGCATAGAACGCCGTACCTCGATACTGACCCGCGAACTGGTGACGGCAGGGCAACTGAAACGTGTACCCCGAACGGACAATAATCCTCACGGATTGCTGATAGTGAACTGGCGAACCTTATTGAATAAGGATATTGAGCAACGAACTAAAAACAGTTATTGATATATGGGATGGAAAAAACTGATTTTCGGAGAGAAAATGCCAGATAAGGATGATCCGAAGTACAAAACTCAACGGGAGAGTGGAGTGAAAGCGGGGCGCGAAGCTGCGAAAGCGCTCGGAGTGGATAAAGCTGCTGCCAAAGCCCAGCGGGTAGCGTTGAAGCATCCGAAGATTTTTCTTATGGTAATTTTCGGTTTTGTAGCGATGTGCTTGGGGTACAATGTGTACCGGATGGTTTACGTCTATCATCGTCCGGATACGCCGCAGACTGCTGTAGAGCGGCAGGATGCCCTACTGAAACTGAAGAGAAAACATGCTAAGCCAAATGAGGAAGCTATCTATCAAGGACAGGAACAAAAACTGAAAGATGAAATCGATGCGCTTATGGCTAAGGGAGTTTCAATGACGCATGACGATTCCTTGAAGGTGAAGATACTGCTTAGACAATTGCTGAAAATAAATAATTTAAAACAAGAGAGTCATGATAACAGACAGGATTAACTTCAAACAGCCGAAGTATGTACTTCCGCTGATTATCTTCCTTCCGTTGCTTGCCACGGCCTATTTTGTCTTTGATATGTTCGACACTGAATTGGCAGAGGCACCCACATCGCTGGAGACAACGGAGTATCTGAATTCGAACCTGCCACAAGCCGAATTAAAAGGAGATGGCATCGGAAACCGTTATGAGAGCATGTTAAAGTCTTTCGGGCGTATTCAGGATTACAGTGCTGTGGAAAGCATTGGGCGGGGAGAAGATGAGGAGAACAAAGAGGACTATTCATCCAAGTATTCGTCGGCTGACCTCGCCTTGCTGGACGAGGATGCCGCCCGAAAAGCCCAGGAGTTGGAAAAACTGCGGAATATGCAGGAACGTATCAAGCTGGGAGCGGATAAAGGTAACGGTATGTCCGGCGGTGATATTCCCGATACGCTGAGTGAAGCGGACCGGTTAGACCGCTCGCGTCAAAGACAAAGTGAAGCATTGGCTGAACTGAACAAGGCTCTTGCCGAAGCCCGGCTGAAAGGTCAGAAAGGGCTTACGCCTGTAGCTACAGATACAGCGAAGACGTCTCCGGTAGGCGGCGAATTGTCTTCGAAAGCAGGGAAAATGGAAACAGAAGGCAGGATTACTGAAGGGGCAGTGAAAGGACTGGATGAGGATGCGTCGGCAAAAGACGTTGTGAAGCTAATGAACAAGTCCTCGGATTATTTTTATACGATAGCGGAAAATGAGCCTGAACCGCATTTGATAAAAGCGATTATAGATGAGAATATTACCGCAGTGGACGGTTCGCGGGTGAGGTTACGTCTGTTGGATGATGTGATAATTAGTGATTGTCTGGTGGGTAAAGGGGCTTATTTGTATGCTACAATGTCCGGTTTCGGTGCGCAACGTGTGAAAGGAAATGTGCAAAGTATCCTTGTGGATGACGAATTGGTGAAAGTGAACCTGGCAGTCTATGATACGGATGGCTTGGAGGGGCTTTATGTCCCATCCAGCAAATTCAGGGAGACTGCCCAGAATGTGGCAAGCGGCGCTATTGGCGGGAGCATGAATATGAATACCACCGGAGGGGGTAACATGCTACAGCAATGGGGGATGCAGGCATTGAACAATGCTTATCAGAAAACAACTAACGCACTTTCATCTTCCGTGAAAAAGAACCGGGCGAAATTGAAATATGGCAGTTTCGTGTATTTGGTGAACGGAAGGGAAAAGAGAAATAACAAATAAAAAAGCAGACACATGAATACTCAAATGAAAAAGCTTATTCCGGCATTGGTATGGATGGCAGCCGCTCTTCCCACTTTTGCCCAAAACACCTTCCAAGAAATGGAAGTGTTGACTGTCAATGAACAGGTTACTACGGTGGTCACTGCGGGTGAGCCTATCCGGTTTGTGGATATATCTACGGATAAGGTTGCCGGGGACCAGCCGATTAACAATGTAATCCGGCTAAAGCCTAAAAAGGAAGCTACAGACGGGGATATCCTCGGTATCGTAACTGTTGTGACCGAGCGCTACCGTACTCAATACGGGTTGGTTTATACCAGTCGCATTTCCGAAGCGGTTACTGATAAGGAGATACAACAGGCGGAGATGCAGCCGTATCATAATCCGGCAGTGAGCCTGTCTACGGATGATATGTACGCATACGCCCGTAAAATATGGAATTCGCCTGCCCGTTTCCGTGATGTCAGTTCCCATGGAAACCGGTTGCGTATGCGGTTGAACAATATATATACCTGCGGGGAGTATTTCTTTATCGATTTCTCTATCAGTAACCGTACTAATATCCGGTTTGATATTGACGAAATCCGCTTGAAACTCTCTGATAAGAAGATAACCAAAGCTACCAATTCGCAGACTATCGAACTGAAGCCGGAAATGATGCTGGAAAAAAAAGGTTCTTTCCGTTCCGGGTACCGGAACGTGATTGCCGTGAAAAAACTGACTTTCCCCAATGACAAGGTTCTCTCCATCGAGGTAAGCGAAAAGCAAATATCCGGTAGGACGGTCAAGTTGAATATTGATTATGAAGATGTGCTGAGTGCGGATAGTTTCCATGATGCACTATTGGAAGTAGATTAATTAATAAATGCAGAAACATGAAAAAAATATGGATGCTATGCTTAGTCCTATTCGGGCTATTGTCTCCTGTTGTTGCTTCGGACGGTGACAGATTCTTTCAGGTTGGTACGGGAATTCTGTATGAACGCGGGTGGGACTTGACAGTCGGTATCGAGCAGGAAACCCGTTATCATAATGCGTGGGAGTATTTCGGGAATGTGTACTTGAAATGGGAAGAGTGTGCTTCATGCGGTCACATTTGCCCGGAATCATTTTGGCGAAGTTATAATACATGGACATTGGGAGCTGCTTACAAGCCTGCCTTGATACGAAAACGTAATTCTGTCGGGCGTGCCCGTTTAGGGGTGTCCGCCGGTTCGGACAGGCATGAGTTTCTGGCAGGTTTGCATGTGGGCTATGAGCAGAATTATACTTTGCGTAACGGTATGGTACTGTACTGGCAGGTGAAAAGTGACCTGATGATAAACGGCAAAGACCTGTTCAGAACGGGGATAGTGCTGGGTGTGAAACTTCCATTCAAATAAAACTATGAGAAAATATATCATTCCAATCATACTGTTGCTGGCAATCATACTGGTTGCCTGTGACGGACACAAAGAATTTCCTGATAATTCTCTTTCTGTCTGCCATATCCTCTGTACGGACGGTCAGACAATGAATTATGAGGCTTACAGGCAGAGTGGCAAGGAGGCGATAGCCGTGGTGTTTTACGTGAACCATGACCAGGATACGGAAGGGCAGGGTTATGCGGTTTTCCTTTGGGATATGGAACCGCTTGCTTTTGCCGACAGTACCGGGGTTGCTCAAGGTACATCTGCCGATACGGATGCACTGGACGGGAACACGAATACTTATTCCCTATATTCAGGCAAAAAGATCGGTTCACCATTGGCAGTAAAGGTGTTTGATTTGTGGCGTTACGGGCAGAGTGCGTACATTCCTTCTGTAGCCCAGATGAGGCTACTGAAATCCGCAAAGGATGTTATTAATCCGTATCTCGTGAATTGTGGCGGCGAGCCTTTGCCGGATGACGCAGATTTATGCTGGTACTGGACTTCGACGGAAGTGAAAGGACAAGAAGACAATAAGGCATGGCTTTATTCATTGCAGAGCGGAGCCATACAGGAAACTCCTAAATCTCATACTCACAAGTCGCGGCCCATTATTACTATTAACTATTAAATTATATGGAAGAGAGTAAGGAGTTACAGGGGGCTTATAAGATATTCAGAACGGTAATCTATATTTCCATTCTGATGGAGTTTTTCGAGTATGCCATTGAACCGGCTATGCTCGATCATTGGGGAGGAGTGCTTTGTGATATTCATGACCGTATCAAGTTGTGGTTTATCTACCGTGACGGGAACCTGGTATATTGCAAACTGGCTACGTTTTTTGTGATTTGCATTACGTGTATAGGAACACGTAACAAGAAGCATATAGAGTTTGATGCTCGCAGGCAGGTGTTTTATCCGTTGGTTAGCGGTATTGTATTGATGACTGTTTCGGTATGGCTATTTAACCAGAATATGGGATTTATGCTGTATGGTTTGCGTGCCAATATCATCTTTTATATGATTGTCTCTATCGTAGGTACGATATTGGTGCATGTAGCGTTGGACAATATATCGAAGTTCCTGAAGGAAGGTTTGTTGAAAGACCGTTTTAACTTGGAAAACGAATCTTTCATGCAATGTAAAAAGTTGCATGAAACTCCTTATTCAGTTAATATACCGATGCGGTTTTACTATAAGGGCAAGTTTCATAAAGGGTGGATTAACATTACAAATACTTTTAAGGGCTGTTGGGTGGTAGGTGTTCCAGGCAGCGGTAAGACATTTAGCCTTATTGAACCATATATTAGACAGCATAGTGCGAAAGGATTTGCTATGGTCGTTTATGATTACAAGTTTCCGACGCTGGCAACCAAACTGTATTATCATTACCTGAAAAACAAAAAAAACGGGAAATTACCGAAAGGGTGCAAGTTCAATGTCATCAACTTTGTGGATGTGGAATATTCGCGCCGTGTGAATCCGATTCAAAAGAAGTATATCGACAACTTGGCGGCAGCCTCGGAAACGGCAGAAACATTGCTCGAATCTTTGCAGAAGGGAAAGAAGGAGGGAGGAGGAGGTTCCGACCAATTCTTCCAGACTTCTGCGGTGAACTTTTTGGCTGCTTGCATTTACTTCTTCGTCAATTATGAGAAGGAACCGTATGATAAAGACGGGACAAAATTGCAAGCAGAAATGAAGTGGAATCCGTCTTTGAAGAGGAATACTCCAACAGGAAGAGTGTTTAATGCTATGGGGCAGGAGGTGATACCGGATTACTGGCTCGGAAAGTATTCCGATATGCCGCATATCCTATCTTTCCTGAATGAAGGTTATCAGACAATTTTTGATGTGTTACAGACTGATAATGAGGTTGCTCCATTGTTAGGACCCTTTAAATCGGCCTTGGCAAATCGTGCGTTTGAACAATTGGAAGGCATGGTCGGTACATTACGTGTTTATACTTCACGTCTGGCTACGAAAGAATCTTACTGGGTATTCCATAAGAATGGCGATGACTTTGATTTGAAGGTTTCTGATCCGCAGAATCCGTCTTACTTGCTGATTGCCAATGATCCGGAGATGGAGAGTATTATTGGAGCATTGAACGCTCTGATTCTGAACCGACTGGTAACGAGAGTGAATACGGGACAGGGAAAGAATATTCCTGTCAGCATTATCGTGGACGAGCTTCCGACACTGTATTTTCACAAGATAGACCGATTGATAGGTACGGCGCGTTCCAATAAAGTATCTGTTACATTGGGTTTTCAAGAGTTGCCTCAATTGGAAAGTGATTATGGAAAAACCGGCATGCAGAAAATCATCACTACCGTGGGAAATGTGGTGGCAGGTTCCGCCCGCAGTAAAGAAACGCTGGAATGGTTATCCAATGATATTTTTGGCAAGGTAGTGCAGATGAAGAAGGGGGTAACCATCGACCGGGATAAAACTTCGATCAACCTGAACGAGAATATGGATAATCTTGTTCCGGCTTCTAAGATAGCGGACATGCCTACCGGTTGGATTTGCGGACAAGTAGCAAGGGATTTTATCAAGACACGTGTAGGACATGGAAATAGTATGAATATTCATGAATCAGAGGAATTCCAGACATCGAAGTTTTTCTGCAAGACGGACTTTGATATGGAAGAAATTAAAAAAGAGGAAAGTGAATATGTACCACTGCCTAAATTTTATACCTTTGCTTCCAAAGATGCAAGAGAAAGGATTCTTTATGAGAATTTTATTCAGGTGGATAGGGATATCAAGCAACTGCTGGCTGAGGTATTTAATCAGACGGGGGCTAAATAATTAGCTAATCTATTAAAATCGGTAGTGACTTTATCTTACCAGTCATCCTTTGGAATTATTGGAGATATAGGTATTCTATGTTGATTTTTATGGTAAGAGCGTCCAAATTACAGACGCTCTTATCGTTTTATGTTGTTTATCAAATGCAGATAATATTTACAAAGTTATTTGGTATTCCTTTTAGTGGGCAAATTTTTTGGTTGAGTATCTTTTAAAGGCGGTATACTTAGCTGTAAGGAATCATTTTTCTCCTTAAGTACTTTATAATCTTTTAAGAGCATCTTATAATCCTCTGACATCTGCCTTTCTTTATTCAAATAACTATTAATAATAGAGTCTTGATTTCGTAACTTTAAATCATTATTAAAAACCGGGAGTTTGGATGTGAAAACCAATGTTCCTATTATGATAGATGCGACTAAAGATACAGTAAACAAATATTTTAAAATACGTTTTATAGTCCAGGAACCACCTATTTTCGATTTAATGTGAGACATTATTGTTTCACCATGCTTTAAATAAATAACGAAAACTAAAAGGCAGATAGTAAAAGTGCATGAAAAAACAATATATTGCCAAATATTCTGAGCTACTTTTACTAAATTAATGCTGATAGTAACAAAGGCTATGAATGCAGCAAAAATTCCTAAAGAAACAATCATGTGTTCCAAATTTTTGCTTGTTAATTCTTTGGATGTTTCTTCTAACTTATTATTAACTAGTGTCTTATTGTCTTCGAGGGCTTTTTTCACTTTTGTCTGAACATTGCTTGTTTCAGTCTCTAATTTATTAGTAACATTATTAGAAAGTCTCTCGAATTCATCTCTGAGATTTTTCCTGCTTTCTTCATCAAAGTTGTAACGTTGTTCTTTATATTTGATTTTGTATTGATTATACAATTTGCTCATGTATAAATAATTAATAGGCATGCAATCTATAGATGCGAAGAAGAATTTACCCGTAAACATTTCTTTCTTGTATCCTTTAATATCTTCGGCGTCAATTCCTTTATAAATAATGCCCTTTTCCGAGGAGCAAGAATAAAACGAAGATTCGAAATAGGGACGGTGAGAGAAAGGAATATCAGAAACAAATCTATTCAAAAAAATGAATAACAGATCTAATACTTTTTTCAATAAAATGTGGTATTCGCGAATCTTAGATGTTTTTCCTTTTTCAACAAGACTAGCGGGATTCGATTCTTTTTCAATTAAGTTGTTAATGAATTCAAGAACTTGCCTAAAAAAAGATGGGCTAAGATTTGTCGGTTGTTTATCAATAAATTGTTTTATTGCATCCACTACTTCTTGTTCCGTATATTTAGGAGTGGAAGATGAAGGCTCTGTTGTCGCTTCATTCGCATTTTCTGTTGTATTATTTTCTATATTTTCATTGGCTGCCTGGAGGATACACTTCCCAGCACAATCGCAATTTGATTTAGAACAATGATGTATTTTTGATATTATCATTGACTGGTCCTGATAAGCAGACATACCTGTTATTACCGCATTGTGATATAATTTTAGATCACTGAATGATTCTTCATTGTATGGAAAATCCTCTTCTTTAAAATTAAAAATATCCCCTTCATGCTTTTTCTTTTCCGAGATATAAGGGTTTTCTGATGTATCCCTTTTGCAATATGGTGCTAACTCATTAATTATGAAATCATCTTTACTCTTTCTACTATTAATAATGTAATAGTAATCTACATCTATTTGTGGTTCTGTATGTTTATGGAATTTATCGTTAAGAATAAGATCCAGCATTGTAGCTACTTTTGCCAAAACTTCATCAATAACTTCTTTATATAATATATTGTCACTTAATATTTTATTACCGTTCTGTCCTTTTACCTGTTCATACAAATGGAATAGCTTTTCTACAGTTTCGGCATCAGACTTAAAATAATGGTCTATAACGGTCATTTCGATTATAGATTCCAAAAGCATTTCGTAAATTTTGGTTTTCTCACCCCCAAGATACTTATTCTTATAGATTTCTTTTCTTCTGAACCTCTTTTTTCTATCAGAATTTACTAGGAGTAGGTTAGTTTCTTGGTTATCACTTAAATACCGTTTGATAACAGAACAAGCTTCCTGAAGATACCAACTCACTCGTAAAAAAGCTTTTTCAGTATAGAATCGCCCAATTTTTCTACTAACTTCATTAGTTACCTCATCTTTTTCATCGAATAATGATTCTATCTTATCTAACTTCGTTTTGTAATCATCAAAAATGAGATATTCTGCATTAAGAATAGATTTAGATAAATAGGAAAAAATTTGAATATTCCAGTCTTCAATAATTTTATCTCTTAGTTCTTCACTGCCCTTAATTAAAGATAGATAGATCAATACCTGCTTTTGATTTTCTTCTAGTTTATTCAATACTCCTATATACTTATCATGATCCATTTCTGAATGTGGTAAAGGAATTTTTTCTCTCACCTGCCTTATATAGTCGATTTTTGATAAAATAGAAGCAAGAGTACTTCTAAGTACGCTAGGATTTAATTCATTAACTTCCTTCTCTATCTTTGCTTTATTAACAAGTAATTCAAATCCATTTGGCAAAGAATTAGGCTCTATAGAATAGCTTCCATCTTCTTTTCTTTCGCAAAAGATTTTATTATCCATGAAGTCATATTGAGTCAATTGTTGAAAAAGATTTATGTCTTCTATCGTTTCTATTCCTTTACTCTGTAAATAATCATATACAAATTCACTGTAGGTTGTAAAATCTAATGATGTAATCTTTCTATAAGTTTCAATAGCTTCGTCTAAATATGTTTTCATAGTATAAATAAGAAAATAAAAAAGGTTACCTGCATCTTAAATGCTGGATAACCTTTAAATTATAGAAATTGGATATTACATTGATTGAAAGAGAACGGCTTCCTTAGTTAATTCTTCTTCCGTCAGGCTATATTTGTTATTAGCACATCGAATGTAATGATTCCATAGTGGTAATTTATGACTTAATTCTACTAAATACTCAAAATTAGTCAATGAAATATTTTTATGAGCAAAAACAATCTTTAATTTATCAATAGCTTTATCCAAAATATCTTTGAAGGTTACTAAGGAGATTTCTTCCTTTTTCTTCTTCTCATCTGCGGATGCTATTTGATTATATAATATCTCTATATTAATATTATTTTTTTTGTCCTCAAAATCTTGTGGCTTTACATCAGGATAACTGAATTTGAAACTATCAATATATCCAGTGTTAACCTTGTAATGTTTATCTTCATATCTATAACTCAATAAAGTTGTCCGATGGCTATAAACATCATCTTCTGCTGGACCTTTTGGCAATGCTACAAAATTATCAAACAAACTGAAGAGATCTATCTTATCGCTATCTGTGATTTCCATTCCGTTTGCTTGCTTATTGCTAATCAAATTATTTTTTTCATTTACACTTTGCAGGCATATAAAATATAGCAACTTCATGAATCCTACGCTCGTAAATTTTGAGAGGGATTCATTTATTCTCTCTGTATTCAGAAATTTCAAATCAGAATTTGTATCCCATTCGACCAATTTGCCTACTGTATAATCGAACATTAACAATTTTCTTCGTAATTGACACATAACTATATAATAAAATAATGATAATAAACTTTTAATTCAAATCAAAGGACAATAACCCCGCTGTATTAACGGGGATAAAACAGGTATCAACAAAACGCTTCCTAAAATGATTCCGGTAAGCCATGATACAAGTAATATTGGTTCTCTGACTTTGTTTCATACCACTATTTTCTTTTTTCAAAATCATTGTTACTTCCGACAAATGGATACTACAATACGCCATATTATTCATTTCTGTCAAGTTCTGCAATTAAAATTGCACATCTTGTTATCATTATAATTTAATAAATAACAATTCACATCACTAGCGAAATGCAAGTGTTGCAAAATTGGGTGCAAAGGTACGCCTTTTTTCTCACAAATGAATCAATGAAATACATCTTTTTAAGATGTTAGATAACACATTTGTTCAAGAAGAAAAGCACTCAGAATCATACAATGAACGATTTCAATATTTGTTTGGTTCTATCAGAAGTACAAATATAACACTTCTTTGTTTAGAAACAAGGGGAAAAGGGTATTTATTTGCACTAATATATTATATACAAGATATTTAGCTCTTATAGAAACCTTGTTTTTTCATTTTTATTATGTTAATTCCATCAGTTACAGATTTTTTTATTCTTTATTGCCAATGTCTGGGCAAAATGATTTTATAGATTTTTGTCCCGTTACATAAAATCAATATCTTTGTATCTCATCTATGCAGTAGGTTGAATTCTGAAAATACAAAGTAAATGAATAGTGAGCAACTAGGACAACGATTGAAAACAGTACGCGAAATGTTCGGTTTGAGTCAGCTCTATGTAGCTGAGAAACTTGGTGTGCCACAGAGCTACATTTCCCGTTCGGAAAACGGGAGTATGAGTTCCGGGCTTTTAATCAACATACTGGAATTTTACAGGCAATACATAAGTCTGGACAGGCTTCTCAATGAGAAAATGTCCATTCTGGAATGTATTCAAGATGAACTGGCATCTCCCAAAAGCGAACTGATAAGAAACCGTACTGTACTTGTTCGTGAATTGGTTAATGGCTTGTTTGAAGCATTTAAGAAGGAACAGAATGCGCAGATAGATGAGATTAGGAAACTGTTTAATTTGAAGATGGACGCATTGGATGATATAAAATAACCATTCTCTAAAAAATACTCTCGTATCATGTCTAAAACTGATGAACAGCGGGTTTGAGAATTCCAGTACGTGCATCTTCAATGATTTGATTAATCGTATTGTAAAGGGTGCTGATTCCTTTTGTTATTTCTTCGCCTGTCATTCTAATAATTTGTGTGCAAAAGCTTTATATTTTTATAAAAGCGAAGCTTAACATCTTTTCTATCTCTTCCATATCTGTCTTCTGAAATAGTGCCAGATTATTGATAATGTAGCCGCTAAATCCACAATGTTTCAAGAGCAGAATACAACTGAGCTTATGCATCAAGAGGCTTGCATGAAATAACTTGTCCGCCATTTCCTCTTCTTTATTAGTATTCAAAATGCCATGCATAAATCGATTACGATCTTTAATACCTGCTATTTCTGCATCCGACAAAGAATAACCTAAATGTTCAAAAGGCAGTTTAAGTTTATCCAAATTAGTCGGGGTGTTCAGGTTATCTATCTTATTTTTCAGAAAGTCAGCTTGCATTCTACTTAGGATTCCATTTTGCAGATTCTCACTAATCACTTTTTGCAGATCCTTTTTAATTCCACCTTTATCCCAAATATCCTTTTCCAGCATCTTGGGGGCATCCAGTTTATGTATTTTAGATAATGCAGTACATAACGTCTCAAAAGCTATACAATAGGCCGCCGGTTGAAGTTCCAGCGTCAACGTGGACGAATCCAATAGTAGTAAAGTTGCGCGTGCAATTGCGTCATTCTCATAAAAGTTAAGTACTAGAGAAGAGAAAACCTCTCCACTCATTTCTTCAATGGCACAATTCCACTTCTTTTCTTCTATCTTTTCCAGCACTCTTTTTTCCACTTCTGTACCCAATCTTTTAGCAATAGGCATCAATACAGAATATACATTTGTCGTAAAAATGGTATATTGGCATTTGATGGTATCGCGCAAAGATTTAAAATAGATTCCTGTTGGATTTTGGAAATCATCCGTTGCAGATACCACCATATATGCTTCGTCCAAATATGCGGTTCCGGATATTAGGCCAAAGCTCAAAAGAATAACATATGCTATTTTATCAATCTCGGTATGACTACATAAAAATTGGGGTTCAATTACCAGAAAAGGTTGCTTTCCTTCTTGAATTCTATAGAAATGTACTTCTCCCTGTGGTAAATTAATCTTCAAGAGTTCCCTAGGAGATATATTACCTTCTACTTTAAATCCCCATCCCCTAATATCGCCAAAATGAGTTTGCATATCTACCGGAACCATATATCTATAATAATAGGATGCTTCCGGCTCAATCCCTTGTGTGCATAGTTCAGCAACTTGAACCACACACTCGAAACCACGTTCATTCCAATATTCTTTCATTTTGGATATGCGGCTTTTCCCTTTGGGAACCAGATATGTTTTTCCGTTTTCAACAATCCGAAAATCGGCTAAATTCTCATATTTGGCTTTTTCAACGGAGTTATAATCTCTAGTGTCAAAGACCAAATCAAAATGTTTATCATTTTTTAGGACCTTGATATTTACATCTTTCAAGAAAGAGACATCTTTAACTTGACACTCTTCCAAAGTCAATAGTTCTTTAATGAGATCTATTGAAGGAACAATTTCTTTTTCTATCCAACACATTATGTTATATCTTTTATTAGTTACTTTTGGTGAACAGTTAGTCAACCCTATTTAGGGTAAGACACAATGCATGTCAGTGTAAGACATTCACTCAATCATTCTTATTCGGAAAATATTTATTGCTAAGATTTGTTATTTCTCTTAAATTTTCCACATAAAAGCTATTAAAAAGCTCTATAAACAATTCAAATGATTCACTATCACTATTCGTTTTTAATTTTAATATGTCTTCTACAGTATATTTTTTATTTGAAATATCAAATTTAGCCAAAAGATATTCTAAAAAATTACTCCAAAAGAAGTCGTCTATACAATTTCTTAATTTATTACTGTTTTTATAAAAATAGTAACCGTCTAAAAAACGAAACAAATTATTACTCGATTTATTTTTTAAAAACATTTGAGGTCTAGATATGATTTTCTTTATAACCTCAATTATATTATCATTCATAGTGCTGTATACTTTATTTAAAATTTATCTCTACTTATACCATAATATGATTCTCCCCCTAAGTCATTTATCCAGTCATCATATTTAACTCCTGAAGGATTCATATTGTCAAAAACAGTATCACTAACCTGAATTGCATCATGATATGGATTAGAATATTTGTTAGACTTTGCAATGACTCCATTTTTATCTGAATAAATATATGGAGCATCTGTTTCTATGTGAACATATTCTCCTTTAATATTTTTTGATTTCATTTTGGTTTTCAAATCTTTAGCAAAAGTATCGCATTCATATCTGACATTAGCACCTTTAGTATTTTTAGCTAATTTTCTTGTCTCTGCAACACTACATTCTAAACCCAATGTATCTATTTGGATATTGGCATCAAACACATACCCATACAGTGTCGGATTATTTCCTACTAGCCTTATCGGGTCTTGTGATATGTAGTTCCCCTGGTTCGGGTCATAATACCTGAAGAGTTTATATCTATATGCATTATAAACACTTTATCCAGAGGTCAGCGTTTTCAAAACATTGTTTTTATGGAAGTTTCAAAAACAAATCCAACATATCCACGTCAAGCACCACTGCAAAATCAAAAATCTACTATTGTAAATACAAGAATTATAAAAAAATATTTTAGGGCACCCTACACGAAAACCCGATGAACAAAAGGTTTGAGAGTTGGACACGATACTTTGTCTTACTGTCCTATTGTGCTCACATACAAGTAACAGGCTTAAAAAAGCCTACCTATGCAGTATAAGATATACAAACAGTAATAACTATTCATATTCAATTTTAACAGTAGACCAATTACATTCACAGGCAAATAATTTTGCATTTATTCTCTTAATGTTATCTATGTGTATATTATCCAATTCTTTAAAAAACTTACCTTTCATAATTATAGACACTTCATGAAAATGATAATCACTAACAGTCTCTTTTACAATGATGAAATTATTTTTTTCTAATAATTTGACCAATAATTCTATGGGTTTACAAACCTCTATTCCATCTATTTTCATATTAATTCATATTTATTGGATTACCAATAGGCTTTAATACCACTTTAAAATTTTCGACAAAAACTTGAGTGGCTCCTCCTTCTCCTAAATGTGGATTTGCTTTAACAACAGATGTAGCTACATCAATATCTTCCAAAACTTCATAAGCTTGAACTTTATCTCTATAACCAAATACCTCATGTTTTTTTACTTGAGCACTTCGCCACAATTTTTCTTTTGAACCTCCTGCTGCATCAACGCTTGCCTTAGATAAATAAAATTCCGATTGTCCAGGTATGCCACCATAAATGACATCACCTTTTTTCAATTTTCCTACTTTCCAATCATCAATTCCTGGATAATCACCTTTCCCTTGCCAACGAGATGCTTTATCTACTATATCACAATCCAACCCCGACAAATCTATCCAACTATTGGTATCTTTTACATATCCATACAGCGTCGGATTATTCCCCGCAAGTCTTATCGGGTCTTGTGATAGGTAACTTCCTGTATTTGGATCGTAGTACCTGAATCGATTATAGTATAATCCTATTTCCTCATCTTCATATTGCCCCTGATACCTGAACGGACAATCACTCAAAGAACTCCCTTCAAAGGTACGGACTTTACCGTATATATCCAGTGTACAGTCCCATGTTTTTTCACCATGATGGTTATACATCTGAACCGGTGTACCTAAATAATCGGTTACGATGGTAAATTGTTCATCTTTCGTGATTTTTGCAGCAGGAACAAACGTCCCGTCCTCAAACACCCAGGTTATCAGGTTTTCATCATCCGCCTGAATGGGTAACAATGGTTTCTCCCTGTCCTTATGCTTCGTGACACACTCATGCAACAGAGTATTGCCGTCCCATACCCAACGGGTTACGTCATAAAGATAGCTTTTAGTCAACCGCCTGCCCAATGCGTCGTAGGTAAACAGCACTTCCGCCCCGTCCAAACGGGTCACTTTCCGCAACATACCATTCGAGTACCAGTCATACTGCCACCCCATGCCGCTGCCACGGTATTCAATACCCAATGCCTTGGCTCGTTGTTTCTTATCTATAAAGAGCA
>ERZ809407.569-NODE-569-length-39682-cov-51.491382_pt1 | contig 39682 bp, 29 predicted proteins | sample MGYA00520792_ERZ809407 | MGnify/ENA primary metagenome ERZ809407 (study PRJEB31576, sample SAMEA3212665) | Homo sapiens | biome: human-gut; feature: human gut; material: fecal | place: Sweden | collected 2012 ...
TGGTTTACCCAGGGTGTTGCCCTGGGCTAGGAGCTTTTGCCCTTTCAGGGCGTATTGTACATTGTTGGTTTACCCAGGGTGTTGCCCTGGGCTAGGAGCTTTTGCCCTTTCAGGGCGTATGGCGGTGATGAGGGGCTTTTTCCTTCTTTTCGAAATAATGGTCGGGTTCAAACTCAGCCATTTCGAAATCTATCTTCGGGAGCTTGCTGTCCTCAGGCTTGAAAGGAACAGGGTTATCCAGTCTTTCTACCTTCACCGTAGCCACACCCTGCGAAATCATGTCGATTTCTTTCGCGGCTGCCCAGGAAAGGTCAATGATTCTTCCCCTTCCGAACGGACCACGGTCGATCACTTCAACGATTACACTCTTGTTATTTCTCAGATTCGTAATCTTCAGCATTGTGCCGAAGGGATAATAACGGTGTGCACACGTCAGACTGTCATGGTGGATTCTCTGTCCACTTGCCGACCTGGCACCCGTGGCACGTTTAGAGTAATAGGATGCCTTGCCACGCTGATGCTTCTGGCCGCAGCATGGGATACATGATAATGTACTCAGAAATGTACTCAGAAATGTACTCAATAATGCTATGATAAATAATCTTCTTTTCATAACTTCTCGATATTTTCTTTGCAAATATATAAAAAAACGATGAAAAATGCAAGAAAATCTCAGAAAATCAGTATCTTTGCACGATAATTCGCTACACATATGGAAAATAATGTACCCCAAGAGTGGAATAAGTTCTATTTGAAAGACGTATCATTTGTGAATCTCATGATGCGACGTATCTACAATGTCTTGATTGTAGCCAACCCTTACGATGCGTTCATGCTAGAAGATGATGGACGCATCGAGGAGAAGATATATAATGAGTATATGGAGCTGGGACTCCGTTATCCCCCAACCTTCACCCAGGTCTCAACCACCGAAGAGGCAGCCCAGGTGCTGCGCTCCACCGTCATCGACCTCGTCATCTGTATGCCGGGCAATGCCGACAACGATGCCTTCGATGTGGCGCGTGATATCAAAGGCAAGTTCCCGAATATCCACTGCGTGGTACTCACCCCGTTCTCCCACGGCATCACCAAGCGAATGGAGAACGAAGACCTCAGCATCTTCGATTACGTATTCTGCTGGCTGGGCAACACCAACCTCATCCTCTCCATCATCAAGCTCATTGAGGATAAGATGAACCTGGAGCACGATATCCGGGAGGCAGGCGTGCAGATGATACTCCTGGTAGAAGACTCCGTGCGCTTCTACAGTTCCATCCTGCCCAACCTCTACAACTATATCCTCGAGCAGAGCAAGAATTTTTCCAAGGAAGCCCTCAACCGCCATGCTGCCACGATGCGAATGCGTGGCCGTCCGAAGGTGGTGCTCGCCCGTACCTACGAAGAGGCGCAGAAACTCTACGATAAGTATTCCAACAACACCCTGGGTGTCATCAGCGATGCCCGATTCCCGTTGAAGAGTGCCGCCAAGGCTTTCGGCAACGAGGTGGAGCAGGAGGCGAATCCCGAGCACGGCACCGATACCTTCGGACGTGAGAAATGTCCTGATGCCGGATTGCGTCTCTTCCGTTACATCCGCAAGACCGATCCGTTCGTGCCGCTCATCATCGAGAGTTCCGAGAGCGACAACCGTGCCAAGGCAGAAGCCGAGGGATTCCGCTTTGTAGATAAGAACTCCAAGAAGATGAGTGTGGATCTCCGTCGCCTGATGGAGGAGCACATGGGCTTCGGCGATTTCATCTTCCGCGACCCGAAAACCCACGAGGAAATCATGCGTATCCGCAGTCTGAAGGAGTTGCAGGATAACATCTTCAACATCCCCAACGATTCGATGCTCTATCATATCAGCCGCAACCACATGAGCCGCTGGCTCTGTGCCCGTGCCATCTTCCCGGTTTCCGCCTTCCTGAAGCACGTCACCTGGGAGAAGCTGCAGGATGTGGATGCCCACCGGCAGATCATCTTCGATGCCATCGTGCAGTACCGTCACATGAAGAACCTGGGAGTGGTTGCCGTGTTCGACCGTATGAAGTTCGATAAGTATGCCCATTTTGCCCGCATCGGCGAAGGATCGCTGGGCGGAAAGGGCAGGGGACTAGCCTTCCTCGACAACATCATCAAGCGCCATCCTGAGTTCAACCAGTATGAGAATGCCACCGTGCAGATTCCGAAGACCGTGGTGCTCTGTACCGATATCTTCGACGAGTTCATGATGAGCAACAATCTCTATCCGATAGCCTTGAGCGATGCCAGCGATGATGAAATCCTGAAGCACTTCCTCCATGCGCAGCTGCCCGATTCGCTGATAGCCGACTTCTTCACCTTCTTCGAGGCAACGAAGAGTCCTATCGCCATCCGTTCCAGTTCGCTGCTCGAGGATGCCCACTATCAGCCTTTCGCCGGTATCTATTCCACCTATATGATACCTTATCTCGCGGATAAGTATCAGATGCTCCAGATGCTCGCCTGCGCCATCAAGGGCGTGTATGCCTCGGTGTTCTATCGCGATTCCAAGGCATACATGACCGCCACCCGCAACGTCATCGACCAGGAGAAGATGGCAGTAATCCTGCAGGAGGTGGTGGGCAAGGACTACGGCACCCGCTATTATCCTACGATGAGTGGCGTGCTCCGTTCGCTCAACTATTATCCTGTCGGCGATGAGGAGGCAGAGGAGGGCATAGCCAGTCTTGCCCTCGGATTGGGCAAGTATATCGTGGATGGCGGTCAGACCCTCCGCGTCTGTCCGTATCATCCGCATCAGGTGCTGCAGACTTCCGAGACGGAGATGGCGCTGCGCGATACCCAGACCCAGTTCTATGCCCTCGACACCCGGCACGTGGGCGATGACTTCAAGGTGGATGACGGATTCAATATCCTCAAGTTCCGTGTGAAGGATGCGGTAGAAGACCAGAGTCTCAACTACATCGCCTCTACCTTCGACCCTTACGATCAGGTCATCAACGACGGTGTGTATGAAACCGGCCGCAAGCTCATCACCTTTGCCGGAGTGCTCCAGCACGATGTGGTACCCCTGCCGGAACTCATGCAGATGTCGATGAAGTGCGGTTCCGAGGCGATGCGCCGACCGGTGGAGATTGAGTTTGCCTGCAATATCCATGCCGACAAGACCTGCGATTTCTATCTCCTCCAGATCCGTCCGATCGTGGATGCCAAGGAGATGCTCGACGAGGATGTCAGGGCGATACCGGATGCCGACTGTCTGCTCCGTTCCCACAACTCCCTGGGCCATGGCATCAGCGAGGATGTCACCGATGTAGTGTATGTGAAATACGATGACCACTTCTCGGCGATGAACAACTTCTATGTAGCCGATGATATCGAGCGCATCAACCGCAAGTTCCTGGCAGATGGCAAGAATTATGTGCTGATAGGTCCTGGCCGCTGGGGATCGAGTGATCATTACCTGGGCGTACCGGTCAAGTGGCCGCATATCAGTGCCGCCCGCGTCATCGTAGAGGTGGCATTGAAGAATTACAACATCGATCCGAGTCAGGGCACCCACTTCTTCCAGAACCTCACCTCTTTCGGCGTGGGCTATTTCACGGTAGATACGAATACCGAAGAGGGAGGCTTCGTAAACAAGGAGATGCTCGATTCGATGCCAGCCGTAGAAGAGACGCAGTATGTGCGCCATGTACGCTTCGACCGTCCGCTCAGAATCCTGATGGATGGCAAGAAGCAGGAGGGAGCCGTCCTGCATCCGCAGGAATAGGCTCCCGGCACTGCCGGCATCAAGAATGAAAAAGTGTTAAAGAAATAGAATAAAAAATGTTGAACCAAGAAACAGAAAACCATTCAGTGAGCGACAAGAAATATCTTGTTCCGTTCATTCTCATCACGTCGCTCTTCTTCTTGTGGGGCTTCGCGCGTGCCATTCTCGATGTGCTCAACAAGCACTTCCAGAATGCCCTGCACATCAGTATCACCCAGTCTGCCCTGATCCAGGTAACTACCTATCTGGGTTATTTCCTCATGGCTATACCGGCGGGCATCTTCATCAATAAGTATGGCTATCGCCGGGGCGTGGTGTTCGGCCTCCTGCTCTTCGGTCTGGGTGCCATCTTCTTTATTCCGGGGGCATCGATAGGCAGCTTCTCAGCCTTCCTCTTCTGCCTCTTCGTCATCGGATGCGGACTGGTGTTCCTCGAAACAGCCGCCAATCCATACGTTACCGAACTGGGTGCCAGGGAGACCGCTACCAGCCGATTGAACCTCTCGCAGTCGTTCAATGGACTGGGCAGCATCTTTGCCACCTTCTGCATTGGTCAGTTCCTCTTCAATGATACGCAGCAGGGCGGCAATGTGGTCATACCTTATGCCATCCTGGGCGTTCTGGTGCTTTCCATCGCCGTGGTGTTCTCCCGTGTCGATCTGCCTGAAATCCAGCACCAGCAGACGAAGGAAGACAAGGCGAAGGGCAGCAATATCGCCAAGCTCTTTGCCAACCACAGGATGTTCGTCTTCGGTCTCTTCGCCCTCTTGAGCTACGAGGTGGCCGAGATCTCCATCAATTCCTACTTCATCAATTTCGTCACCGGCATGCGTTGGATGAGCGACCGCACCGCCTCTCTCGTCCTCACCCTCGCCCTGGCGTTCTTCATGGTAGGCAGATTCCTGGGCAGCTGGATCATGCGCCATATCCAGGCAACCACCATGCTCCTCATCTGTGCCGTGGGCAGCGTGGTCTGCATCGGCCTGGTGCTTTGCGATCTGGGCATCGTGTCGCTGGTAGCCCTGGTTGGCAACTATCTTTTCGAGGCAATCATGTTCCCTACCATCTTCAGCATCGCCCTCACGGGATTGGGCAATCTCACCAAGTCGGCATCCTCGCTCCTGATGATGACTCCGATAGGCGGATGCGGCTTCCTGCTGATGGGAATGATAGCCGATACCACCCATGTCACCCTGCCTTTCGTGGTACCGTTTATCGGTTTCCTCATCGTCTTGGCTTATGCCGTTCGGGAGTACAAATTGCAAAGTGCAATTAGCAAATAAAGGGTTTTAGGCGGCTAAAAAGGGGGAATTAACTTTTTTAACTCGCTTGTAACACGAAAAAGTAAGCATATTTTTTGCCGTCTCAAAAGAAAAAGTTAAATTTGCAGTCGGTTATGGTGGGTGCGTCTAGAATCCATCTGATAAAAATGAATAGAATGTTTCATTAAACAATAAAATTAATAACAATTATGGCAGTAGATTACAAGAAAATCGGTCTTGTGAACACGAAGGAAATGTTCGCAAGAGCTATCAAGGGCGGTTGGGCCGTTCCTGCTTTCAACTTCAACAACTTGGAGCAGCTCCAGGCTATCATCCAGGCTTCTTCAAACTTGAAGTCACCAGTTATCCTCCAGGTATCTAAGGGTGCTCGTAAGTATGCTAACCCTACATTGCTCCGCTACATGGCAGAGGGTGCTGTAGAGTATGCTAAGGAGTTGGGTTGCAACCATCCTGAGATCGTTCTCCACCTCGATCACGGTGATAGCTTCGAGACATGTAAAGACTGTGTAGATTTCGGTTTCTCTTCTGTAATGATCGATGGTTCTGCTCTTCCATACGAGGAGAACATTGCATTGACAAAGAAGGTTGTTGATTACGCTCATCAGTTCGGTGTAACTGTAGAGGGTGAGCTCGGTGTCCTCGCTGGTGTTGAGGATGACGTAGTAGCTGAGGAGTCTCACTATACAAAGCCTGAGGAGGTTGTTGATTTCGCTACACGTACAGGTGTTGATTCATTGGCTATCTCTATCGGTACTTCTCACGGTGCTTACAAGTTCAAGCCAGAGCAGTGCACACGTGACCCTAAGACTGGTCACCTCGTTCCTCCTCCATTGGCATTCGACGTATTGGCAGCAGTTGAGGAGCAGCTTCCTGGTTTCCCTATCGTTCTCCACGGTTCTTCTTCAGTTCCTCAGGAGTATGTTGATATCATCAACAAGTTCGGTGGTAAGTTGCCAGATGCAGTTGGTATCCCAGAGGATCAGTTGACTAAGGCTTCTGAGAGCGCTGTTTGCAAGATCAATATCGACTCTGACTCTCGTCTTGCTTTCACAGCAGGTGTTCGTGAGACATTGGCTGAGCACCCAGAGTACTTCGACCCACGTCAGTACTGCGGTAAGGCTCGTGAGTACATGGTTGACCTCTATAGCCACAAGATCAAGGATGTTCTTCATTCTGACAACAAGTTGGCTAACCTCGACTAATCTTCGAGATTTATCAACCCAAAATAATAGCGGGAATCCTTCGGGGTTTCCGCTTTTTTAATGCCCTTTTCTTTCATATTTCTTTCGCTTTTCTTTCATTTTGTTATGTAACAGGATTGTTGTGTGCGTAAACGTTGTGCTTCTTTACATAATTTAACCTAAAATATTTGGAGCGTATTACTTTTTTCTCTAAATTTGTACTCGAACAAAAGTAGGAAGTACATTTTATATTCTTGTATATCATTTGTATATTGTAAAAGATGATTTAGGCCGAAAGGTTATTTTTAGAAGTCTTCCTGAGTACTGCCTTAGGGCAGATGCTTGTAAGAGGAGATCAGGTTTAAATGATTGAATAACAATTAGTAAATGATAAAATATGAAAAAGTTTTTTGGAATGGTCATCACTTGTATGGTGGCATTGGGTTTAGTAAGCTGCAGTGCGGCTGACGATGATTTGACGGGCGATACAACAACACGCGTCAACACCGTTACGACGAAGTCTAACTTCTCACTGCTCAGTTATTCACAGACAACTGGTGCTGAGGTAAATGAAACCTCTAACATCAATGGTGAGAACAACGAGAAGCTGGTATGCAAGGTTCTTTCTGGTGGTCAGTTGCAGTTGACTCACAAGAATGTAATCTTTGATGAGGGCACAAATATCAAGTTTGACTCTCAGTTAGTTGGCAACAAGATTATCATCACCGAGACAGGCGATTACGGCAAGTCTGGTAAGTATGGTTATTACACACTTGTTGCGAAGGTTGGAATAGTTAAAGATGGTGACTATGTGATCGTAGTTAAGAGAAACGAGCACACTCGCGAGGAGTTCAATATGCATTACGACTCTACAAAGGCGAAATAAGGTAGAATATATGATTAATACAATACCTTACGATTATGATTCAATATAAATAGGTAGAATAGAAAATATAATATAGAAAGTGAATTTAAAGTGTGATTAAAGAATGTAATTGAATAATTAAATAATGTAATTGGATAGTTTAAAATTCATGCAATTGAATAATGGTAAATGATAATAAGTTGAGCGTCGCTTAGACGACCAGTCTAGTTCTTTTTTTAATTAATTGTTATTGATGACGCTGATGAGCAGTTCCGGCGTACAGTCCTTTAAAACCACGATGTTGCCTTTGTCTAATAAGTAAATCGTAGGCATCGCCTTGATGCTGTAAGTAGCACTTATCTGATCGTCCGCAATGATTCTGAGCATTCTGTATTCAGCAGGAATGGTCTGTTTTTTCAGCCACGCCGTAACCTTGTGGCAATTCTCGCATTCCGGATCATGGAAGTAGAGTATCACCTTTTCATTCTGATAGTCAGTCAACTGATGCATTTTTCCATCTTCCAGCTTGAAGGAGAGGTTGGTAGCCTTGGTGCCTGGCAGGTTTTTCCGTGCCGCCTTCCACTTGAAGTCGATGCGTTCCTTTTCCGCTTCATCGAAGTAAGGCGACTTTTTCATTTCCGCCAGGAAGAAGCTATATACCCTGTCGTTTCTCATCGGCGACTGTGGGTTGTCAAAATAATGCTCTATCAGGCTCTCGAATTTCTCCTTGGCAGGCTTCTGTGCGTAAGCCTTGGCAGTGAAGGCGCTGATGCCTTTCTGGGCGATTTCGTCGTTGAAACGGGCGAGGATATCGATGAAGTTGACGAATCCCTGTTCTGTAATCTCCTCGTTTTTCAGTTGGGTAGTATCAGCAAACTGATAGTTGTCCCAGTAGTGCTCGCTGAGGTAGGTAGCGCGCTGTTCTACGCTGCGCAGCGTATCAGGCAGCGCAGGGTAGGGGAATGCATTCTGCGCCTGGGTATTCAGGCAGCATAACATGATCATGCATGCGATAAGATAAGAGATATGTCTTGCTTTCATCATTTTCTTCCTTTTACTTCATTACTTCTTGTTGTTGATAGCTGTTCCATAGGAACTTCTGCCGCAAAAGTACGAAAAATAACTGAAAGTTCCAAGCATATTCCCGTTTTTTTCTTTTAAAAAATAACAAGCCACTTTCAAAAACACTCTTCACTCTTCACTGGAATGGTATAAATATCTGTAGCTAAGGAATTTGCACGGGTGAAGAGTTGCGCTCTACTCTTCACCACTCTTCACCCACTTTTCACCCGGAAAATCTGTGAAAATCTGTGAATTGAAAATCGGCGGCCGAAGGGAAAGCCAAATCTGTGGAACCTTCTTCAAAGACCGAACAGGTCGATTTACCGTTTAGTTTTGTGTGCAATCCGAAGGTGAAGAGTGGTGAAGAGTGGTGAAGAGTGGTGCGTCACTCTTCACCTCTCGCAACCCCAGAGTTTATCGGGGTTTCAGCCGATTTGGTGAAGAGTGAAGAGTAAAAAAGAGAGTGGTGCTTTTATAAAAAAAGCTCCCGACGTATCGTTTTGTGCCAGGCAATGGCAGATTATTGCCCTGGTAAGGGGCAATGTTATGCCATAGTGAGGCAATAAGCGATACAATCTGCTTTGCGGTTTATAAGTACTTTCGTCGTTGCTTGTAAGTACCATCATTGTTGCTTGAAAGTACTATCATTGTTGCTTGAAAGTACTATCATTGTTGTATCGTTTTTACGTTAATAGTCTTCGGAGTAACCTTTGCTTGTTGCCGGAAGAATTAACGGTATAAGCCGGAGATGCCTATGTCTTCAGCCGCACAACAGCTGTTGTGCGCTTGCATATCAGCTGTTATGCGCTCGCCCAACACCTGTTGTGCAAGTGGAAATCAGCTGGTGGGCGGATTTCAAATCCGTCGGGGCGGCAAGGGCAGAAGCTCCTAGGGAGATGTGTCATGTCAGAACCAATACGCCCTGAAAGGGCAGAAGCTCCTAGCCCAGGGCATCGCCCTGGGTAGATATGTTTGCAAACCTGTCGCCCTGTAAGGGCAAAAGCTTCAAAGAACCAGATGATTACAAAGCTTTTGCCCTTACAGGGCGCATTGCTGATTGCCATTATCCCCAGGGCGATGCCCTGGGCTAGGAGCTTCTGCCCTTTCAGGGCGTGTGAGCCTATGAATGAGGCGTGCATGCTTATGAATGAGGCGTGTGAGCCTATGAATGAGGCGTGCATGCTTATGAATGAGGCGTGTATGCCTATGAATGAGGTGTTCTTTCAGGGCACAAAAAAAAGTCGTGGAATCTTAGAAGGTGAGTCACCTCGGCAACTAAAATCCCAACGACCAGTCTAGTCTAGTCTTCGCAAATTTGTATAATAGTAAATGATAATAATGTCTTATAATAATTAAAACAAGGGGGGAGGAAGTATTCCAAGCTTCCTTCCCTCCTCTCTTACAGATATATGATTCTTAACTTTTGTATTTTGCTAACTATTTCAATACCTTGATGCAGCGGACACCCGATACGCCAGACAGGCTCATCGTTACGATGTTGCTGATGTTATATGTCCACGACTGTCTAAAATTCATATTAGAAAATTGTGTTCTGCAAGCAGTGTTTCTTACATCGTCAGGTGCAACCATTGTCATAATACACAATTCGCGTTGGTTAGGAACCCTCCACTTCGTATTTCCATTTTCGCTATAACGGCCAAAGCACTGATACTTTCCTGTATATACGTTTTCTGCCGTAGGCTCAATCGTTGTGCCTTTATCTTTATAATTTGTATTCCATTTGCTAGCCGCAATGGTAAACTTTTTGGCAGGTTTATTTCCTTCCTCACGTTCTGTATGATCATTCAGCTCACCTTGTTCACCTGTTATGTTCAGGGCATCCTGATCTACTTTGTCTAAAGTAACAGTTTTAGTACTTTTGTCGTAGCTGAAATACCTAGCAGGTTTCTGATTATATCCAATATTACCAGACTTTAAGTTGCGAATACACCGTACATATTTCGGTCTGTAATTTGATGTGGCATTATTATAGTTACCTGTTGCCATACCTTCTTCAGATAAAAATGATTCTGCATCTTGGGTCGAAGAATAATATACCATACGATTCTTGCTATCATTATTTTTATCAAGCTCGGTGGTTGATTTTTTGAAGAGCTTAGATTCTTTGCTCAAGATCTGTTCTCCAATCCATAAACCTGCATACTGTTGTGTTGCCGGTGCATACCATCTCATTTCATCTTTAGAAATTATGCCATTACCATCCAAATCCCGGTTCCTCCTCATACATGCTATTCTGAGTGAATAATAAAGGTTATCCTCTTTATTCTTTAAATCATCCCAGGTTTTCACCGGTCCGCCTTTTATGAATATATCTTGCTTCATATTGGCACGTCCGTCCCAATTGTCGTTACCGTAGGAGCCCTCTACCCGATCGGTGAGATTGAAATCGCTGTCTCCATTAGACTTTTCCTCGTCATTGATGGTTTCGCAGCCATAAGCTGTTACGCTTTTTGCCTGGCTTCTATCGTAGAAGGTCTGGATATTGTGCTGGGTCAGACCATATTGAGCCTCGGCATATACACTTCTTGTATCTTTGCTAACCCATACGTTGTTTGCCACATAGAAAGCTCGCTTATCTACGTTGTTAACGTATTGGTCCCAAGTGAGATAGCTATAGTAGTTCTCACTGACGAAACAGGTTGCATCAATGTATCCGTCATAATTCCAGAACTTATCGTTGTCTGCATTAGCATACAGCATTTGCAAGAATGTTTCGATATCCTTGGTTTCTGATTTGCCAGGATAATCGCATGGAGTACCTCTACCGTCATTTTCGTCGTCATAGATACTTTTGCTTTTTTTTCTGCCTGTAATTGCAAACTCAATCCAACTTGTATCTACACCGTTATCTTCACCATCAGTTGTTGCGCCCACGTTGATTACGTCGGTATGATTACCCAGGGCATAAACCTGGTAGTAATAGCCTTTACCAACTTTTTTCAACTCTTTGATATCATTCTGATAGAAGCGCATTACCATATATTCGTAATGACTGTCGAGTGTCAGGTTCTTACCGGTATTGCCATATTTCAATACCACACCTTCTGCACCAGGCTGTTCGTTTCCTTCTTTTTTAGCTTCAACGATGATTTTATCTACACCTGCCACTGTGATGTTAAAGTTGTACTTGCAATTACGCTCAACGTTATAGTCATTGGGATTTTCACTGCAGTCGCCCAAGTGAACATAGTAGGTTACGTCGGCAGTTTTGGTAGAATCATCCTTGGTTTCTTCATACTTGCCTTTCAAAACTACGTATGTGCCATACTTAGGAGCATAGGTGAATTCCTTATTAATCGACATATTGTCGTCCTCTCGTTTAGCTTGATCCTGATCTGGTACGCTCTGTTTTGCATCCTGCAGATTTTCTGGCAAATAGGCTTCGAAGTATTCTGCGCCTGTCTCATCCACATCGTTTACGCCAAGAGTCAGACCCACGATATTGCTAACATCTGTATTATTGCTTATCTTTTTCTTAGTGTTACCGTCAATACTGCCAATGAGTGTACCATTCATTGCGATATTCATGATATCATAATTGGCAAGTTTGAATGAACGATTTACGCCATGTTCTGTTTTTTCCTTGATGGTAAACTTCACCTTGGATACAATACGGCTCAGTCTGATGTCATTTCCGCCATTTTCGATTGTTCCTGCAGTTGTGATGTTCACCAGTTTGCCTTGCTGTACAGCACCACTCATCAAGAATGCACTTGGAATCTGAATGGTGTTAGGATTGTTACGATTGAATGTCAAAGCTTTCAACTGGGCGAGGGTGAAAGAAGCATATTCACCAGCACGGGCTTTTTCTTCATCCAAATTAATAGGCAACTTGTTTTCTTCAACAGTACCGTTGCTGGTCTCAACAGGGTAAAGACCCGTAGAAATGTTGGCTACTGCATAGATATATGAATTGCCGCTTCTTGTCTTGATGTCCTTTATTACCTCTGTGTTAGAGCTGCTGGTTTCTTGGTTCAGCTTATCTGCACCTTCAATACCTTTATAGCCCTTCAGTTTACCATTGCCATCAAATATATAGATGTAGAGGTTGTCGAGATGACGCTCCGCTGCATCTGTAGCTCGGGAGTTGACCACGATGTCTCTTGGGGAAACATCAGAATAGGCCAACGAAATGGTAACATCTTCGTTACTCTCGCTGCCGCCCGGGAAGATGTCTTCCGAGCAACTGCTGAGTAAGAGTGCTACTCCCATGAGCAGGTATGCTAATTTCATTACTTTCTTCATATTTTGATTCCTCCAATAGTTTAATTAAATGTGATATTTGTATCTTTCTTCACATCCCAGCCAGCTACATAGTAATTCAAGGTGAGGGTTGATTCCTCATCACCCAGGAAGTAGCCATATACTACCATTTCATGGTTGCGGTAGGCTTTGGAAATGCTGAAGGTCTTATGCTTCTCAGCTCCATTCTTGCTCAATTTAAAGTAAATTGTACCAGTGAGATTGTTGCCTGTTTCACGAAGATAGCTCAGATGGCATTCTCTCGTTACACCACGAAGTTGGGTGATGTAGTCTTCTGCAGTCTGATCAGACTTGCGAATATACCATGTAGGGTCTGATACAGGTCCGATGTCCTTTGTTGCCACACTACCGAATGTCATCTTCTTATTGAGATATGACAGAGTAGTGAGGTCTCCGGTTAATCCTTCTGTTTCTTTATTGGCATCTGTTGTTGCTGTTGGGAATACAGAACTTTGGGTAGGAATAACGTTTTCATTCACCTCAATCTTCGTTACTTCCACTCCTTCAGTATTTTTATCTTTATCTTTCACTTTCTTTCTTGTGAAGAAGAAGTGGAGCTTTGAGACGGCTCTTATCAATGGGATATGTATTGAGTGCTGAGCTGCTTCTGTTGCATTGTCTTTGATGTTGTTGGTAACATCAAGGTCCTTGATAACTCGAGAGATTGGCAGACCGGCATCTGGTACTACTGTTGTTTGAGCCGTACCATTATCTATACCAAAATTATTCTTGATAACCAGGGCTTCCAGCTCTGCACGTGTCATCTTGATGCAGTCTTTGCTATCCAGCACTCCTACGCTTTCTGCGTTGAGCAGGATGTAAAGATCTATTTTGCCTATTTTGCCCAGAGTCTCAGCGTTTTTGCGAGTAATCATCATACTTACGTTGTGAGAACCTTGTTTTGAGAGGTTGGTTTCTGATTTGAATCCTATTGGTGTGGCAGTTGCTTTGTCTGAACCGCTATTGAATGCCCATACTCTGATACTTGTAATTTTCTCCTCTGTATCAGGAGAAGGGTTTGTTTCGTCTTGCCCGAGCGTTCCGCTGGTTCCTGCTGTGTTGGCAGGAGCGTTGGCTTTGGCCTGAGCTGTAGGAGTTGATACATTCAGGTTGATGTAGGTATCACTCTTTCCAGCAGCTGTATCTGTGTAACCGTCCGACATACATGATGTTAGTATCAGGGTAAGCAGCAAGGTGGGTGCCAATGCTGCTATTCCCTTCATAATGTTAGTCAGTTGATTCGCACAGATTTTTCTTTTTGCGAAATCTAACATAACTTGTATCTCCTATCTTTTACTTATACTTATACTTCGTTACTTTGTTACTGTTTTGGGTAATCTTATTTGGATCCGAGGTCTGCATTCTGCAGATTGAGAACCCAGCCGTTCACCTTGATTCTAGCATCCATGTGGTAGTCGGAACCTGGACTTGGAACGTAGAATACGAGGGTGTAGTGATCCTGGCGGTCGAGGTATTCCTGATCCTCCCAGCCCTTGTCGGTGCGCTCGCCGCAGAGAGCGAGGAACCATGGCAGTGAGTGGTTGAAGATTTCCTTGCCTGTGCGCTTGTCGGTGATTACGATTCGCTTGTCGTTGTACTCCTTACTGTCGGTGTTGCGGGTGCTTGCATCGTTCTTGCGCTCGAACATTCTGGAAGAAGACAGGTCGTAAACCAAAGCCTTGTCGATTATTTCACCTTCTACCTCAGTATTGCCGTCGGTGTTAACCACCAGTTTCTCGTTGTAAGGCACGTAGGTGATTGGCTTGTTCTGTTCTACGCCATTGGCATCCTTTACCTTGTCGCCCTTGTAGTCGAGGAGGGCAGCCGAACCCTTGATTCTTACGTCGAAGTTTTCTGCCACGAATCCCTGCTGTTCGTTATCGTAAGGAAGCATCACGATGCGGTAGGTCTTGGTACATTTCATCAGACTCAGTTTGCCGGATGTGTCCTTCTTGCCCTTGAAGTCGAGAGATGTCTGGGCAGTGTAGAGAGCGGTGAACTTCTTGTTGTTGACAGAAGCCTCTCCGTCTTTCTTTCCCATTTCCTCCTGCAGGTCGTTGATGGTAGAAACACCTGGTGTGAGTTGGGTGAAGCTGAACTCCATCTCGTCGTCACCGTCGGCTCTGCTACCTGTAGGTTTTTTGTCACGAGCCAGACAGACGAAGGTGTATTTACCTTCCTGTAAGTCTGTGATGTCCATGCTGTGACCCGTTTCGAATTTGTCGGCAGACTGCGTATAGGTATCGAAGTATTTACCGTTTTTATCGAAAACATAGACGTTGAGGTTTTTCACTTCCTGGGAGAAAGCATCAGCGTTCTCAACATTATATGTATAATCGAACTTGAGCGACACCTTAGGTGCAGGACAATTCGTCAGATCGTCTTTCATGCATGATGAAAGCGAAGAGAGTGCGATGGCTGAGATACAAACCACTTTGCAACCGTTTTTGATGATGAAATGTTTCATATCGTTTGTGTTTTATTAATTCTTTTACTTATACTTATATCTAGTGTGCCGTAGGGCGTAAGAAGTGGGGGTAGCCTCCGGCATCCTTTTTTTCTTGTTGAGTGGTGCTGATTCAGCACGATAGGGGTTCCCGCCATCTGTTGGCAGCAAATATCATCTTTTTCTTTTTTAATCTCCCGGAGGCGGGGTTGCCCCCGGGAGATTGAGAGTATTGTTGTTTCAAGAATTATCTTGAGATCGGGGGATGGGGTACATCCCCGGAGCATTCATCTTTTTTCTGTTTATGCTTGATTAAGCGAAGTGATTGGGATTAGTCACCCAAAGTTACGTCCTGTGTATTGAGAACCCAAGGGTTAACAGTTACAGTTACGTCGAGGTAGAACAAACCGTTCTTGTCAATCTCACCGTTAGGAACCTGTGCACCTACGTTGAAGATCTTGTTAACATTCAAGCGGTAAATAGTGTTACGCTGGATAACGTTCTTTGACAACTGGTTGTCTGTAATAACCTGCTTGTAGTATGTCTTACCCTCGTTGAACACCTCGATGCCATACTGTGCACGGAATTCTGACAACTTGGTCTCTACAGACTTCTCGGTTTCAGCTGTTGGCTTTCTCTTAGCCTCTGCCAATTCTGTCTGCAAATCTGTAGCACTCTTACCATCGAAGAGACCTGTAACATCTTCATAAGCCTTCATGATCTGAGCAAAGCTTGTGTAGATAACGTTGTTGTAACGATAGAATGTACCATCTGCAAAGTCAGCTCTTCCTTCGAACTTAGTTCCATCCAAAGTAACCTTGTACTCGAAGTACATTGCAGTTGCGTCAGGCTTGTTGTTCTCAAAGATATAATCATTTGTAGCACCCTTCAAATCCTTGAAGCCACCATCCTTGAACAAGTACTTAGTCTCACCGAAGTCATTCTTTGTATGAGACAATGTAGCGTCTGAAGGAATTGCAAGGCTCCAAACGTCATCTGCTACATCCCAATTCTGCATAACGTATGTCTTGTTTGTAACGTTAGAGAGTGCATAGCGAACCAATTCAATCTTAGAAACCTTCTCCTTTGCATCGTCAACAGCTTTCTTCAATGCCGGTGAAGCGTCTTCTGGCAAAGGCTCTGTTGTAAGAGTTGATGCACTAGTAGGAACATCAACGCGAGCTGTTACACGCTCAATCTTGATAGGAGCAGTCTTGCCATCGTACTTAACTTCTGCTGGCACGAAATTGTCAGCACCTTCCTTGTTAGCATTTGTGAATGTGACAGTATAGCCATTACCATCTCTTGTTGCATCATTCTGGTTGAACATAGAGAAGTCGTTGTCTACAGCACATGTATTAGCTGAAAATGTCTGTGTAATGCCATCTTTAGTAAATATGCCAGGCAGGCTGGTACCTGTTTTGATATTAAGCGGTTCTACATTATCCATCTTGGTTGAACCAGCCTTGAAATATACTTTATAGGTAGCACCTGCTGCTACATTTTCTACCTCAATCTTAAGTGTAGTCTTACCTTTTTTTGCAGCTGTTGCAGGATCTTTGATAGCACCGCTAGCACCTGCCCAATCTTCTTTGGTCAGAGTCTTGCTAAATACAACGGATCCATTTGCATCAACCAAGTAGAAAGTACCATTCTTAACTGCTGCTTCTGCTGCGGTAGCATCCTCTGTAGGTATTGGATTTTCAATAGAGGTTCTTGTACCATTGCTAGTAGGAGTCTGTACGGCCAATGTCATATAGAAACCCTTTACCTGTGACTGTGTACCTGCGCCACCACCTGTCAAATCATCATTGCTGCTGCAGCTTGAGAAAGATAACGCTGCTGCTGATACCAAGCTCATAACGAGCAAATTCATTTTCTTCATAATCTTTTACTTATTAAGTGTTATACAAAATTTTGTTTTGAGTTGCGAAATGGACGGGTCTCTCAGACCTCATCACTGGCTTCGCCCGGGGGTAATCAAATACTATTCTTTCTTTTCCAGTTCTTAAATTAAATTTTTTAGTTTATATTATTATTGTTTATTCTTTTACTTATACTTAAAAATCAAACTCTTACTCCACAATCTTGTTCAGCTTGTTGAGATTCTCCTGAGCACCCTTCAAGCCACCGGCTACTGCCTTCTGGAAGTACTGCTTGGCAGCTTCGTAATCCTCATTGAGAACGGCGAGGCAACCACGGGCATTATCTACTTCGGCACCGGTGCCAGCCTTCTTCAGGTACTTCTCTGCGCTTACCCTGTCACCTCTGTCGATGGCAGCAAGGGCTGCATTCAGATTGGCGAGCTTATCTTCTGGGAACATCTTCACGGCTGTGTCGAATACATTGTTGTACTCTTCGCTTCCCTTCGGATAGCTGTTTGCCACCATGTACATCTCCTGGAGAGAGAGCTTCTGCGGACGGGTATTGATTACTCTGCGAGCCTCTTCGAGGTTGAATGCCTTCACGTCGTACTCGATGGTGTAATCTGTGCGGCGCAAGCTTGGCCAAACCTTGTCAACGAGGAATCGGAATGCCTCACCAGCCTTGGCTGCGAGCGTCTGTTCCTTCTGGTCAGGAGTCATATCGCTGTTGATGATCTTGAGAGCAGCTTCCTTCTGAGGGATTTTGTGACTCTTGATGTACTCCAGTGTTCCTTCCCAATCCTCAGCTGTAGATTCTACCTTGAAGAGCTTCTTGTCGATAGGGTAGGTCTTCAACAGATAGTTGTAGAGAGCCTGGGTACGGTTGCGGGAAAGCTTGTCGTTGTTGGCATAGCTGCCGTCTGGAGAAGCATAACCGTGGAGGGTTATGGAAGTGATGGTTACATCAGGGTCGTTCTTCACGAGGTCGAGCGTCTGCTTGATGGTAGCCAACTCATTGGTATTGTTACCGAGATCCTTCACGATATCCCACTTGTTGATGCGGAAGTTGAGTCTAGCCGAACCGTTTTCCTGTCTGATCTTCACTGCCTCCGCCTTTGGCTGCTGATAAGCCTGGTAGAGCTGCTGAGGCGTAACGAGCGCCTCGCCATTGTTGGTGAGCAGGTTTTCTGCCAGCAGTTTCTGGTTACATCCGCATGCATCATTGCTGATGGCGAAGTTGGAGTTCTTCATCCAGTCCTGGTAAGGAGTAGAGTAAGCGTATCGGAGCGTCTGTGGCTCCTTGTTTTCACGCTTGGCAACGATGAGGGGGTTCTGGGTAGCGGTCTTCTTGGTACGCTGGTAGTAGATGTATCTCTTGTTACCCATCACCTCCACAGCTGGGAGCTTGAGCGTATCCTCACCCTTATATAAAATAGGTGTAAAGATGAGACCTTTGTTGCTTGCCAGTTTCACGTCATCGAGATTGAGGTCCATATAGACGTTCACCTTATTGCCTTTCTTCTTGATTTCCTTGTTGAGGACTTTCATATCCTTGGCAGCCTGTTTCTGAGCGATAGCGTTAGTGCTAAACAGAATGCTGAGGGCGACGGCTCCAAGTGTCTTGTTTAAAATCTTATATGTATTCATAATCTTCAGTTTTTACTTATTCATATAATAATGTATCATGAATTAGAAGACATACACCAGATTGAGTGCCGCCTTGGTAGGTCCTACGTAGTGATGCGCCTTGTCATTCTCGAGTTTCTCACCACACTGTGGGCATTCATATTTATCCGATTTCGAATAAACGTATCCCACTCCGAGTTCAGCCTCGAAGTTCCAATGCTTGGAGAGAGCCCAGGTATAACCGTATGCAACACCTGCACCTACGAACCAACCTTCGTATCTGTAATCTTTCAATTTGGAGAAGTCGGTACCGAGGAACTTGAAGTCAAGATCTACGTTACCTATGTTATGAGAACCTCCGAGGGCGTGGAAGCCGATGAAGGAACCCATCATCTTATTGCAGAACCAGTATCTAGCTTCTGGTTGAACAAGCCAGTGCTGCCACTTCTTGTTCTTGGAAAATGTCCAAGGGTTGTAGTTGCCGGATACATCCAAGGTCCATTTTGGGGAAAGGCCAAATTCGAAGCCGAGGTTCATGGTGCTTGTAGCATCATAAAGGAGGTTCGTCTTTATGGCCACCTTCTGAGCGACGGCTGGGCAGATGAAGCTGCCTACAGCCAGTAGCGCAATTAAAATCCTTCTGTTCATACTTAAAATCTTTTAATGATTTAAGAATGACAAATGGTCTCTCTAGAGAAACGCATCATCATCTTTTACTTATACTTATACTTATACTTTTTTTCTTTTCTTTTCTTTTTCCTTCTTTTCAATAGGCTTGCTCCTAGACTTTATTAATTTAAAGAATAGTTAGTCTATCATTTACTCTTCTTCTACTCATCAACATCTTTATCATCTACTCCTCAGTTCTTAGATGCCTGTTGGCAACTTTGGGGTTTGATTGAAAGCTCGGGCTTGAAACCGCGAACTTTGTTTTTACGATTGCAAAGATAGCATCTTTTTCGATTGCTGCCAAGAAAAATGCGCCTAAAAATGCTGATACCGAATAAAAACGCATAAATGAAACACTGAAAAACCCTGAAAAATGCTTTTTCGTATATGTTTTTTGCTTTTTCAGCCACTTTTTTACCTATTTTCTTAGTTTTTTTCGATTTTTAGTTGTAATTTTGCAACTGAGAAGAATAAGTTAGTAAATTAGCAATGAATTCAGGATTCAGAGATCCTGAAAGGAATGCAAGAAGCCCCTAAGCGGGCTAGACTTTATTAATTATAAGTAAATAAGAACTGTTTCAATTGAAAGCAAATGATGAAGACTAAGAACAAACTTTGGGATTTGTGCCTGCGCTTGGAGCAGCATTTATGCCCTGACTATTGTGGAGTGGTGGACCGCCGAAGGGTGATTGCCTTCGTCCTTTTGACTCTGGTAGAGATGCTCATTATTCCCTACCACTTCCTTTTGTTTTACATGATGGATGCATGGGGGGGCATGCTCTATAATGTAGTCCATACCCTCGCACTGGCGCTGCTGATGTATGTGGTGCTGAAGCGCAAGGTGGTATTCAAGACCGGCATCTCCCTGCTCTATATCCTCGTATTCGTGAAGCTGGCGATAGACAGTATGCTCTGTCTGCACTATCAGGGTGACCGGGACAATCTGAGCGTGATGAGCAATATCTTCATCATGTTTATACTCGCCATTACCGCCCAGAGCCAGCAGCTCAACCGAACCACTCTCGGCTTTGCCATCTCTCTGCTGCCAGTGGTAGCGGTAGCCATCTCGCATACGCAGATCTCCTCGCTGTTCTTCAGCATCAAGGCTGTTCTGGTTGGTTTCCTGATGATTTTGTATGTATGGCTCTATAACTCTGAATCAGTCATGTTCAAGGAACTCAGACAGCCCAAGCAGATGAGGGAAGAAGAGAAGAAGGCACTGCATATGCTTGCCGACCTGAAGGATGAAGAGAAGGATATGGCGGTGAACCTGTTGAGCCGCCTGAGCCCGGAGCAGCAGCAGAATATCCTGGACCGTGCCGCAGAACAGTTGAAGACCAGCGAACTGACCAAGAAGGCATGGGATCTGGTATGTGCCGACCTCACCAACAGTGAGCGAGTGATCTGCCAGATGGTACTGGAAGGCAAGATGCTGAAGGAAATCTGCATCGAACTGAACAAGAGTGAATCGAACATCACCAGCCAGCGCAGCCATATCCGCAAGAAACTGAATATGGACCGCAAGGACGACCTGCGACGCGAACTGGAAAAGCGCTTCTATGAAGCCAGAAATTCACTGGAAGCATAGTATAAACAATAGCATTCTTATTCTTCCATTCTGAGGAATGCCTTCGGCAGGTAATCGATGAGATCGCTGGCGATGAGGCTTTCCTTGCCCAGGTCCTTGATGGCGAGGTCGCCGGCAAGACCATGAAGGTACATGCCGATGCGGGCAGCATCTGCCTGCTTGTAGCCGCGAGCCAGAAGAGCGGTGATGATGCCTGTAAGCACATCGCCACTGCCCGCCGTAGCCATACCGCTGTTGCCCGTAGAGCAGAACTCCACCTTACCATCCGGATGACAGAGGGCAGAGAAATGTCCCTTCAGCAGGATGTAGCCGTGCAGACGGTCGGCAAGCTCGCATGCCTTGAAGAGGCGCTCGGTGCAGTTGCTGCTGGTGATGCCAGCCAGACGGTCTAGCTCCCTAGGATGTGGAGTGAAGATGAGGTTCTTAGGCAACTGCTGCATCCAGGCACGGTGACTGGCAAGGATGTTGAGTGCATCGGCATCCACCACAACCGGACAGGTGCATCTTCTGAGCTGGGCAATCAGGGCGATGGCTGTCGCCTCGCTGGTTCCCAGTCCCGGACCGATGCCCATGGCGTGGTAATCTTCCGTATCTACCGGTTCGCTGAAGATGGTTTCCTCCGTATCCATCTGCAGTACCGCCTCGGGCACGGAAATCTGCATGATTTCGTAGTTTCTCTTAGGCGTATGGGTAATCACCTTTCCCACACCCGTTCTGAGGCAGGCTCTGGTGGCAAGGACCGAAGCGCCCGACATGCCATAGCTGCCTGCGATGAGGAGTGCCGTGCCCATGCTGCCCTTGTGGGCGAAGTCGCCGCGAGGCTTCAGGAGCTGGCGGATGTCCTTCTCCTCAAGGATGCTGCAACGGCTCTCGGTGCGCTGGATGAACTCTGGAGAGAGTCGGATGTCAAGCACCTTGATTCTGCCCAGGTACTGCTGGTTGTCTGCCATCATCATCGACAGCTTCTTCTGCTGCAGGGTGAGGGTGAGGTCGGCACGGATGATGTTGGCGCTGATGTTGTAGGAATTGTCCTCGCTCATCAGGCCGGAAGGCAGGTCGATGCTCACGATCTTTGCCGCACTCTGGTTGATGTATTTCACCATGGCAGCGAATCCGCCCGCCAGCGGCTTGTTGAGTCCGCTGCCGAAGAGGCCATCCACCACGAGCATTCCCGCCTCGAGCTGAGGAGGGTCGAAGTTGACGGTAACCTCGGTAAACTGCTTGACGCGCTTACCCTCGATGAGTCGTTTCTTGTTGGTGGCACAGTCGGCAGAAAGCTTGTTGTGCACATTAAACAGGAATACACTCACCCCATAGCCGTCTTCGCTGAGGAGGCGTGCCACGGCAAGTGCATCACCACCATTGTTTCCCGGACCGGCGAAGACCACGACCGGCGTTCTGTTAGACCATTCCTGCTCGATGGCACGTGTGAGCGCCTTTGCCGCCCTTTCCATCAGGTTGAGCGATGTGATCGGCTCATGCTCAATGGTGTATTTATCCAGCTCATGTATCTGAGCACTAGTGAATATTTTCATATATTAATGTATTTTATGTCCGATTATCTGATTATTTTAATGCAAAAGTACTAAAAAAAGTCGATGAATGGATGAAGTTTCACGATTTTTTCGTAATTTTGCAGAAAATATTATATCATCAAGACTATGGGCATAGTAAAAATCAAGGATAAGACCTTCAAAACCTCCATTCCAGAGGCAGATATTCTGAAGAAGGTACAGGTCGTAGCCGACCGATTGAACCGGGATTATGCGGACAAGACTCCGGTGTTCCTGGCAGTGTTGAATGGTTCGTTTATCTTCGCTGCCGATCTGATGCGAATGATTACGGTACCAAGCGAGATTTCTTTTGTGAAGTATGCTTCCTACGAGGGTACCAGTTCTACCGGCAGCATGAAGACCCTGATGGGTCTGAACCAGGATCTTACCGGTCGCCACGTGGTGATCGTGGAGGACATCGTGGATTCCGGCTTTACCATGGCTCACATGATCGAGGATCTGAAGAAGAAGAATCCAGCCAGCATCGAGATCTGCTCGCTTCTCGTGAAGCCGGGCAATCTGAAGGTGGATCTGGACATCAACTATGCCGTAATGGAAATCCCTAACGATTTCATCGTAGGGTATGGATTAGATTATGACCAAGAAGGCAGAAACCTCCGCGACATCTACACGATCGTAGAAGAATAGGGGGTGAAGCATGTGGGAGAAAATTAGTGATTATTGCTTGGATGTCTCCAAGTACTTCTTGACTGCTGTATTTGTTACTTCGATGATGCAGGATCTCAATGATGTTCGTTGGATGTTGTATGTTATCAGCGGATTAATAGCAATTATATTGTTTATAGCAGGTATTTATATTAGGAAGAATAAAAAAGATAACGATAAAAAGAAGAAATAATGGCAAATTTAAGTTTGATGGCTTTTAGCAGCCTATTATTGGATATTCCTTTTTTGGGTACATACATTATTTTGGCTATGGTGGGAATCCCTGCTATAGTATTCTTATTATTTGTTATGACTCCCAAAGGAAAGCAATGGTTTAACAGTATAAACTAGGTTTCTGACACAACATAAAACAATTTATATATAAAGGTAAAAATGAAAAATATCGTAATTTTCGGCGCTCCAGGTGCTGGTAAGGGTACACAGAGCGACAAGATGATCGAGAAGTATGGTCTCGGTCACATTTCAACAGGTGACGTACTTCGTAATGAAATCAAGAATGGTACAGAGCTCGGCAAGACTGCCAAGGGCTATATCGACAATGGTCAGTTGATTCCAGACGAGTTGATGATCGACATCCTCGCTAGCGTATATGACAGCTTCGGCAAGGATCACGCAGGTGTGATCTTCGACGGTTTCCCACGTACCACTCCACAGGCTGAGGCTTTGAAGAAGATGCTCTCTGAGCGTGGTCACAAGATCGCTGCCATGATCGAGCTTGCCGTTCCTGAGGATGAGCTGATGGCTCGTCTGCTCAACCGCGGTAAGTTGAGTGGCCGTTCTGATGACAACGAGGAGACTATCAAGAAGCGTCTGAACGTATATCATACACAGACTGCTCCTCTCATCGACTGGTATGAGAAGGAGGGTATCCACCACCACATCGAGGGTCTCGGAACTGTAGATGAGATCTTTGCTCGTGTTTGCAATGTGATCGACAACTTGTAATCAAGATATAATAATCTTCCCCGCAAGGCTGCGGGGAAGATTTATTCATTAAAAAAAGAAGAATCTTCCGTTCAAAAGAAGAAGATTCAACGTTCAAATTAAAAAGAAAAATCAATGGCTGAATCCAATTTCGTAGATTATGTAAAGATCAACTGCCGCTCTGGTAAGGGTGGTAAAGGCTCCATGCACCTGCGCCACGTGAAGTACCAACCGAATGGTGGACCTGACGGTGGCGATGGCGGACGTGGAGGAAGCATCTATCTTCGCGGCAACCACAACTACTGGACCTTGCTGCATCTGAAGTATCAGCGCCACTTCTTCGCCGAGCATGGTGGCAATGGAGGACGTGACAAGTGCCACGGCACTGATGGTAAGGACATCTATATCGATGTGCCTTGCGGTACCGTGGTGTATAATGCCGAAACCGGTAAGTTTGTCTGCGACGTGGCTTACGACGGTCAGGAAGTACTGCTCCTGAAGGGCGGACGCGGCGGACTGGGCAACTTCCAGTTCCGTACCTCTACCAACCAGGCTCCACGCTATGCGCAGCCAGGTGAGCCGATGCAGGAGATGACCATCATCATGGAGCTGAAGCTCCTTGCCGATGTGGGTCTTGTGGGTTTCCCTAATGCCGGAAAGTCAACCCTGCTCTCTGCCGTATCCAGTGCCCGTCCAAAGATAGCCAACTATCCGTTTACCACCCTTGAGCCATCGCTGGGAATCGTGGATTACCGCGACCACCAGAGTTTCGTGATGGCAGATATCCCGGGTATCATCGAGGGAGCGAGCGAAGGAAAGGGCTTGGGACTGCGATTCCTGCGACACATCGAGCGCAACTCGCTGCTCCTCTTCATGGTTCCGGGCGATACCGACGACATCAAGAAGGAATACGAGGTGCTGCTGGGCGAGTTGAAGAACTTCAACCCAGAGATGCTCGACAAGCATCGCGTGCTCGCCATCACCAAGTGTGACCTGCTGGACGAGGAGCTCATCGAGATGCTGAAGGAGACCCTGCCAACCGATCTTCCGGTGGTATTCATCTCATCAGTTACCGGACAGGGCATCCAGGAACTCAAGGATGTGCTCTGGAAGGAGTTGAATTCAGAGAGCAACAAGCTGCAGGAGATTACTTCAGAAGATACTCTTGTTCACCGTGACAAGGATATGAGCCGCTTCCAGCAGGAACTCGAGGCTGAGGGCGAGGACATCGTGGAGTATGTCGACGAGGATGAAATCGAGGATGTAGATGACTTAGATGATTTCGAATATGAATAAGGAATATCATATCGCTGAGGGCGTCACTGCTTTCTCTACCACCCGAAAGGGAGGAGTGAGCCAGGGCAACTACAGCGAATTCAATATCAATGACTATTGCGGCGACTGCGCCGAACACGTGGCAGAGAACCGCAGGAAGCTGGCGGATGAGCTGGGCATAAGCATCGACCATATCATCCTGCCGCATCAGGTGCATGGAGTAGAGGTCCGTCAGGTGGCAGGAGATTATTTCTCAATGCCTGAGAACATCCGCAAGATGATTCTCGAGGGGGTAGATGCCGTGATGACCAATGAGAAGGGCGTATGCATAGGCGTTTCCACCGCCGACTGCATCCCAATCCTGCTCTATGACGAGGAGCACCATGCCGTGGCAGCCATCCATGCCGGATGGCGAGGCACGCTGGCACGCATCGTCCACAAGACCATCCAGGAGATGGCTTTCGCCTATCATACGGAGCCAAAGAAGCTGAAGGCAGTGATTGGTCCGGGAATCTCGCTGGAGCATTTCGAGGTAGGCGATGAGGTGTATGAGGCTTTCGAGCAGGCAGCCTTCCCGATGGAAGAGATTGCCGAGCAGCGCCCCAATGCCGCCTTCTCGGTAGATGTTGCCGAGCGTGAGCGCCTGGCTGCAGAAGGAAACATCGTGCAGCCGCTGAAGTGGCACATCAACCTGCCGCTCTGCAACAAGCAGATCCTGCTGCATTGCGGTGTGGCTGAGGAGCATATCCAGGATTGCGGCATCTGTACCTTTGCCCATAGCGACGAGTTCTTCTCGGCAAGAAAGCTGGGCATAGAGAGTGGCAGAATCTATACCGGCATTCTGATGAAGTAAGTTTTCAAGATAACATCCATTTTTCTCTTTTCTATGAACGAAGAGGGAAAAATGGATGTTTTTATGTTTTAAGATTTAATGGTTAAATTTAAAAAATGAATCTAAAAGAATAGAGAATGATTGTAAACAGAAGATTAAGAAGAAGAATCGGGCTGGCTGCCGTCTCGGGAATGCTGATGCTTTCGCTGAGCAGTTTCATGCCCGCCAAGAATGAGTTTACTGCCGCCGAGCAACAGCAGGTGAGCATCGCAACGCCAGGTCTCTTTGCCCAGAGTCAAGCCTTCAATGTTGACTTTGAGATATTCCGTGCCAAGGAATATTCATTCCCGCTTCCTGTGGGCAAGGCTAGCCTTACCAATGGCAATAGCGTGATGCGCATCTCTACTGCCAAGGGCGATGCAGTGAAGGCGATGTTTGATGGTTATGTGCGTCTCTCGCGCAAGACCGAATCGATGGGCAACGTGATCGTGATCCGCCATGACAACGGTCTGGAAACCGTGTATGCCAACAATGCCGAGAACCTGGTGAAGGTGGGACAGTCGATAGATGCCGGACAGACCATCGCCATCGTGGGCACCCGAGAGGGAGAGACCTATTGCGATTTCTCCATCATGGTGAACGGTGCGCGCATCAACCCGGAAACCATCATCGAACTGAAGAGCCATAAGCTCCGCCGGCAGACCGTGCAGTTCCGTAAGGAGGGCAACCGTATCGCTATCAAGGTGATTGGTGGCAAGGATTCCTCCGTTTCCAAGAACGATAAGAATGATAGAAACAATAAGGAAACAAATAAGAAATCGGGAAGCAGCCGTGGCGATCACGCCATGACCCTCGACCCCGACGAGGTGTACGACCCGTTTACCATCACCAACACCTTCCTGCTCGATCTGGAGAAGATAGAGGAGAAGGCATGGGCATATCCATTGCCTGATGCCCGTGTCATCAGTCCATACGGAGGTGCCCGCCGTCACTCGGGTGTGGATTTGAAGACCAAGCCTAACGACGAGATTTATGCCGCCTTCGATGGCGAGGTGGTTGCCTCGGGACCTTACTACGGCTATGGCAACTGCATCCGCATCAAGCATGCCTACGGCTTGGAAACGCTCTATAGCCATCAGAGTAAGAACATGGTGAAGCAGGGTGATAAGGTGAAGGCAGGCCAGGTAATCGGTCTTACGGGCCGCACTGGCAGGGCCACCACAGAGCATCTCCATTTCGAGGTGTCTTTCGGCGGCAAGCGCCTGGATCCAGCCATCATCTTCGACCACAGCAATCACAAGCTCAAGGCAGCCACCCTGCATCTTACCAAGGGCAAGGGCGTAAAGAGCGTGAAGAACTGATTGGTAAAAGCAGCAATAGCTTATCTTGATTTGACTTGCTGCAAAATAAAGCAAAGAGGGTGTGTCATAAGTCCTATGACACACCCTCTTATATTTTCCCTTAAGGCTAATTATATTTTCCCTTAAGGCTAATTGTATTTTCCCTTAAGGCTAATTGTATTTTCCCTTAAGGCTAAATATATTTTTCCTTCTTATTTCTTCTTCTGCGATTTACGGTTGGCTCTCTGTTGGCGATACTTTGCCTTCTGACGGGCAGAGCCGCTTCCGTGAGCACCCGTGATGTACTTCTTCTTCTTGGCCTTGGTCTTCACCTTGTCGTCGTCGTCCTTCTTCGGACCGCCGCCGCCCTTGAAAACCATGCCACCCATGATAATATCGTCAATATCGCTCATATACCTTTTATATTATATAAATTAATGATGGAAGAGGCGAACGTGAGTAAACGCCATGGCGATGCCGTACTTATCGCATGTATCGATAACATTATCGTCACGGATGCTACCGCCTGCTTCTGCTATGTATTCAACACCACTCTTGTGAGCACGCTCGATGTTGTCGCCGAATGGGAAGAAAGCGTCGCTACCTACAGATACACCCTTGTTCTGGGCAATCCAAGCCTTCTTCTCCTCGCGGGTCAATGGCTCAGGTTTCTCCGTAAAGAACTGCTCCCAAACGCCGTCCTGCAATACATCCTCCCACTCATCAGAGATATAGACATTGATGGTATTGTCGCGGTCGGCACGGCGAATCTTCTCCTTGAAAGGCAGGTTCATCACCTTAGGACACTGGCGCAACCACCACTCATCAGCCTTGGAACCAGCCAGACGGGTACAGTGGATACGGCTCTGCTGACCGGCACCGATACCGATAGCCTGACCATCCTTCACGTAGCATACAGAGTTACTCTGGGTATATTTCAGGGTGATGAGCGAGATGATCAGGTCGCGCTTAGCCTCTGCAGTGAAGTTCTTGTTCTTGGTAGGGATATCCTCGAAGAGAGCTGGATCATCGAGCTTCACCTCGTTGCGTCCCTGCTCGAAGGTAACACCGAATACCTGCTTGTGCTCGATAGGAGCTGGCACGTAGTCTGGATCAATCTGGATGACGCAGTAGGTACCCTTGCGCTTCTCCTTCAACACCTTGATAGCCTCAGGGGTAAAGCCTGGAGCAATCACGCCGTCGCTTACCTCACGCTTGATGAGGAGGGCAGTAGCCTCATCGCATACATCGCTCAGGGCAACAAAGTCACCGTAAGAGCACATACGGTCTGCACCACGAGCACGAACATAAGCGCAAGCCAAAGGAGAAAGTTCAAAATCTACGTCATCGCAGAAGTAAATCTTCTTCAATGTGTCGCTCAGAGGCAGGCCGATGGCAGCACCAGCAGGAGAAACATGTTTGAAACTAGCGGCAGCAGGCATTCCTGTAGCTGCCTTCAGTTCCTTGACCAATTGCCAAGAGTTGAAAGCATCCAGGAAGTTGATGTAGCCAGGACGGCCGTTGATAACTTCGATAGGCAGTTCCCTTCCGTCATCCATATAGATGCGAGAAGGCTTCTGATTCGGATTGCATCCGTACTTAAGTGCTAATTCTTTCATCTTAATTAAGAAATGTATTTAGAATTTGGTTGCAAAATTACAAAAAAAATATGAGAAAACCATTTTTTTCGTGCGAAATTCAAAAATAATCTCCCAAACATGACTCCGTTTCAAAAATATTGTGTACTTTTGCCCGCAGTTAGGAATGAAAAATGAAAATTTGAGAAATTAAAGGAATTGAGAATTTGAGGAAGGATAATCACAATGAAAAATGATTTGAAAATCCTCGCTGTAGCTTTGGAGAAGAAGCTAGGCAGGGAACACCTGCAGCACGAAGAGAAGCATAGAAGCAACAAGTTGCTGCACAAGGTGTGGGAGATAATGAAAGGAAAGGAGAAACCTTCACAGCAGATACTCAACCGTCTGGCATTGCTTGCCGGATTCCAGAGCTGGGCTGATCTGCAGGGCGCATTGCACGGCACCGATGACGGGCTGACCAATTACAGCGCCGGAGAATAAGGAAATGCAGAAAGGGCATCCAATCGTGAGATCGGATGCCCTTTTTCTGATTCTAATTTTTAATAGGTAACTAAGAAAATTACTCAGCGCTCTTAGCGAGGGTCTTCTTCTCAGCGATACGAGCCTTCTTACCTGTGAGCTTACGCAAGTAGTACAACTTAGCGCGACGTACCTTACCGTGCTTGTTCACCTCGATAGAATCGATAGCTGGTGACTCGATAGGGAAGATACGCTCTACACCTACAGTACCTGACATCTTACGAACGGTGAAACGCTTCTTGTCACCATGACCAGAAATCTTGATAACTACACCACGATAGAGCTGGATACGCTCCTTAGTACCCTCGACGATTTTGTAAGCGACTGTGATAGTGTCACCTGCCTTGAACTCAGGGAACTTCTTGCCGGTTGCAAATGCTTCTTCAGCAACTTTAATCAAATCCATTTTTTTGTATAAAATTAAAAATTGTTTGTCGTTCCAACGCAACATGGCCGGGCAACACTTCTGCCCAGACAACAGCGGTTACGCCGAAAAGCGGGTGCAAAGTTACGACTTTTTCTCGTATCTCGCAAATTTTCAGTGGGTTTCTTCTCTTTTTTCTCGCAGATTTAACTATTTTTCTTTCTTGTCAACGTCTTTTCCCACAGATTTCACGGATTTCACAGATTTATTTTGTATCTTTGTACCCTGAAAAACAGAAAAGGTATGAAGAATAAGAATAGTATGCAGATGATGCTTGCCTCCATGGCTCTGATGCTGATGGCAAGTCCAGCCTTTGCCCAGAAATTCAAGGTGGCAAAGGTGGAGAGAACCCGTATTTTGATAGACCGGAAATGGGATGCACAGCCTGATGCTGAGGCTGCGAAGTTCATCGCCCCTTATCAGCACAAGGTGGATAGCATCATGGGACCTGTAGTGGGATCCGTGGCTCATGACATGACCCACCATCGCCCTGAGAGCGAGTTGAGTAATCTGCTTTCTGACATCCTGGTATGGGGTGGCAGACAGTTTAATGAGCAGCCTGTCTTCTCGGTGTATAACATGGGTGGCATCCGTGCTGACTTTGCCAAGGGCGATATCAACGTAGGCGATGTGAGCGAGGTGGCTCCTTTCGAGAACAAGATCTGTTTCCTCACGCTTACCGGCGAGAAGGTGCTTGAACTCTTCCAGCAGATAGCCCACCGTGGCGGCGAGGGAGTGAGCCATGCCGTAAGAATGGTTATCACCCGCGACGGAAAGCTGAAGGGCGTAACCCTGAACGGCGAACCTGTCGATCCAGCCAAGAGCTATCGCATAGCCACCCTCGATTATCTTGCCGAGGGCAACGACCAGCTTGTAGCCTTCAAGAGCGGTACCGATGTGGTGGCTCCTAAGGCGAAGGAGAACAATGTGCGCTACATCATCATGGACTATTTCCGTGAGATGAAGGCTCAGGGCAAGGTAGTGGAATCAAGAGTAGAAGGCCGTTGCGTAGTAGAATAGGGAGGACGAAGGATTCTGGGGATTTGCAATCCCCGGAATGCAGATAGACTAACTAAATAAGTACAGAAATGAAACATACATTATTATATATAGCGCTGGCGCTGGCATCATTCACGCTGCAGCCGGCAACAGTACAGGCTGAAGTCCTGAAGGATTCAAAGGCCAAGAAGGAGGCAAAGGCGCAGAAGACTCCAAAGGTAGTGAAGCAGCTCGTGGTGCTCCATACCAACGATACCCACTCCTGCGTGATGCCTTACAATCTGAATCTCGCAGATACAGCTATGGCAAACCGTGGAGGCTACCTCCGCCGTGTGGCAATGATCAAGCAGGAACGCAGTCTGAATCCTGATCTTCTGCTCTTCGACAGTGGCGACTTCTCTCAGGGATCTCCTTACTATTCGCTCTTCAAGGGGGATGTAGAAGTGGGATTGATGAACGAGATGAAGTATGATGCTGCCACCATCGGAAACCATGAGTTCGATTACGGCATGGACAATATGGTGCGTCTCTTCAAGATGGCAAAGTTCCCGATCGTTTGTGCCAACTACGATTTCACCGGCACTGAGCTGGCGGATATTGTGAAGCCATACGTGATATTGCATCGCAAGGGACTCAAGATTGGCGTCTTCGGACTGGCTCCGCAGCTTGCCGGCTTGGTGAGTGAGAAGAATTACGGTTGCATCCAGTACCTGGATCCTATCCAGAAGGCGAACGAGATGACAGAGATCCTGAAGAAGAAGGAGAAGTGTGATGTCATCATCTGTATCTCTCATCTGGGCTGGAATATAGACGGCACGGATGATACCGAGGTGATTGCTGCATCCCGCCACATCGACCTGGTATTGGGAGGTCACAGCCACAGCCTCTTCCAGACGCTGAAGTACAGAACAGATCTCGATGGCAAGCAGGTGCCTGTAGATCAGAACGGCAAGGGCGCCATCTGGGTTGGCAAAATGACATTAGATATTGTGAAAAATAAATAAAACTTATACAAAGACAAAATACAAAAAGACTCCCCGAAAAGCTCGGGGAGTCTTTTTGTATTTTTTATATCATATCATGATATCTGTTATTCCTTGTTGGAAGAAGCATAGAGACCGATGCAGGCTCCGATGAAGCCACCGCTCTTCTGGGTGCTCAGGTTGCTGGCATCCACGCCCTTGGCAAGCAGCTGCCAGTCGCCACCTTCCTCTGCATAATAGAAATCGTAATATCTGTCATGACCTTCTACCTTCAGCTTCAGCTTGCCAGCCTTGATAGGAGCTGAGGCGATAGTGGCGTTGTTCTTCTCGGCACGGGTCAGGGTAATCATCAGCTTGCCCTTCTTCATGGTCTTGCCCAGTACGAAGTTGTGGTCTTCCTTCTGGAGAAGTGCCAAACCTGCTATCTCCTTGTCGTTGCGAGGAGTGAAGTTAATCTCTGTCTCGGCAGTGAAGGTTCCGTGCTGCTGGCGAGCCCAGATGGCAGACATCGGTTCACGCTTGTAGATATTGCCCGGCAAGAGATTGAACTTCAATTTGCCGTTTTCTACCTTATAGCAATCTACGAAGTCGCGGAGGAACATCCACCGAGGATTCAGATCCTTCAAACCTGCTCCATTGTCTGCTGTATCAAAATTATCCACGTAAGAGAAGTTTCCTGAGAACTCATTCTTTTCAGTTGGTTTCAAGCCAGCCTTCTCTCCAATGGTAGAGATAGGAGTATTCTTGGCAAGAATCTCTGGCCAGCCATTCTTCCAGGTTACCGGCAGAAGATAGGTGTCGCGACCTGTATTATACATATCTTCTTCGTATGGACGGCAAGCCAGGAATACAGCCCACCAGTTACCCTTTCCATCTTCTACTATGTCTGCATGACCAGCACTGGATACAGGGTCCTTGCGGTTAGGATCGAGACCGGTGCGCTGGGTGAGGATAGGGTTGTTAGGACATTCCTCCCAAGGACCCATTGGGTTCTTGGCGCGGAGAATCACCTCGCTATGCCAACCGCCTGTACCACCTTCTGCACACATCAGATAATAGAACTTGCCCTTCTTGAAGAGATGAGGACCTTCAATCCAGATAGGACGAGCCTCTACATGGGTTCCGCCACGCAGAATCTCCTTGAAATCGCCCTTGATGCTGTCGCCCTTCACATCGAATTCGAAGCAGCGGATGGCACGCTGACCCTCATAGTCGGCACCACCAGCTACCGGACCGTTATGCACGATATATCCCTTTCCGTTGTCATCGAAGAAGAAGCTAGGGTCGATGCCGTCAATCTTCTTCAGATAGATAGGTTCGCTCCAACCCTTGGATGGGTCCTTGGACTTGACGAAGAAGTTTCCGGCTCCCACGTTGGTGGTGATCATATAGAAGGTCTTGTTCTTCTTGTTGTAGCTGATGGCTGGTGCGAAGATGCCGGCTGATACTTGCTGTCCCTTCAGAGGCACCTGCGATTGGCGGGTGAGCACATGGCCGGCTGGAGTCCAGTTTACCAAATCCTTGCTGGTAGAGAGAGGCACACCTGGGAAGAAGGTGAAGGAAGAATTCACCAGATAATAGGTGTCACCTACGCGGCAGAGAGATGGGTCAGGATAGAATCCTGCCAGCACGGGGTTGTAATACTGATGCGTCTTGTCTATCTGGACATTGAATCGGGCATCATTGCCGGCATACTTGAAGTAGTCGAAGTCTGCTGTCTGTGCCTGCGCTCCTGCAGCAAGCATCATCGAAAGCGATAAGATTGCTAATTTTTTCATTATGATAGTTGATTTTTAAAGATTATACAATAAGATAAAAAAATGCAGCGGAAAGCCAGGTATGAGAATCCATACTGGTTTTTCCGCTGCAAAGTTACGGCTTTATTTGCAATCTTTCATTGTGAAATGTAACCAAGACTTTTTTCAAAGTTTCATAAAGCTTTGTTTTTGTTACATATTCTTTTTTCTATTGTGTATCATCTTTATTTCTTCATGGCATTCTGCATGTATTCTCTAGGAGAACAGCCAAAGAGGTTCTTGAACATGGTGCTGAAACTTGCGGAATTGGAGAAACCGCAAGCGTACATCACTTCAGTGATGCTTTGCTTGCCATCCTTGAGCAATTTGGCTGCCTGCTGCAGACGGATGTTGCGGATGAAGCTGTGTGGCGTCTGATTGGTCAGCTCCTTCATCTTGCGGTGCAGGTGTACACGACTGATGCCCACCTTCTGTGCTATCATATCGACACTCAGGTCGGAATCGTTGATGTTTTCGTTGATAACCTCCATCACCCGTTGCATCAGGGAATTGTCTGGTGTCTGCATTTCTATCTGTTCTACCTGGTGATTCTGGCTTTCATTGCCCGTAAACTTATTGCGCAAAGTGCGGCGCACGGTGAGCAGGTTGATGATGTTGCGGTGCAGAATGTCCATGTTGAACGGCTTCAGGATGTAGGCATCGGCACCGGTCTGCAATCCTTCCAGCTGGTCTTCCTCACGACTCTTGGCTGTGAGCAGGATGATAGGCACATCGTTGGTGTTGATGTTTGATTTCAGTTTGGCGCAGAGGGTGGTTCCGTCCATTTCCGGCATCATGATGTCGCTGATGACAAGGTCTGGCTTATTCTTCAGAATCTCGTTCAGCGCCACCTTTCCGTTAGGGTATGTGCGAATCTTGAAGTCGCTGGAGAGCTGTGCTTTCAGGTATTCCTGAATATCCTCTTCGTCTTCCACAATCACGATTTCTGCCTTGGCTCCCTTGGCAGAGGCTGGGGTAGTATCGGAATTGTTCAAGGTTTCGGCTGGTTGGTCATTGTTTTCTGCCAGCTGTTCTTCCTGTTCAGCTTCAGCAAGTTCTTTATTCTGCTCTTTCTTCATCTCTTCTTCCTCGATGATCTCTTCTGGTTTGAGATGATCCTTGCCCAATGGAATGCGGATGATGAACTCGCTTCCGTGCTCAAACTTGCTTCCCTTCTCGCCCTCGTTGTTGCGGGCAGAGATGGTGCCGTAGTGCAGTTCCACGAGCGAGCGGGTGAGGTCGAGACCGATGCCCGTACCGACGTTGCGCTCGTTAGGGTCGGCAGGGGTCTGGTAGAAGCGCTGGAAGATGGTTTCCAACTTATCCTTCGGGATACCGATGCCACTGTCCTTGATGCTGATGTAGGCATGGTGGCCGGTATGCGTAAGCGAGAGGAGGATGTGGCCTGCCGTAGGGGTAAACTTGAAGGCATTCGAGAGGGTGTTAATTATCACCTTGTCGAAGTTGTTGCGGTCTATCCATACAGGAAGCTCTTCGCAGTCATGCTGGTATTCGAAGTCGATGCTCTTGGCAATGGCTTGCTGCTTGAAAAGGTCGTATTCTTCATTGATGAACGAAACCATATCGGTCTTGCACATACGCATTACCATCTGTCCCTTGTCAATCTTTCTGAGGTCCATCATCTGGTTGATGAGGTGAAGGATACGTTCCGAGTTCTTTCTGATAATCTCGTAGATGCCTTGACGGTGAGGCTCCTTGTCTTCCTTGATGAGCGAGAGCAGCGGCGTGATGATGAGCGTGAGCGGCGTGCGGATTTCATGACTGATGTTCATGAAGAACTTGATCTTTGCCTCGCCCATCTCTTCGGCGTGGATGTGCTGCTGCAGGATGAGCAGGTCTTCCATCTGGTGCTTTCGGTGGCACAGGTAGAGCATGATGGCTGCTATGAGGAGCAGCAGATAGAAGAGCTTTGCCCAGATGCTGGCATACCAGGCTGGGTGAACGATGATGGTGAACTCCTTCACCGGTGTTTCGTAGCCGTTGCAGATGGCCTTGATGCGGTATTTGTAGCTGCCGGGAGCCATGTGCGAGAAGGCAAGTTCGTTCTGTCCGGCTGGCACGGTGCGCCAGGCATCGCCGTTGATGCTGTAGGCGTATCTTATCTGCTCCACATTATTATAGGTGAAGGTAGAGAGCTGCAGGGAGAAGGTGTTGTCATCGTGCGAGAGATTGAACTCCCGTGCCACAGTTACCCAGCTGTCCGTGATGGTATAGCTGCCTGACTCCATGCCTGGGGTCACTGTCTTGTTGTTGACCACGAAGCCCGAGATAACCACCTTTGCCTGCCATGGGTGCTGCTTTACCCGGTCGGCCTGGAACCAGTTGATTCCGCCAGAGCCACCCATCAGAATCACCTTCTTATCCTGGGTGGTGCATACGGAAGCATCGCTGAACTCGTTGCTCTGCAGTCCGCTTTCGGTATAGAACTTGGTGATTGTTCCGCTCTTGAGAGCCAGTTTGTTGAGTCCCTTGATGGTTCCTAACCATATATTGCCCTGGTAGTCCTCGGTAATGCTTGCCACGCTGTTGTCGGTGAGTCCGTTGGCTGTGGTATACAGTTTTGGCTTGATGCCTTTCCTAAAGTCGAAGCAGAAGGCTCCATCCTCGGTGCCATACCATACGTGGTCTTTGCTATCTACAAACACGCAGTGCGAAAAACGGTTCTTGTTCAGGCAGTTGATGCCCTTGAAGGTGGAAACCCAGCTGTTTCGCTTGCGGTCGAGGCACGCCAGTCCCACAGAGGTGGCTATATACACTTGGTTGCCATCCTTTGATAAGGCCATCTTGACGAGGTAATCGTTGGGCAGGCTGTTGACCTTGAGGTTGTTATCTGCACCATATTTAGCCTTGTAGTTCCTTCGGCTTCCGTCTTTCTGCAGGCAGAAGAGACCTTCGCCCATGGTGGCTATCCAGATGTTGCCCTGTGGGTCTTGCTTGATATCGAAGATGCCCACCGACTTGCTGATGCCCAAATCAACGGGGTGGAAGCTTCCGGCTGCATCCATATAGCCCAGACCGTCGGTATAGGTTCCCACCCAGGTTCTGCCCTGCTGGTCCTTACAGAGGGTGAGCACGGTGTTCTGGTTCAGGAAATGCCCCTCTACGCTGCGGGTTGCTATATTAAATAGGTATAGGCCATCCTTGTCGGTACCCACCCACACCTGGTTGCCCTGGTTGATGCTGAGGCTGGTAACGCAGTTTTCGCCAATCACGTTGCGGTTGCCCAGGCGGAAGCCCATGTAGTTGAAGTCGTTCTGTATGTTGCTCTGCATGAACACGCCTTTCTGCAGCATGCTCACCCAGATGTTGCCCTGATTGTCTTCTATGATGCTGGTTATATTGCTCTTGGCCAGGTTCACCAGTCGGCTGAAGAGAGGGTTATCCTGCAGGAATCCGGTCTGAGGGTCATATACATAGATGCCCAGCCCGTCGCTGCCGATATAGAGCTTGTTGTTGCGGCTGATATAGATGTTGTCGATGGGCAGGTTTCCGATGCTGCTGATTCGGGTAAAGACGTTGCTTCCTGCCCTGAGCAGATATACGCCCTGGTTCTTGCTGGCGAGATAGATGTTGCCCAGGGCGTCCTGCTGGATATCCTGTGCGCCCACGCCTTCGGTACCGGCAAAGTGGGAGGTGACTCTGCCGTTTGTTTCCTTGCGGTAGAGTTTTCCGTCTTCGGTGATGATCCAGAGTCTGCCCCGTTTATCTTCCAGGAGTTTGTGGATATATTTCAGTTTTTCCACCTCTCCCTTCATGGCATGGCATTTTTGTTCATCCTGCTTTTTGAGCATGATGCCATAACCGGATGTAGCCACGGCTACGTCTTTGTTTCTTAGGGGATATACCTGCTTTACGTAGGTGGCGAGTTCTTCGCCTTTGGAATCGAGCATAGGGATTTTTAGGAATTCGCTTCCCGTAAATTCCAATAGAGAGTTGTTGGTACCTAGCAGGATATGTTCCTTCTCGTCTTGAGCAATGCTATTGATGTAGTTGCTGTTGAGACCTAAAAAATTTGACATATCCTTCTTTATTACGTTGATATGGTAACCATCGTAGTTGTTCAAACCGTTGCGGGTGGCTATCCAGATGAATCCGCTCTTGTCCTGGAACACCTGCGTGGCGAGGTTGCTCGAGAGCTGATTGTCCGTGTTGAAGAGCTTGCCGCTCTGTGCCCATGCCTGGATGGAGAAGAGGCAAATCATCATCGTGATGATTAATTGGCTTATAGTTTTCATGTTTCTTGTTTATATTTATAGTGTTATTTTCTGCTTGCAAAAGTACAATTTTTAGTTGGAATATCCCAATAATTCTTTCTTTTTTTGATTACAGGAAACAAATAATATGCCTTTGGGTGTTTGTTATCAGGTGATGTTACATGACGGAAAGTATATGTAGCACGACTAAACTCTTCATAAACTATCGGTTACGCAGGATAAAGCCTGTTTCCCGATTTTCTGATACCTTTGCCCCATCAAAAAAAAATGCATTGGCATTAGGTTATGTTTATTGTGAAATATGCGAAACAGCAGTTTTTTGAATGATTTTAGTTAGAATGGTTTTAGTTAGTTTGATGTTTTTTTAAGAAAATTAGGTTGATAGCATTTGAGTTCAATTTAAAAATGAATATTTTTATGATTGAAAAGATCATGATTAATTGGTTTTCTAGGAATGGTGCGTAGGGATACGCGCCATTCTCTTTAAAGGTAACTAAGATTGTTTTTCGAGCTTAACAATTAATTGACAATTTGGAAAAGTGATAAAATCTAAAAATAAAATAACATGAACAGAACGAATTTTTTCATATCCCTGGCTCTTGCGATGTTTGCAATGGTGGGGAATGCGGCTGCCAGCCAGGCTGACCTGCAAGCTGACGGAAATTTGCCGGCTCTGCGTGTAGAAGGCAAGAATCTGGTTGATGCCAACGGCAAGACCGTGGTGCTGCATGGTGTGATGGATACGCCCAACCGCTACTTCAACGGCTGGCGATGGCAACAGTGGAAGGCTGACTATTCGGAAGCCGACATCCAGCCTTGCCTGGAATATTTCTCCAAGCAGTTTGCTGCCATTACCGACAAGGAGCAGGGTGCTTACTGCACCGTGTTCCGTCTGCACATGGATCCCTGCTGGACCAACGATCCATCGAAGAAGGCAGAGAACGAGGCCGATATCTCAGCATTCAATATGGCGCGCTATCGCCTCTATCTCCAGAAACTCTATATCCCATTAATTAAGGATGCCATCGCCCACGGACTCTACGTCATCGTGCGTCCACCGGGTGTATGTCCTGGCGACATCAGCGTAGGCGACAAGTACAACCGCTACCTGAAGTCGATATGGAAGGCCTTTGCTGCCGATGAGTATATCCGGCAGAACTCTGGATTGATCTCCATCGAACTTGCCAACGAGCCGGTGAGGGTTCATCTGAGTGATGGCTCTAATTCGGATAAAGCACTGCATGATTTCTTCCAGCCAGTGGTTGACGAGATTCGCGCACAGGGCTTCAAGGGCATCATCTGGGTGCCGGGTGCGGGCTATCAGAGCCAGTATCAGAATTACGCCAAGTATCCTATCACCGACAGTGAGGATAATTTCTCGTATGCCGTACATGTATATTCCGGCTGGTATGGTAACATGACCGACAAGAACTGCAATCACGATACCTTTATCCGCAACTTCAAGAGTCAGGTGCCGATGGTAGAGACGAAGCCTATCATGGTAACGGAGATAGACTGGAGTCCGGAAGATCCTGACAAGGCGAACGAAGGTCACTACAACGAATGGGGCCAGTGGACTCAGCCTAACCTGGGCAGCTGGGCAACGGCATCCACCTCGAAATGGGGCTTGGCATGGAAGGCAGTGCACGACCATTACGGCAACATCGGTATGACCCTTACCCATCCACAGGAATATTACGATATTGATGAATATCTTAAATCGGGCAAGGTGATTCCTGGTTTCCAGAATGCCAAGAAACACGGACTGTTCGAAGAATGTTGCGGCTATGCCTGTATGAACTGGTATAAGGAATGGTACATGAAACAAAATACAACAGGAATTAAACAATTAGAAACCCAGGCAGACGTGGTTTCCACCTTATATTATAATATA
>ERZ809407.570-NODE-570-length-39586-cov-20.567630_pt1 | contig 39586 bp, 37 predicted proteins | sample MGYA00520792_ERZ809407 | MGnify/ENA primary metagenome ERZ809407 (study PRJEB31576, sample SAMEA3212665) | Homo sapiens | biome: human-gut; feature: human gut; material: fecal | place: Sweden | collected 2012 ...
ACCTCAGCAATTTAGAACAAGTTCTATTGCGTTCGGTTTGCATTATCTTTGCATAAGATAAGCTGCACCTCAGCAATTTAGAACAAGTTCTATTGCGTTCGGTTTGCATTATCTTTGCATATAAATTAATATAATATCTATGAAAAGAACCTTTACAATCATCATACTTCTGACATCCTACTTGTTTGCCAGAGCAGAGACACAAGCGTTATATCAAAAACTTGACAGCGTTATAGCAAAGAGAGAGCAATACACGCAAGACAAGGAGCAAAAAATAAATATGATAAAGAAGAGCGCGAGAGTCGTAACAGACAAAATCACGCTCATGAAATTGTATAATGAAATATACAACGAGTACAATCACTTCCGCTTTGATTCTGCAATGACATACGCAAAGAAAGGTCTTGAACTCGCGATTAAGGAGAAGAATGACTACTATTATTACCTGAATACCATTCATGAAGCCATGTTGCTTGCCACGGGCGGACTATACAGCGAGGCTAAGGCAAATCTGGACCAGTTGACAGAAAGCAAGATGGACTCGACCTTGCTCTACGAATATAACCTTGCGCAATACTGGCTCTACACTTATTGGAGCGACTACAGCAAAGACAGCGAATACAGAACCGTTTATTGGGAAAACAAGATTAAATATCTAAAGCGCACCGTTCCTCTTGCCAAGAAATATCCCAACGACTACAACTATCTCATGGGGGAATATTTCATGTATATTGTCGGCGACGGACATAAGTCATTGCCTTATTATAATAAGGTGATAGAGAACGAGCCTTACAACTCACGCCTTTACTCCACCGCCTGCTTTGCCATATCGTGTATATACGCTGCCTTGGGGGATGAGGAAAAACACGAGGAATATCTCATAAGGACCGTGATAACCGATGTCGTTACGCCGGTAAAGGAGAATCTCTCGTTTCAGGAACTGGCCATGCTGCTGTTCAGAAAAGGAGGCGACAGCCAACTGAAACGGGCGGAGCATTACATACAGCTATCTATGGAGGACGCTAAGTTCTATAACAACAGACTGCGCATCATCGACAACTCCAATAAACTGCCGGCCATCATATCCAAATATAAAGAGATGATGAAAGAGCAAAACGACAAGTTGCGCAGTAGTCTGACATGGACTATTATCTTATTGTTGGGACTTATCATCTCACTGACATTCATTATCAGACAGAACAAACTGCTCTCAAAGCACCGCCGGAAAATTGCGGAAAGCAACCGGCAACTGACGGAACTGAACGACGAGCTGTCATTACTGAACAGCGGTCTGAAACAATCAAACTCTAAAATGCAAGTAACAAACGTGAAACGTGAGGCTCTTGCAAAACTATATATCGACTTATGTTCGAAATATATCGAGCGACTCAGCAAGTATCAAAAGCTGGTATGCCGCAAAATAAAGGCAAATCAGGTAAACGACCTGCTCAGCACCATGACTTCTTCCCGGTTGTCTGATGAGGATGCCGCTACATTCATGCACAATTTCGATAAGGCTTTCCTCGACCAATACCCTACTTTCATTACTGAATTTAATTCGCTTTTACAACCTGAACACGCCATAAAGACAAAAAATAACACTCTCACAACAGAACTTAGGATTTTCGCCCTTGTCAGGCTGGGCGTAAAGGAAAGCAGCGAAATCGCCAATCTGCTTTTCTACACTCCGCGAACGATATACAATTATCGGTCGATGACAAAGAATAAGGCTATCAATAAGGAATCATTCGAGAATGATGTCCTGCACCTGTGTTCTATGTAACGAGCAACTTTCTGTTTTTAACAAATACTGCTGACAAAACAATATGAAATACATGAAACACATATTAGCAACGGTCATGCTGGCTTTTTCAATGACCGCGCCGGCGCAATCAAAGACTCTGTCGGGGCTTTGTCCCGAGAATTTCCGCGACACGATAGACGGGAAACCGACGGCTTTGTATGTACTGAAAAACGAAAACGGAATGGAGGCTTGCGTAACAAACTATGGCGCACGTCTCGTTTCGCTTATGACGCCCAACTGGAACGGGCGTATGGAGGACGTAGTCTTGGGATACGACAACATCAAGGATTATTATACGAGGGGGCAGAATTTCGGTGCCACCGTGGGAAGATACGTTGGTCGTATCATTGGCCCGGAATTCTCTATCGACGGACACAGCTATCGCTTGCAGGATGACGGCAAGGGGCATATTGCCCACGGGGGCAAACCGGGATTTCAGAATAGGGTGTGGGATGTGATGCAAGCCGACCGGCAGAAGATTGTCTTGCAATATGTTTCGCCCGACGGAGAAAACGGTTTTCCGGGCGAACTGACCGTTACGCTGACCTATACGCTCACCGACCGCAATTCGGTTGATGTGGATTTCAAGGCGGAGACAACCAAGCCGACGGTACTGAATCTCACCAACCATTCGTTTTTCAATATCTCCGGCGACCTCTCGCGCACTGTTCTGTCGCAAAACCTATGGATAGACAGCAACCGGATTGCGGAGTATGACAAGGGCAAGAACGTTACGGGCAAGCTGCTCGGTGTGAGAAACACGCCGTTCGACTTCACCAAGCCTCATCAGATTGGCAAACGCATAGATAGCGACGATGCACAATTAGCCGTAACTGGAGGCTACGACCATTCGTTTTTGTTGCGCCATCCGGGCGATATGCGCAATCCCGCCGCTATCTTATACGACGCTCAGAGTGGCAGGACGCTGACGGTATATACCACCGAGCCGGCCATCCACGTATATACGGGCAACGGACTGAAAGGTAACCAAACGGGCAAAAACGGCATCACTTATCCGCGCCGCTCGGCCATCTGCCTTGAGACGATGCACCTTGCCGACTCGCCCAACAAGCCGCAATTCCCTTCTACGCTGCTACGTCCGGGCGAGAAATTCCACTCTAAGACGGTATTCCTTTTCACCACCGACCCGCCTGTAATAATGAAAACACTTTGAGTGGCTACCAGAACGACCTTAAGTCAGTACCCTAACTGCCTTGAGTGGCTACCTGAACAACGTTAACTGAGTACTTGATTACATAAGACCCGAACCCAAACAGATGGAACTCTCCCCCTTGGGGGAGTTGGAGTGGGCTTTCTTTATACACCGTAAATAAATACGCTTAAATTCAAAAATAAGTAAAAAGATTTGGCTGTTAAGACAATCTGAACTATATTTGCATTGATGAAAAGAACTCTTGTCATAGCAATGTCTGTTCTTCTGTGTTCCAAAGTAGGCGCACAGAATGACACTTATATGTCCGACACCATAAGCATTAAGCCTATAGTGCCGGCACGGCTGCATGGAGCAAGAGAGGCTACGGAGGAGGAAAAGGAGTATGCAAGGATGCTGGCGCAGGAACGCGAGGAGCAACGGCAGATTGACATGAATCTGCCGGCAGTGAGCGAAAACGGTCAGGTGCAGACTTCGCCCACATATTATCACCCTTATTGGGGCGCATATTGGGAACCGAGTTGGCGCCTGCACAAGGGATTGAACGTGAACGTGGGTGCTTCGGTATTCGCTAATTCAGGCGGTGGACACAGCGGTGTTGGCTTCTCGCAGGACATCTCACTGATGTATGTTACCAATCTGTCGAAAAAAGCGACTCTTGCCGTGGGTGGATATTTCAACAATGTAATGTATGACGGCACCAATTATACTACTGCCGGAGTATCGGCTCTCTTCGGTTATCGTTTCAACGAGCATTGGAGTGCATACGCGTTTGTACAGAAAGCAATGTCAAACGGCAATGCCTATCCTGGCTACGGACCGTATTATGGCCGTATGAGATATGGTTATGGCTATCCTTACGATGCATTCTACGGAAATTTCTATGGCGGTTACGGCTCGCCTTACGGTAGAGACCCGCGTCGTTATATGGACCGCATAGGTGGCGGTGTGCGCTATGAATGGGGCGATAATAACTTCATTCAGATAGAAGTGGAATACGACCGGATGCCCGACAACAACCGCACATATAATAATCGCCGATATGATTATCCAGCAAGATTCTGATAGCTAAGATTTTATGCGGAAGTGCCACTCTTAGACGAAATTCAATCTATATTTTAAACAAAAAAATGCGATGATATTGCCACCGCATCTATATCTGTTGCTTATTCCGCTTTTTTCATGGAACTTTGCCTCGTATCTAAAAAGTAGATGTGAATAAGTAATAAATATCTTACTTTTATATTGTTATTCGGAACAAATTACTTATCTTTGCTTCATGGAAGAAGTAATACGAAAAGTTATCTACTCGCACGAGTTCGAAGAATACTATGCAAGTATTGACGAACAACTGAGGAAGAAATATGACTATGCCTTGGAAATAGTCAGAACTCAATATGTCGTCAGCACAAAGATCGTAAAGAACTTGGAGAATACTGATTTTTATGAATTGCGTGTTTCTGTTGGTTCCAATGAATGCAGGACAATACTGTTGGCGGTAGACCACGACAATTTCATACAGAGTAAGAACGTGCTTCTTCTCAATTCCTTTTTGAAAAAAAGTACAAAACAATATAAGGCTGAGATAAAAAAAGCCGAGAATATTATTAAACGTTATTTGGAGGATTGAATTATGATGAAACTTGACATGAATAAACTTGCCGGTCTCAAAACTTTTGACGACCACTTGCAAGAAAGATACGGCGATAAAAACAGCCCAGAACGTAAAGATTTTGAGGCAAAGGCAAAAGCATGGTATTATGCAGAACTTCTTAAAGATGAACGCAAGCGTCAGAATGTCACCCAAAAGATGTTGGCCGAAAAAATTGGCAAGAAGCGTGAATATATCTCCGCTCTTGAAAAGGGACAAACGGATATGCAACTCTCTACATTCCTTAAGATTGCTGATGCCTTGGGGCTTCGCTTCTCGCTTGTGTTGGGATGATAATACAATAAAGGGATGCCCCTTTCAAAGAACATCCCTTAACTTTACCTTGTCATAATATTGTAAAACTTCGCTTTATTGAAACATATAGATTCAAGATAGATATGATGCTTATTCCGCTTTTTTCGTGGAACTTCACCTCGTATCTTCTATTTCATCCTTAATGTCGAGTGCCGTCAAGCGAAGCACTAAATAGATAAATATCGCCATGACCACGGCAATGATACCTAAAAGAATCTTCCAAAACATAAGTATCTGTCAGTTTTTATAACATCTACATAAATTTAGCCTTCACGAACTGCGGCACCTTCCATAGCATCTTCTCAATCTTTGTGACGGTAGGATGAAAGCCATGCGAACGAAACATCCGGATGTCCTCATCCCACATCTGCTTGCGCCGCTTGCTGTCTGTTGAGAGTCCTCCCATACGCATACGCACGATAAATTCGTTAAGATAAGCCACCGTGAGGTCGCCGCCAAGCAGGTATCGGAGTAGGAAATCAGCACGACGAAGAACTGCGTTTCAGTCCGTTATGCAGCATCCAAGCCTCATACTCCTGCATCATCTCCCCGGTCATATCTTTGAATGTCAGGTCGTTTCCGTTGCAGAACTTTCCATAGTTGCGCAGCACGTTATCGTATGTCTTAGCCGTGCCATAGCAGTGCATCCTCGTCTTCCGTTCTATTTGCGAACAGATATAACCGAACACACTCACGCAAGGGGGCATGGTCCTGAACACAGCCAGCAAATCCTCGAATGTGCATCCGCCTTCCGCCCGTTCTTTCTCAATCGCCAATCGGCGCATCCTTTCCATTTTCCAACTCGTCTTCGAACGATACAACCGTAGTGCGGCACGTCTCACATCATCACTCTCCTGCCTCTCCTCAGCAACGATTTCTGAACATTTCTCATCCCATTCATGCGGAAAAATATGAAAGCCAGTACTTATCATCGCCACTTTGCGGAGACGAATGATTTGATAATACAGCGTTCCCTCTTTGCCTGCAATGGAAGAGGGGCGAAATCTTAATTTTATTGTTGTCATAAGCTATTTTATAGTTACTTTAGATATAACGCAAATTCTTTGCTATCCATAATACCTTTTTCTTGCAGATAACTATTGGCTGAGCTGATTTCAACGTCCTTCAGTGGCTACCTCAACGCTGTTCAGTGGCTACCTTAACAATGTTAGGAGTAACTATCAATACGGTCTTGAATTTAAGACAATATACGGGAAATAGAGGTTCATCCGATAAATACAGGGGGCAACCTATTTTGGTCGAACAGCATAGTACTATGGCACAATACTCGAGTAATTTGGATGTAGTACTCAAGTAATTTGGGCGTAGTACTCGAGTAATTCCGGCCTGATTACTCAAGTATTTTGGCTTCAGTACCGGAGTAATTCAGGCTTAGTACTGCACCGTAATGTCTATGCCTGATTTTACTTCACACTTTTTCTTTATGTTTTCTGAATTACTTCACACGCTTTTGTAAATTTTCCTAACTCACTTTATAGCGTTATTCCAAGTTTACTGGATTACTTCACAGTGCAAAGGTGCGACATAATATCTAACCTGTATCTGACTGATAATCAAAAAAGATACAGACTTCTATAAATTTACGCGATATATATACATAAAAAAAAGAGGTTGCGAACATATATATGGCAACCCCTTTATCTTATAAGTAAGTCTCCAAAATTAACCGATACTATCTATGATAAAGCATATACTTATATCTTGTATGTATAAACCTTGTTCTTTTTGGCTGTTTTTGCCTTGTCTCTCAGTCACATAGCCCGCTATGCTCCTTCGTTCCAAGACGAAAACATCTCAAAAACAACCAAGCTTTATACTATACATTAATTTTAGAGACTTACTTAACAAAGTATAAAAACTGCAAAACGAAAATTATTTAACTATCTCCCCCTACCCTACAAACTTCAAACGCAGACTGTTGAGTACCACGCTGACGCTGGAGAAGGCCATAAGGGCACTCGCCCACATCGGGGTGATTTGGAAATCGAGGCCGAAAAGGAAAGGCAGTCCGGCAGCAAGTGGGATGCAGACGAGGTTGTAGATGAAAGCCCAGAAGAGGTTCTGATGTATCATGCCCACGGTCTTGTTGCTCAGACGGATGGCATCGGGAATGCGACGGAGGTCGGTTCCCATGAGCGTAACCTGCGCAACGTCCATAGCAATGTCCGTTCCCTTGCCCATCGCAATACTGACATCGGCAGCGGCGAGAGCCTGCGAGTCGTTTATTCCGTCGCCAACCATCGCCACGTGCTTGCCTTCTGCCTGTAGCTCGCGCACGAGATTCTCCTTGTCCTGCGGCATCACCTTACTTTGATAATGCTCTATTCCTGCCTCATTGGCCCAATAGCGCACAGCTTCCTCTACGTCGCCACTCATCATATATACTTCTATGCCACGCTCACGAAGCTCTTGCATGGCTTCACTGGCAAAGGGCTTGAGGGTTTCGCGGGCGGTTATACCCCCTCCTCTCTCCTCTTTCAGATTATCCCCCCTCCTCGGAATAGTCAGCGTTCCGGTCTTGTCGATAACCAATGCATCGATGTTGCGAAGGTTTTCGAGAGCCACCGCATCCTTAATCAGGATGTTTTTCTGCGCCGCCTTGCCTATTCCCACCATCAGAGCCGTTGGCGTAGCAAGTCCCATAGCACACGGACAGGCTATCACCAGCACGCTGACTGCCGACAGGATGGCGCGCGGAAGCATCCCACTTCCACCTAAAGAATACCATAACACGAAGGTGAGAATAGACAATACGAATACCGTCGGCACGAAAATCAATGCTATTTTATCCACCGTCCGCTGCACAGGAGCCTTAGAGCTCTGCGCCTCACGCACCATTCTTATGATACCGGCAAGCACGGTTTCCTCGCCCACCTGCTCGGCACGGAAACGCAAAGTGCCGGATTTCACGATGGTTCCGGCAAAGACCTTGTCGCCCGTTTGCTTACTTACGGGCAGCGGTTCGCCCGAAATCATGCTCTCGTCTACGCCCGCATCGCTTGCCGTCACGCATCCGTCAACGGGTATTTTCTCCCCCGCCCTCACCTCAACGATGTCGCCTTTGCCGAGAGTTGCCACAGGAACCTCACACAGTTCCATCTGTTTTGTCTCCACAGAATACTGCTCTATACGTGCCGTCTTGGGCGCAAGACCCATCAGCGCGCGTATTGCCGAAGCGGTGCTGTTCTTAGCACGCTCCTCGAGCAGGCGCCCGGTGAGCACGAAAGAGATTATCATCACCGACGCGTCATAGTAGGTATGCCACGCTATTCCGCGCGGAGTCCAGAACGAATCGCCCCAAAAAGTATTGAAAACACTGAAGATAAAGGAGATAGCCGTAGACATAGCCACGAGCATATCCATGCCTGCTGTGAGATGACGCAGTTGTTTCCAAGCCGTGATATAGAACTGCCGGCCACAGAGAATCATACAAGCGAGGGAAATAATGAGCATAGTTTGGTTGGCAATATCGGCACTGCCGACTCTAATCCAGCCCATCGACACCGACATACAGAGCAGCGACAACACCCACGCCAGCACCATCTTGCGGCGCAAGAGCACGAAACTGCGATGCTCAATCTCCTTGACAGAGCGGTCATCTTCTATCACGAGGTCGTATCCGGCAGCCGCCACCTCGTCCTTCATCTGCTGCAACGAGATTACTCCCGGGTCATATTCCACCTGTGCCGAGCGTCCCGGCAACGATACGGCCACATCTTTAACACCATCGAGACTACGCAGTTTGCGCTCCACATTGGCAGAACAAACAGCACACATCATTCCGATAACCGGTATATTCTTCTTTTCCATATTTCCTATTTCATATATATTATAATGCAAGCCGAATGCAAGAGAATTTATTCTCAATTGCTGAGGCGCAGATTATCTTATGCAAAGATAATGCAAGCCGAACGCAAGAGAATTTATTCTCAATTGCTGAGGCGCAGATTATCTTATGCAAAGGTAAGACTTTTTTCTTGCACCCCAGTTGCAAACAGTATCAAAAAGTATATAAAAAAAGCCCGTTCCCGATAAGGGAAACGGACTCTTGCAACTAAATCTTCCTGCTACTTTTTACCTTAACATCAAAATAAAAGGTTATTGATTGGGGAACAAAATTGAATATCTTTTCCCCCTTAACTACTTGACCGAATATTAACAAAATGATATTATTATAGTATAATAGTATTCTCTTCATACACTTTATATGTTATTGTGTTTGCAAAGATAATGCAAGCGAGCGCAATGAGAATTTATTCTCAAATTGCCGAGTGCAGCTTATTTTATGCAAAGGTAATCAATTACCGTCAACCACAAGATAAACGAATTACGGATAGATTTATCAATATTACGGATTTCTATACAGAAATGTGTTTGCTAAAATGATAACAATCATTAGGCGTATATAACAATCATTATGGCTTGAAGAACAAATAATTCGGAGTTATTTGAGTTTAATATATAAAGAGAATTGATAACGAAAAATGGCAAAACAGGACTATGATGATTATGAAAAGAAAGTTTTTCGCAATGATAATGCTGTTGCTTCTGACCATGACGGCTGGGGCACGACAAAACTATGAGACGCAGGACGGAGACAAAGAGCTGGCGGGCAGCGACACTCTCCTACTGCCGGGAGACAATGGACAGACGGAACGCCCTGACACAATATGGATGCAAGACTACAAGCTGAACGGTAAACTGACGAAGAAGCAACGCAAGCAGCTAAAAGCGATGATGGACTCTATCAACTTTGCTCGCGCAGCCGCGGCTATGGACAACATGGATTTCGTGCTGAGAGCCGACCGACTGCTGTTCAAATACGGACATACGGCATACGTGAACTCTGTAACCAACTTCATTTCGGTATCGGGAGACTATGCCACCGTACAGGTTGCACCATTCTACGGTGGCGGCGGACCAAATGGTGTCGGTGGCATAACGCTCGACGGCAGGGTGTCTAACGTAAAGTACGAAACGAGAAAGAACGGCAACTGGAGTCTGTCAATGAGTGTGATGGGCAGCATAATATCAGCCACTCTGAACATAGAACTATATGCGGGAGGCAACAATGCGGAGGTTACTATAACATCAAACTTCCGCTCGAACAAAATCACTCTGACTGGAACACTGACTCCACCCGACGACACATATATATATAAAGGTACATCTTATTAAAGTTGACCCGCCTACTTGTCAACAGAAAAGTGCTGCTTTTCTTCTATGCGCATTTCTCGAAACCCAGTCCAAACAATAGGAATGGAAAGGCAGAACGATAACAAGTCGCTCACAGCCTGGCATATTTCCACACCGAAAAGACCGAACATACGGGGCAGAATGACTATAAGCGGAATGAAAAACAATCCCTGTCGGGCAGCAGCGAGAATGTTGGCACGCAGCGGTTTGCGTATTGTCTGCATCAGCATATTGCTCATCATAATGAACGCACACAGCGGATATGCCACCAGTTGGCAGCGCAACGCCACCGTTCCTATATCTATCACATCGGCATCGTCACGGAACACGCCCACAACAAAGCCCGCAAGTACAAAGCCCACAGCCCCAATGACTATCAAGAAAACCGTTCCCAATCTCACGCAGAACACATATCCGCGGCGCAGACGCTCATACAGATGGGCACCATAGCAGAAACCGCAGAAAGGCTGGAAACCCTGTCCGAGACCGACAACCATAGAAAAGACAAACATCGTGATGCGGTTGACAATCGACATGGCTGCGATTGCAGCGTCACCGTATGCCCCGGCAGCCACATTCAGCATTACAACCGATATGCAACCAAGCCCCTGACGCAGTAGCGATGGCGTTCCGCCCGCTATAATCTCACGCACATAAATCCACTTGGGCGAGAAATTGCGCCAATGAATAGTTATCGTCTTGCCGTAATGCGACATATAAAGCAGCACAAAAAGGCTCACCGCCTGCCCCGTAACGGTAGCAAGGGCAGCTCCAGCCACACCCATATCGAAGACAAAGATAAAGAGCGGATCGAGCAATACATTGAGTATAGCACCCGAGACAATACCCCACATGGCATAACGGGCATTCCCCTGAAAGCGCATCTGGTTGTTCAGGCACAGCGATGATGTTACAAACGGCGCGCCAAGCAGCACAATTCCCATATATTCCTCCGTATACGGAAGTATTGTCGGTGTACTTCCGAGCCACACGGAAAGCGGAGTGAGCAACAATTCGCCCACAACGGCAATAAAGATTCCAAAGAACAAGGCGTAGAAAAAACCCGTAGATGCCATCGTATATGCGTTTTCGTAATGCCTTGCGCCCAGTTCGCGCGAGATATAGTTGCCCGAACCGTTGCCGAAGAAGAACGAAAAAGCCTGAATGAAAAACATCACGGAGAACACAACGCCCACGGCTGCAATGGATTGCGTGTCGAGTTGCCCCACAAAGAACGTGTCGACGATATTATAAAGGCTCGTGATAAGCATCGAGATTATCGTCGGCACAGCCATTGTCAGGATGACCTTGTGTATCGGTCCCTGCGTAAGGAATGTATAATTGTCGCGCTGCCGCATCTTTGCTGGTCTTCTCAATCCTCAATCCTCGTTCTCAGCTCCGCTTCTACCATATTAGTCAGTTCCACAAACTGTGCGATACTGAGCTGTTCGGGACGCTTGGTCATTATCTCTTGCTCATAGAATCCGTCAGAAGGCTTTGCCCCCTGGAACATCTGACGAAGACTTACGCGCAACATCTTGCGGCGCTGGTTGAACACTGTCTTCACCAAACGCTTGAAAAGAACTTCATCGCAACCGAGATTCTGTACGTCATTGCGCGTCATTCGGATTACGGCACTCTTCACCTTAGGCGGCGGATTGAACACATTCTCGTCGACGGTGAACAAATATTCCACGTCATACCAAGCCTGTATGAGCACCGACAGGATGCCGTAGGTTTTGTTGCCGGGCTGCGCCGCCATGCGCAAAGCCACCTCACGCTGAATCATTCCCGTGCAGCAGGGTATCAGTTCCTTGTTGTCGAGCATCTTGAAGAATATCTGCGACGATATATCGTAGGGATAATTGCCGGTCAGGACAAACGGTTTGCCATCGAAAATCGTCGTCAGGTCCATCCTCAGAAAGTCCTCGCCGATGATATTATCGCGCATTTGCGGATACGTCCCGTTGAGGTATTCCACACTTTCGCGGTCAATCTCCACCGCCTTGAATGCCTCGCGCGGTTTCTTCACGAGATACTGCGTGAGTACACCCATACCCGGCCCAATCTCCAGCACAGGTATGTCGGGACAGGCATCCACGGTGTCTGCGATTCGCTGCGCCACGTTCAGGTCGGTCAGGAAGTGCTGTCCGAGATTTTTCTTTGGCTTTACTTGTTTCATATTTATAATGTCATTTTCTCCTTAATATTATATAACAGGGCTTCGTCTACCCTGTCGTCAAAGCGTTACAAAGTTACTGTTTTTGGGCGAAACGACAAAGATAAACAAAGAAAAGATAAGAGAGAGGAGAGAGGAAAGGGGAAAGAGAATACAAGACGTGCTTCAAAAGAAGCCAAACCTGAACACAATCGGGCTTAAAAAGAATTAAAAAAATGCCGTAGTCTCAACCATTTTAGTTATCTTTGCTTTCGCAATGGAAGCGAAACAAGCGATTAACAACACGTTGAAGATTGCACTGCCTCTGATTCTTGGCGGTGTCATTTTGTATTGGATGTACCGTGGATTTGACTTTAACAGCGTCAGACAGGTGCTTCTCCATGAGATGAATTGGACGTGGATGCTGCTCTCTCTGCCGTTCGGAATCCTCGCCCAGGTATTCCGCGGATGGCGTTGGAAGCAGACTTTGGAGCCTGTAGGCGAACATCCGCGCACGTCAACGAGCATATATGCCATCTTCATATCATACGCCGCAAGCCTCGTCATACCTCGTATCGGCGAGTTTGCACGCTGCGGAATACTGAAAAGACACGATGGAGTGGTTTTCTCCAAAGCTCTCGGAACGGTCGTCATTGAGCGTGCCGTCGACACGATAATCATCATGTTGATAACGGCAACGGTGTTTCTCACGCAACTTGGGGTTTTCATCAAGTTCTTCTCGAAGACCGGAACGCGCCTCGACGACTTCCTCATGCAATTCTCGGCGACGGGTTGGATAGTGACTATCGTATGTGGCATTGCAGCCTGCATGACTATCTACATCATACTGCGCAAGCTGTCTATATATAATAAGGTTAAGGAAACGTTCTCCGGGATATGGCAGGGTGTGATGTCGTTGCGCAAAGTTCGCAACGTGCCTAAGTTCATTTTCTACTCCGTTGCCATTTGGGCAAGCTACTTTCTTCATTATTATCTCACGTTCTTCTGCTTCGATTTCACATCCGGCTTGAGCCTGACCTGCGCTTTGGTGACGTTTGTCGTGGGCAGCATTGCGGTGATTGTGCCTACTCCCAACGGTGCAGGGCCGTGGCATTTCGCCGTCAAGACAATGCTTATTCTCTACGGAGTGGCCGACACGCAGGCTCTCTATTTCGTACTGATAGTACATACCATCCAGACGTCGCTCGTCATCTTGCTCGGAATATACGCCTGGATGGCGTTAGGGTTCATAGAAAAGAGGAGAGAGGAGAGAGGAGAGAGGAGAGAGAAATGCTTATCTTGATGTGTACAAAAGAGAAAAAATCATCTTGGCTTGAACCTTTATATAGGAAACATCAATTAAATAATTATATAATAAGAATAAGAAAGATTATTAATAAATGAATGGCTTTTATTATAGGAAACTGAATGCTTATAATTTGGCAAAAAAGTTGGTTATATTTATATATCAACTCCTTAATACATTCCCAAAAGAGGAAAAATTCGCATTGTGCGACCAACTACGTAGAGCTGCAATATCTATACCTTCCAATATAGCAGAAGGTATGGGAAGAAACTCTGTAAAAGAACGAATACACTTTATAGAGATTGGTTATGGCTCTTTAATGGAGACTATGTGCCAACTTGAAATTGCTCTTGAACTTAAATACATTTCATCGGAAGATTTCCAAAAGGGCGAAGATCTTATAAAAGAAACAGCCATGACAATGTCGGGACTAAGAAATTCTTTAATGAATAAAGTTTAATATCATAATTATTAATCCATAAATGAAGAGTTCGGAATCAGATTTGTAGTGGAAAAAGAAAGCAATTAAAAAGAGTATTCTCTCTCCCCCTCTCCTCTCTCCCCTCTCCTCTTTTATTAAAACAAAAAATACTATGAGCGAAATTAAAAACTTGAAACCAGAGTGTGTATGGCGTAACTTCCATGCTTTAACACAAATTCCACGTCCGTCAGGACACTTAGAGATGATACAGGCGTTCCTGCTCGACTTTGCAAAGAACGCAGGAGTGGAGGCTTTCAAAGACCCGGCAGGTAATATCGTGATGCGTAAGCCCGCTACTCCGGGCATGGAAAACAAGAAAGGGGTTATCCTTCAGGCCCACATGGACATGGTTCCGCAGAAGGCCAAGACGAGTAACCATAACTTTGAGACCGACCCGATAGAAACTTGGATCGACGGCGAGTGGGTGAAGGCAAAGGATACTACACTCGGTGCGGACGACGGTATGGGCGTAGCAGCCATCATGGCAATAATGGAGGACAAGGGAAACCTGAAACACGGTCCGGTGGAAGCTCTAATCACAGCCGATGAAGAGACCGGTATGTTTGGCGCAAACGACCTGCCCGAAGGAGAACTGCAGGGTGATATCCTGCTCAATCTCGACTCTGAGACATGGGGAAAATTTGTTATCGGAAGCGCAGGCGGTATCGATATCACTGCCACTCTCAACTATAAGGAGATGGAGACTGACGCAGAGGATACTGCGGTGAAGGTAACATTGAAAGGCTTGCGTGGCGGTCATTCGGGCTTGGAGATACACGAAGGACGCGGCAACGCCAACAAACTGATGGTACGCTTCGTGCGTGAGGCTATCGAGGAGTGCGAGGCAAGACTGGCTACATGGCACGGCGGAAATATGCGCAACGCCATTCCTTTCGAGGCAGAGACGGTACTCACGCTTCCGAAGGAGAACGTGGAGGCATTGAAAGAACTTGTAGAGGACATGAAGGCTGACTTCATCGACGAATATAAGGGTATAGAAAACGGTATAGAATTTACGGCGGAAGAGGTTGAAGCACCAAAGACAGAGGTGCCGGTGGAGATTCAGGACAACCTCATTGATGCCATCTATGCATGCCACAATGGCGTGATACGTATGATTCCTGCTTATCCTGACGTTGTGGAGACTTCGAGTAACCTCGCCATCATCGATATCGAAGACGGCAAGGCTGCTATCAAGATTCTCGCACGCAGCAGCCGTGAGGATATGAAGGACTACATCGTGAAGACCTTAGAGAGCTGTTTCAATATGGCAGGAATGAAGGTTGAGACCGCAGGAAGCTACGGTGGATGGGACCCGAACCCCAATAGTGAGATTCTGAACCTGATGCTTAAGGTGTATAAGGAGCTGAACGGTGAGGACGGAATCATACAGGTTGACCACGCCGGACTGGAGTGTTCTATCATCCTCGGCAAGTATCCGCACCTCGATGTTGTGTCTCTCGGTCCGACATTGCGCAGTCCGCACACAACAACCGAGCGTTGCCTCATTCCTACCGTGGCTCCGTTCTGGGAATTGTTGAAAAAGGCTCTGGAGGAGATTCCGGCAAAATAAAAGCCCCCCTCTAATCCCCCCAAGGGGGGAAGATGCCACCCGAATAACGTTGAGATACAGACTCAACAACGTTGAGATACTGACTTAACAATGTTGAGATACTGACTTAACAACGTTGAGATACTGACTTGACAACGTTGAGATACTGACTTAACAATGTTGAGATACTGACTTGACAACGTTGAGATACTGACTTGACAACGTTGAGATACTGACTTGACAACGTTGAGATACAGACTTGACAACGTTGAGATACATTAAATATAGATAAACTACAGCCTCACTCTTTATATTAGAATGAGGCTGTTGTTTGTTATTATTAGGCTTTCGCCAATTACATATTCCCCCTTGGGGGGATTAGAGGGGGGCTTTTATTGCTCAAGCAAGATCTGCACGATTCGCTCTGCACTGCGGCCGTCCCATCTGTCGGGTATCGACGCTGTCTTCCAACGGCCAGACACCATGTCGGCAACGGCTTTTCCTAACAGCGAGGCATCCTCGCCGACAAGCACATTAGTTCCTTGCTTCACCGTTTCTATATGCTCCGTATAACTGTTTAGCGTTATGCAGGGTACGCCGTTAAACGTCGCTTCCTCCGCCACATTGCCCGAATCGGTTATTATTCCCTTTGCGTGGGCGGTAAGATAGCCAAACTCTAAATAGCCAAGCGGTTCAACAATGTGGAACCAAGCAGGCACTTCGCCACAGCCTTCTGCGAGCAATGCCCTCACAGTCACTGCGGTTTCGCCTCGCAACGGAGCAATTATTGGTGTGCCGGCTGCCTTTTCCGTCATCGTGGCCAACATCTCTTTGAGATTCTCGCGAGCCGCCATCAATGCCTTGCGGTTGAGCGTGAACACGATATATCCGCCATCTTTCACGCCGAGAGTATCGAGGACGGCAGGACGCACGAGCCTCGTTTTGTTGTAACGTATATTGTCTATCAGCACGTTGCCAACCATATAGACCTTCGACAGCTCCGCGCCTTCCTTGTTGGCGATGCTGTTGTTGCTCATGCCGGCCGTGAAAAGTATGTCTGAGAGTCCGTCGATTACAAGGCGGTTAATCTCCTTAGGCATTGTAATATCAAACGAGCGCGTGCCGGCTGCAAGGTGGGCGAGAAGTATTCCCTGCTTCTTCGTGACGATAGCTGCCGCCATTGTCGATGCGAGGTCGTCCACAACAATCACCACATCGGTCTTGTTCTGTTGCAGGTAACGCTCAAACGCCGACATCACCTGCCCCGTCAGTTCGTTCAGGTTCACGCAGTCCACATCGAGAAACACGTCCGGCCGCGCTATTTGCAAGTCCTCAAACAGCGTTCCTTCAAGTGTCGGGTCGTCTTCACACCCTGCATACACGAGTTTATAATCAACGTCCCGGCCCTGCTCTTTGGCCTTTACTACTGTCCTTATCACCGGGGCAACCTTAATGAAATTAGGTCTTGCGCCCGCAACAATACATATCTGCATAATCTATATTTTTTGAACTTTGCAAAGATAGCGCAAGCCAAACGCAATAGAACTTGTTCTAAATTGCTGAGGCGAAGCCTATCTTATGCAAAGATAACTAAAATAGTTCAATATGAAAACACCTGCAATACTTTTATATTATCTTATTCTCTTTTCTCGGGTATTTTCCGTAAATTTGCCTTTAATTACTATATGGCCATATTTTATATGAGAAGAATATTGACAATACTATATGCGACATTACTATGTCTCACGGTAATATCATGCGGTAAAGATGACGACACTTTACCGGTAGAGGACTATAACGCCAGAACTCTGCTGATGTATATGCCCTGGTCATCGAATCTCACCAATGATTTCCGGCATAATATCTCAGACATGGAGAAGAGCATAAGCAAGAACGGACTGACAAACGAGAAAGTCGTTGTGTTCTTCGCCACATCGCCAAACGAGGCTGAAATGTTCGAAATATGCTGTAACAACGGGATATGCGAGCGTAAGACACTGAAAAGATATGCCAGTCCTGCCTGTACCACGGCGGCAGGCATCACCGCAATCCTCAATGATATGAAAGCCTTCGCACCCGCCGAAACCTACTCCATGACCATTGGCTGCCACGGTATGGGTTGGATTCCCGTAAACGCAACAAGGGGAACGGACTGTGCGGCAAGCAGAATGATGCACTGGGACTATGAAGGCGTGCCCAAGACACGCTATTTCGGAGGCACTTCCGCAGAATATCAGACGGACATCAGCACTCTTGCCGAGGGGATAGAAGACGCGGGAATAAGAATGGAATATATTTTGTTTGACGACTGCTATATGGCATCCGTGGAAGTGGCATTCGAGCTGAAAGATGTAACAAACTATCTGATAGGGTCCACAAGCGAGATTATGGCATACGGTATGCCATACGAGACAATGGGAAGACATCTGCTCGGACAACCAGACTATCAGGCTATATGCGAGACCTTCCATGACTTCTATTCCTCGTATGAGGATATGCCATGCGGGACTATTTCCGTTACCGACTGCTCGCAACTTGACAATCTGGCGTTTATCATGAAAGAGATAAACAGCCGGTATGCTTTCGACAGTGCGCAAACGCCGTCATTACAGTGTCTGGACGGCTACCGCCCTACCCTGTTCTACGACCTCGGCGACTACGTCTCGCACTTGTGCGGAGACCCGGCACTCCTGCAAGCGTTCAACGACCAGCTAAGCCGCACGGTTCCAAACAAGGCGCACACGGACTTTTTCTACTCCATGTCATCCGGTAAAATACCGATAAACACCTTCTCGGGAATAACCATTTCCGACCCGAGCCAAAATTCGCTTGCCACGACAAAGACAAACACAAAATGGTATAAGGCTACGCATTAAATAAACAGAAGATGAAGTTCAAATATAAAATAAAGTCCTGACTTTCCCAAGCCGGGGCTTTGTTATATCGCAAAGAATTTGTACTTTGTGGTGTTAACAACCCATCTTGCAAACTGGCTAATGCTTCAAACTACGTTGGATGCCTGTATGAGTTTTAAAGCTCAAATAGAAAATAATATTTTTTATTCAAGGACTACTATGTTGTACCTTTAATTAGGTATGCACCTATGTTAATAAACCTCCTCTCTAAAGGCTATAGTGATGGGGACGGCCTTCTTTTTAGAGGAAAGTTACTATACATACGCCCCATTATGGGAACGTGCCGTTTGAAGTGCCGAGTTCATGGGTGTGGTGCAAATTAGGAGACATAGTTAATTTTCAAGGAGGTTATGCCTATAAAAGTAATACTTATGTCAATCAATCTGATTGGCAAGTCATAAGAATTGGGAATGTGAAGAATGACAATCTAATACTCGACACGCAGCCTGTATTCGTTGAAGATATAGTCGCTAAGGAAACTGAAAAATACTTGTTGCAAAAAGATGACATTCTGTTCACAATGACCGGCACAAAAGGAAAACGAGATTACTTCTATTCTGTTAAAGTTCCATCAGTTCCCCAAAGGCTACTTCAGAATCAACGTGTTGGCTGTCTTAGACGTTTTTCTTCAGAATTCAATGTGGATTTTTTATGTTTTGCATTGAAGGGAGAATATGTGTTAGATGCTATATTTTCTACGGAAACGGGAAACGTTAATCAAGGGAATATCGGTTCTGAAAGTACACTAAATTTAATGATTGCCATTCCTCCTCTCGCAGAACAGTATCGCATAGTTAACGGAATTAAGCGTTGGTTTGCTTTGATTGACCAAATAGAGCAAGGTAAAGCCGATTTGCTGACGGCGATAAAGCAAGCTAAAAGCAAAATTCTTGACCTCGCCATTCATGGCAAACTCGTTCCGCAAGACCCGAATGACGAGCCAGCTATTGAACTGTTGATGCGCATAAATCCCGACTTCACACCTTGTGATAACGGGCATAGTAGGAAGTTGCCGCAAGGCTGGTGCTCGGCAACTGTCAATGATGTCTGTTCAATAATAGGAGGAGTTTCATACAATAAAGCCGATATTCAAGATACAGGTATAAGAATATTAAGAGGCGGCAATATACAGAACGGGAAAGTCATTGATTGTTTTGATGATGTATTCATCCCCCTTTCATATCAAAATAATGATAATCAAGTACAGTATGGAGATATTATTGTTGTCGCTTCTACAGGAAGCCAAACTTTGATTGGGAAAACGGGTTTTGCTGATAGGGATATTCCTAAAACACAAATCGGAGCTTTTCTGCGAATTGTGAGACCAAAACAGAAAGCCTTGTCACCGTATATACGTCTTATATTCCAAACTGATGCCTACAAAGACTACATTAGGAATGTGGCAAAAGGTTCTAATATTAATAATGTGAAGAATGCTCATCTGCAAAATTATCAAATTTGTTTTCCTCAATTAGAAGAGCAGCAACGCATAGCTCAAAAGATAGAAAAACTATTCTCATCCCTTGATGATATTCAAACAGCCTTAGAAGTGTAACTAATAGCACTTCTAAGGTCTGCTGTAAGATTACCAATTTACCACCTTGTCCACGATTTTCTGCTGTTCGCTGGCAGTTCTGCGAAGGTAAATGCGAGTGGTTTCTATGCTTTCATGTCCCATAAGGTCTGCAAGTAGCGCAAGGTCGTTAAAGCGCTCAAGGAAGTTTTTGGCGAAACGGTGACGGAATGAATGGGGATAAACAACCTCTTTATTCATTCCGTATTTTTCGGCAAAATGCTTGAGTTGAGATGCGATTCCACGAGTGGTAATGCGCTGTCCAAAACGGTTCAGGAAGATATAACCGGATGTTAAACCTAGATTCTTCAACCATTTATCAGCTTCCGTCCGTAGGTTTTTGGGGATGTATAACCGCCGAATCTTTCCGCCTTTGCTATACAAATCAAGATAGCCCACTTTGATATGCTCCGCTTTGATGTGGAGTAACTCACTAACACGCGCTCCGGTTGCTGCCATAAACCACACGATGAAATACCATTCATCATGACCATCAGCCTTAAGTTTGGCTTTGAGAAACTTGTAATCGGCATCACTGATTACGTTTTCCAAGAAGTTCTTTTGCTGCACTTTGACAAACTTCACTTTCAGTTTATCCTGCTTCGTAAATTCCAGATACTTGTTGATACCCTGCAAACGTAGATTTACCGTCTGCGGTTTGAAGTTTTCTACCAGATACCCTTTATATGCCAAGAGGTTCTTTTTGTTTACCTCCCCATAGTGGTTGAGGAAATACTGCACCGTCCATACATACGATGTTACGGTGTTCTTTGCAAGATTAGTCTTGCTCAAATAGTTTTTGAATTTTGTTACCATATATCATTATTCTAAATGAGACAGATAACAATATAACGTTTACGCAACGGGCATTATACGCAGTTGCCTGATGGGTGGGGTGTTTGTATGCTTGAACAAATTGTAGATTATGAACAACCTACAGCTTATATTGTAGAATCAACGGCTTATGATGACTCTTATTCTACTCCTGTTCTGACAGCAGGTAAATCTTTCATAATTGGATATACTAATGAGGAAACAGGCATATATTCAAATCTTCCTTGTATAATCTTTGATGATTTTACAACAGACTCAAAATTAGTGGATTTCCCTTTCAAGGTTAAATCATCAGCTATGAAGATTCTAAAAATATACAAGGAGATTGAGATTGACTATGTGGCAATGTTTATGAGTATTACCAGATTGGTTGGCAACACACATAAGCGATATTGGATCTCCGAATATTCAAAATTAGAAATTCCGTTACCACCAAAAGCAGAGCAAAAAAGAATCGTTCATGCCGTTCACGACATCTTTGCACAATTAGATATGATAATGGATGGCTTATAAACTCTCCATTATCATATTCAAAGCCGCAAAAGCTTTATTTATGGTTCCTATAATCCTTTGTTGCTCCTTGTAAGGCGGAATTGGCACTTCTATTGATTTGAATAGTTTTTTGTTCAAATGAGGAATGGCAGAACCAACCTTATTCTCTCGCAGTATCTTCCTGTGTAAGTTGATAACTTGTAACACATACTCCATGTTCATATTATCATTGATAGAAAGCTGCTTAAAAGTACTTCCTTGATAACCATTTATTGGAGTTCGGAACACCTCACCAGAGTTTTCACCATCCACCAATATCATTAGTGTATTAGCAGACACGAATTTACCTGAGTTAACTGTTTTTGCCTCGCGTTCGCCACGCAAATATTTCACGTCAAGATTAGGATATTCTATGCCTTGCGACTTCTTTCCGTCAACTAACGAGCATATATCTGACATTGATATAAGTTGCCATCCATTTGGCAACTGCGTATAATGCCCGTTATCACAAGGTGTGAAGTCGGGATTTATGCGCTTTAGCAATTCAATGGCAGGCTCGTCATTCGGGTCTTGTGGTACCAACTTGCCATGAATAGCAAGGTCAAGAATTTTGCTCTTGGTTTGTTTGACGGCTGTCTGCAAATCGGCTTTACCTTGCTCTATTTGGTCAATCAAAGCAAACCATCTCTCTATTTCTGTTACTATACGATATTGTTCAGCCAAAGGAGGTAATGGAATTTGTAAATCGGTAAAAATTCCTTTATGAACTCTTTGCTGTCCAACAACTCCTTTGAAATATTTTGTCCCCTCGCTTATATACCATTGTGACTTAAAGAGATATAGATAGAATTTTGCATGAATGTTTAATGGACGCAAGATAACTAACTCAGTAGTTCCTGCGCCATAATTATTAGGGAGATTTTGAAATATCGTTGATTTGAGATTTTCAAAGCAAGGAGATATTTTTGCTATACCTATGTCTCCATTTTGAAAGTGGCAATATCCTTTTTTAACTTCTTTCCAAATGCGTTCCTCAAATTGATGTTTTCCAGAAAATCCACCATCAACACAAGCCATAGGAATAAACCCCACACTTGTATCATCTGTTATTTCAGACTTTGGGTTAAGACAGAATAATTCAGAAACAGGTACAGACTTCCATCCCTCCGGCACCTCAAACGGCACGTTCCCATAATGGGGCGTATCGGAAGTCTTGGTTGACTTTCGACTTTTCTTAATTTTCCCCTCTTTTACCAGTCGTTCTTTCTCTGCCTTGATTCGTTCAAGCAAGACAGATGCAGGTTCATCATTCGGGTCTTGTGGCACGAGCTTACCATGAATGGCAAGATCGAGTATCTTTTGACGTAATTGTTTAGTGTCCATCTTAATCATTCTTTTTATCTTCTTCCAAGCGTTTGCTACTCTCTACATCTTCCTCGAATGCACGTATTTCATCAGTGAGGACTTTTTGCAGTTCTTCTTTCGGTACAATCAAAGAATAGTCAGCAACGCCAATGGGCTTATGAAAATCTTCGAGCGCAAGTTCTACTTCAACATGGTTTTTTTCTGCACAAAGGATGATACCAATAGAACGATTCTCGTTTTCGCCACGCTCCAAGCGATCAAGCAGTGAAAGATAGTAATTCATCTTTCCTGCATATTCAGGTTTGAATGCTCCAATCTTCAGGTCGATAGCAACAAGGGCTCGCAAGCCTCTGTGGAAGAACAGCATATCCACACGGCTTTCCTTGTCGTTATACTCCAACACGTGCTGGTTGCCAATGAAAGTGAAGCCTTTGCCCAATTCCATCAAGAATCGGGTGATTCTAGAAACCAGCCGGCTCTCCAGTTCTAATTCAAGAATAGGATTGGTTGCACCCAAGAAACCGAGATTGTATCTGTCTTTGAACACCTCATTAGCATAGGCTGCTTGTTCGGATGGCAATACACGTGAGAAATTGTTGTCAGGTGGAACAAGTTTATGCGTCTCATGCGTCTTCATGTTAATCGCATTGAGCAATAGGTCGCGATTCCAGTGCTTGGCAACAACTTCGTGGGCATAAAACATTGTCGCGTCATCATCAACTTTCTTGTTGAGCAACAACAGATTATACGACCACGGCAAAACTGCTACGCTCTGTAGCAGTTTTGGATCGGCACTGGAGTAACGGACATAGAATTTCTTCATATTCCATAGTTGGCGTGGCGAAAGTCCGATGTAAGGAAATCTTGTTTTCAAGTCATAGGACAACCGTTTTACGACACTATCTCCATGCTTGCCCTCTAACTTCCTATCATATAAAAGTTTTCCAATGTTCCAATAAGCATTGGAAACCGATTCGTTTAGTTTGCGGGCTATTTGCGAGCGGGATGATTCGATAACTGCTACGGCTTGTAGCAGTATTTCGTTGTAATCCATCTCCTGTATATTTGTTAACTCTGTTGACATAGACGCATCATTTTTACAATTAGCCACCTATCTGGCGGCATTTTTACTCCTCGGATATATTAGCCATAAGTTTCTTCAACTCTGCTACGGCATCGTTAATGTTTTTGCTTTTCTCTTCGATAATGTCCAGCAACTCGGCAAGCGTGCAATCATCCTGTTCCTCACCCGATTTCAGCCATGTTATATCAAGGCTGGTCTTGTCACGACTGATAAGCTCTTCGTAAAAGAACCTGCGCCAACGGCCTGTCGGGTTGGTTTCCGCATTATACGTTTCCTCCCGGTGGTATCTGTCATCTGGTTTGTAGCAAGCGACAAAATCGTCAAGGCTACTCTCTGTAAGTGGATTTTGCTTCAATGTATGCTTTATGTTCGTGCGGTAGTCGTATATCCACACCTCTTTGGTCTGATGGGTGTTTGTGGTGGGTTTCTTCTCGAAGAACAACACGTTGGCCTTTACCCCTTGCGCGTAGAATATGCCGGTTGGCAAGCGTAAGATGGTGTGCAGGTCGCATGATGCGAGCAGATTCTTACGTATCGTCTCACCAGCACCACCCTCAAACAGGACATTATCGGGTAGGACGACAGCGGCCGTGCCACCGATTTTCAACATTGACTTGATATGCTGAACGAAGTTGAGTTGTTTGTTTGAGGTCACGGCTATGAAATCGTTGCGGACATAGTTGTCCTGCTCACGTTTCAGCTTCACTACCTCTTCGCCAGTTTCCTTGTCCTTTTCAACCACCTCTATCATGGTAGAAGACTTCTTTCCAAACGGAGGATTGGTCATCACATAATCACGCAAATCACTGTCACCAGGCTGCGAGGCAAGACTATCAACACACTTGATGGGAGGCTCGCCTCCGAACTCACCGATGCCATGAAGTAAGAGATTCATCAAACACATACGGTAAGTATTCGGCACTATCTCGTTGCCATAGAACGTACTGTATTTCAGTCTCTCGTTCTCTTCCTCGCTGGGATTCTGCTCATCCATATAAGACTTAGCTGCAAGCAAGAAGCCTCCGGAGCCACAACATGGGTCGGCAATGGTCTTTCCTAACTGGGGATTGACACACTTCACGATGGTTTTGATCAAGGCTCGCGGGGTGAAATACTGACCTGCGCCGCTTTTGGTGTCTTGGGCAATCTTTTCCAAAAGACTCTCGTAAATATCGCCCTTGACATCTTCGCTCAAAGAATTCCATTCAATACCATTTATCATGTCAATCACCTTGCGCAAATGGACTGGAGAGGAAATCTTATTTTGAGCGCCACGATAGACCTCGCCAATCATACCCGTTTTCTTTGACAACGTGGTCAGAACTTGATTATAATGGTCTTTCAGTGCCTCACCATTCTTGGATATAAGTAAATCCCATTGACAATCATCAGGAAGTTCAATGCCTTTCCAACGAAATGGTGCTGGCATATGAGCGTTCTCATCCACCATCTTCAAGAAGAGCAAGAATGTAATTTGCTCCAAATAATCACTATTGGATACACCGCCATCCATCAGGACAGTGGCGATTTGCCACACTTTATTGCTTATCGTATTATCTGCCATATATTGTTATGCCACAAGAGCATCGTTAATTTCGTTTATAATAATTTCCCATTGATTGCCGAACAGTCGGAAGAACTTTGCCGCGCCGCCGTTTTTCTTGAACACGCCAAGTTCCAGTGCTTCAACTTTCATGCTTGCATTCTTAGCGATATAGTCGCGAATCATTTCAAGCCATGCCATTTGCTCCGAGGTAAATGGCTCGGAACTTGCGCCACGCACACCGTCTTTGTTCTTGTTCTTGTCGAACATCCAATCTTTGTACCTTTTGCGTACTCCGTCAGCGAATGGTATCAGTTCTGGAATCTGCTTCCATTCATAACGGATGATTTGAATGATGTCAACAAGCTCTCTCAGAACAGATTTCCTTTCAGTCTCATAAGCAGAGAATATCAAATCCTGCTGCAGCGAGGCATTGTAGCGTTTCATCTCTTCGTAGAGGTCTTTTATCATCGCTTCCGTCAGATGACGGTGTCTGAATTCCTGATTGTAAATAATCTGCAAAGCTGTTATCTCGTCCTTATGCTTATTGATAAACTCCTTGAGCGTCTGGCGTATATTGCCCTTGTTGGTGTCAACATCATCGGTAAACCCAGCATTTATCAAGGAGTCAAGAGCAGGGTCGATGGTTTGCTCATTTGAACTTCTTATCGTCATCAAAAATTTTCTGACCTCAGGTTGGTAGAGTGGCATGGAAGCACGCTTACATCTTTCCTTTATAATATCCTTGCGAATATCGTCTTGCACTTTAGGCGAGAGCGTGTTGAAATCTTTGTGTTCACGCTTAATAGTCTCTTCCACTTCGTCCGTATCATGAGCTTTCTTCATGGCTACCACCAAATCTTGAATATCAACATCACCCGAGACAGACTTGAACTTTTCACGCTCTTTGTCCGTCAGAATCCTGCCCAAACGCTCTATTCTTGTAGCGAGAGTGCCAAAGGTCTCCTCGCTGATGTCGCCTGTAACCACACAGTCCAAGAGTTTCTTGAAAGGGATAGAGGGCTGTGAGTCTCCACCACATTTGCCTCGCGACATCTTTTCTGACTTCGTTACACCAACGGCATCAACAATCACATACCCCAACTTACACGAATGGGCAGAAGGAGAAGACTTTATAAGTTCCTCCTTGCCAAGTGTGCGCCTCGCACGTCCAAGCATTTGCTCATAATAGTTTTCGCTACGAATATCGCGCATAAAAACAAGTATCTCGATTGCTTTTACATCTGTGCCTGTCGCAATCTTTGACACCGTGACGGCAATCCTTGGATTGTATTCATTGCGATAGGAATAAAGCAGACTCTGTTCGTCCTCTTCGGAAGTGTAAGTGATTTTCTTGCAGAAATCATTTCCCTCTCCGAACACCTCACGGGCTATTTCCACTATGTCTGCTGCATGACTGTCGTTTTTGGCAAATATCAGCGTCTTGGGCAGTTCCTTTCTATCCTTGAAATATTCCCACTTTTGCCAATTGTCCTTGAATGTCTGCAATATCAAGCGTATCTGTGATTTATTTACCACGGAGTTGTCCAGCTCCTTTCCAACATAAGAAATTTCTTCATCGGCAGATTCCCATTTCTGAAGACGGGTACGTTTGTCGCGCACCTCGATTTTCTGATTAATAGTGGCAATCATACCTCCTTGCTTTGACTTTTTGGTCTCTATGACAAAAGTACCAAAAGCACCAACATTCACTCCGTCGTTTACGGCTTGTTCATGGGTGTATTCGCTCACCACATTCTGATTGAAGAAGGCAAAAGTGTCTTTGTTGGGAGTGGCTGTCAATCCAACAAGAAAAGCGTCAAAGTAATCAAGCACCTGTCTCCAAAGATTGTATATGGAACGATGGCACTCGTCAATAATAATAACATCAAAGAATTCCGGCGGATATGCCTTGTTGTATGTGACTTCGCGTGGCGAGCCATTATATACGCCGCCTGATTCTTCATCTGCATCATCTACAAATTTGTCAATCTCACCACGGAGCATGGAATATACCCGTTGGATGGTGGAGATACAAATTTTTGTCTCGGTTGGTATGTTCGAGGTTTGAATGCGCTGGATATTGTATAGCTCACTTAATTTGGATGTGCTGTCGTATGGCTGGAAATTCTTGTACTCACGCTCTGCCTGTTCTCCAAGATTCTTAGTGTCAACCAGAAACAACACACGTTTAGCCTTCGCAAATTTAAGCAAGCGATAGGTGTTGGTGATTGCCGTGAAAGTTTTGCCCGCACCGGTTGCCATTTGGATTAAGGCACGAGGGTTGTTGTTTGAAAATGATAGCTCCAACTGCGTGATGGCTGTGGTCTGGCACTGTCGGAAGTTTGCTTTGGGCAAATCGGGAAAATCCTGCATTCTTCCCCGCAATGTCTTGTTGCCATTATACTTGTAATCCTTTATAAGTTCCAACAGGCTTTCGGGACGGTGAAAATTATAGATAGTCCTTAGACGAGGTTTGGGATCACGCAAATCTGTGAATTCAATGATTATGTTTGTCGCTTCATAGATAAAGCGCATATCCTTTTTGTCATAGTTTCCCTTTAACCCAGACTTGACGTATCGGAGATTCTGCTCACTTGCCTTTGACGACAAATGAACGCCCTCTTCTTCTGCCTTTGCTTCAATGAGCCCAACAGGTTCTCCTTCAACAAAAAGGGCATAATCCACCTCGTCACCATCATTGGTTCTGTACTCTCTGACAGCTACACCCAATGATGCGTAACGATTAAAGTCTTTCATGTCTTGAACAACCCAACCAGCTTGGTCGAGTTTTTCGTCTATTACTAAACGCGCTTTTTCTTCTGGTGACATATATAATAAACGTAAGTATCAGGCTAATAAACAATTATCGGCGGTTCATGCGTGAGAGTGCCGATTTCGCACTATCACGCTTTTTGTTATGGATATTCATACGGGACTCCGTAATGTATCAAATCAGGGTTCTTTGTCCCATAAACACCAAGAACGAACTACTCGCCCTTGAACAGTTCCTTTATGCCTCCGATGCTTCCCATGAGGTTGGTAGCTTCGTAAGGCAGGTAGACGGTCTTCGCCTGGTCGCCGTTTGCGAGGTCTTCCATCATCTGGATATACTTCTGAGCGAGCAGATAGTTTGCCGGATTGGTACTCTTGCCCACAGCCTCGGTAATCTTACCGATGGCTATAGCCTCGGCTTCGGCTTTGCGGATACGAGCCTGAGCCTCACCCTCGGCACGCAGAATCTCCTGCTGCTTGTCAGCCTCGGCACGGTTGATGGTAGATGTTTTCTCACCCTCAGACTTCAGGATGGCAGCCTGCTTCTGTCCCTCACTGGTCAGGATGGTGGCACGCTTGTTGCGTTCCGCCTGCATCTGCTTCTCCATTGCGCTGAGCACGCTCTCCGGCGGTGTGATGTCCTGAAGCTCAACACGGTTCACCTTGATACCCCACTTGTTGGTTGCATCGTCCAAAACGGCACGCAACTTGGTGTTAATGGTGTCGCGTGAGGTCAGAGTCTGGTCAAGTTCCATCTCTCCGATGATGTTACGCAGCGTTGTCTGGGTGAGTTTTTCAATAGCGTTCGGCAGGTTGTTGATTTCATACACGGCCTTGAACGGGTCTACAATCTGGAAATACAACAGCGCGTTTATCTGCATCTGGATGTTATCTTTGGTGATAACGTTCTGACGGTCGAAGTCATAAACCTGTTCACGTAGGTCGATAGTGGTTGAATACATATACCGTCCGTTGCGCATCGTAACTATCTCTTTGGGATGGTCGATGAACGGGATGATGATGTTAATACCTGGTTGGAGGGTAGCATAATACTTACCCAAACGCTCGACAATCTTGGTTTCAGACTGCGAGATGATTACGAGTGCCTTCTTGGCGATGACTATCACCAGCACGATGATGGCTACAAGCACATAAGTTAAGATGTCCATGATGTTATAAAATTAAAAGTTTATAGTTTAATTTTGAAAATTTAGAGGGTGAAAGTTAAAAGCAATTACACTTTCTCCACAGTGATGATAATCGACTCGCGCCCCACGACCTTCACTTTGCTGCCCTTGTCCACGGCACTGCCATCGGCCGAAACTGCTTTCCAGTCGTCACCGTCGATAGCCACACGACCGTGTCCTCCAGCCACGATAGGCTCGCTAACCGTCCCGATGCGTCCCATCAGGGCATCGGCATTGCTCACGCGCTTGTCCTCACCGCGATGCAGATAGCGCAACGCAACAGGACGCACAAACATCAGACTAAGCACAGTGAACACGGCAAAAACGATAATCTGGGCCACTCCGCCGAGTCCGAGAGCCGCGGCAACAGCCGAGAACACACCGCCAATGGCGAAGCACATAATGAAAAAATCGCCGTTGGTCAGTTCCAAGATAAGGCAGATGAGACTTATCAAAGCCCATAACTGCCATAGGTTTTCCATAAAATAATCTATCATATTGTTCTTTTTTTTAGGGTTAGAAGTTAGAGATAAGAAGTTAGAGATATGTATTTTTAAAGGTGAGGGGGTAGAGATAAGAAGTGAGAGATATGTAGCCATTTTATAATATAGTATGAGAATACAGCCCTTAAAGGTATTCTCTCACACCTTAACTCTTACTTCTTACTTCTAAACATCACTTCTTATAGTACTTCAAAGCCTCGGGCAACCAGCCTTTGATGTTCTCTACGCGCTTAGCGTCAGACGGATGGTCGCTAAGGAAATCCGAACTGCTTCCGCCCGAAGCCGCTGCCATACGCTGCCAGAACGTAACTGCCTCGTTGGGATTATAGCCGGCCATAGCGGCGAAAATAAGCCCCATGTGGTCGGCCTCGTTCTCGTGGTCGCGTGAGTATTTCAAGTTGCGGAGCTGTAATCCTTTAGACGTAGCCCACTCCAAGAGCGACGAGGTGTTTGCTCCCATGCCCGCAGCACTCAATACCGCACTGCCAATCTGCATTCCCACTTGCTGTTTATACTGCTTGCTGAGTTGCTCGGCAGAGTGTTTTGCCACAGCATGGGCAATCTCATGACCGAGTACTATGGCAAGTGCCGTCTCGTTCTTAGTTACCGGAAGCAGTCCTTCATACACCACAATCTTGCCACCGGGCATACAGAATGCGTTCACGCTATTGTCCTTTACGAGATTGAACTCCCATTTATAGCCGCTCAATTCATTAGCCAAGCCGTTCTGCTTCAAGTACGTTTCCACTGCCGTAGCGAGTTTCTTTCCAACCCGTTGCACCATCGCAGTGTTAGCGGTATTGGTAGATTTCTTCGCTTTCTTCATGTACTCATTATACTGTTGCGTGCTGAGACTAAGCATTTGCTCGTCAGACACTACCAGATTCTGCTTTCTTCCAGTTACTGGAACAGTGCGCGTGGTTCCGCACGAAGCCATGAATATGGCTAAAACCAATAAAAATAAATTAACTTTCTTCATTTTTCTTTATATGATTATCTATATGTCCGATTTCATTTCATACTGTAATATTTTTACAAAGATACGTGTTTTCAATAAAACCGTCAAATATTTCGACCGGAAAATACACCTTATTATAATAATCCCCCCTTCAAAAAAAAGGTGATGTCTGAACTCCTGTCTCCCATCTTCTGTCTCCTAACAAAAAGAGAGCGACTTACACAAGCCGCTCTCAACAACACAAAAACTAAACTAGACTTAACTAAACAATTTAGCATTCTCACGAATACCAAATTGCCAGTGCAAATATACGATAATTATTCAATACCGTCAAACATATTTACAATATTTATGACTTTTATCGTATAAAACTAAATTTTTGTCATTTTCGATGCTAAAAAACAGTCTAAAATGACCATTGAGGCCATTGCTTCGACAATCGGAACAGCACGAGGAAGAACGCAAGGGTCGTGTCGTCCGCGAGCTTTCAGGCTCGTTTCGTTGCCCTCGATATCCACGGTTGCCTGCTCACGGAGCAAGGTTGCCACCGGCTTAAAGGCCACCCGGAAATAAATATCCTGCCCGTTGCTGATGCCGCCTTGTATCCCTCCGCTATGGTTTGTCGTTGTCGTTATCTTGCCGTTATCGTTCACGAACACATCGTTTTGCTCGCTTCCTCGCATCCCGACACCGCTAAATCCGTCACCATACTCGAATCCTTTCACGGCGTTTATGCTCAGCATAGCGTTTCCGAGCGATGCGTGCAGCTTGCCGAACTCCGGTTCTCCAAGACCTACGGGGCAACCTTTCACCACGCAGGTAATCACTCCGCCAATGGTATCGCCTTCCGCTTTCACCTCGGATATGAGTTTTTCCATCTCCTTCGCCTTGTCACCGTCGGGACATCTCACGATGTTCTCCTCTGTTTTCGATAAGTCATACTTCTTATAATCGCGGTCGAGAGCGATGTCACCCACCTGCGACGTGTATGCCTGTACGCTTATTCCGAGCTGACGGAGCGCGAGTTTTGCCAACGCGCCGCCCACCACGCGAGCTATTGTGGCACGCGCCGACGAGCGTCCGCCGCCCCGATGGTCGCGGATGCCATACTTATTATAATATGTATAATCCGCGTGCGACGGCCGGAACACGCATCTCATGTTCTCGTAGTCCTGCGAATGCTGGTTGGTATTGCGCACCACGAAACCTATCGGTGTGCCTGTTGATTTCCCTTCAAACACTCCCGACAGCAGTTCCACCTTGTCGGCCTCGTTCCTTCCCGTTGTGATATGGCTCTGTCCGGGGCGCCGGCGATCGAGTTCCGCCTGTATGAACGCCTCGTCGATGTCTATTCCTGCCGGCATTCCGTCTACCACGCCACCCACGGCAGCTCCATGACTTTCGCCGAAAGTGGTCAGAGTGAAGATGTTTCCGAATGTATTGCCCATGTTGTTATGTTCTTGTCTAAACCCTGTCGAGGCTTAATGATGATGTCCGCAGCATCCGCCGTGCTTATGTTCACCCTCACCGTGGTGTCCGCAACAGCCCTCTCCGTGCTTGTGTCCGCCCTCTCCGTGAGCTTTGCAGCCTCCTTCGTGATGGTGTCCGCCACATCCGCCTTCGTGGTCGTGGCCTCCGCAACCGCCTTCACAGTCGCCGCATCCGCATCCGCACTCATGGCTGTTCATGCGGTTTATGTAGTCCTGGAACTCCTCGTCGCTCACCTCAACTGATGAAACCACCTTTCCGCAGAAATGCAAGTCCTTGCCTGCGAGCGGATGATTGAGGTCAACGACCACCTTATCCTCCTTTATCTCGACCACCTTGCTAAGGAAACGGTTTCCGTCCGCATTCTGGAGGGGAACTATCGCGCCCTCGAAAATGTGTTCATGGTCGAAGTGATTGTTTATGGTGAATATGCTCTTGTCCACATCTATGACGCGTTCAGTTTCATATTCGCCGTAAGCCTTGTCCTTCGGGATGGTGAAATCGAAGTCATCGCCCACAGCAAGAGGTTCGATGGCATCCTCAAAGTCTTTCAGCGTTACGCCCATTCCACTCATAAAGTTAAACGGCTGGTTGGCTTCAGTAGCCTCTACGAGATGCTCCTTATCGCCGTCCAGAATGTAAAGTTTATAGCTGACGGAGATATTCTTGTGCTTGATATTATCCATTTCTTATGTCTTTTAATTATTAATTATTAAGTTGCAAAGGTAATTAAAAGATTGTGGATAAGCGAATTAAGTATGCGTTTTCTTGTCCGTTTTGATATTTTTTGCTTATTTTGCAAGGCATAAAACGATATGAAATGACTCGGAAACCGATGAAAAAGATATTCCTAATACTACTGACTATATTGTCGGCAATGGCTGATATTGATGCCCAGCCAGCCGGATTCCATAAGATGTCCCCACTCGTTTGCGAAGCCTTAGCCTCTGTTTCGGACAATGTCTCGAGGGCAAAAATACACTCTTCCGGCCGTATGTCTAAGGTCTCGTCTCACGCTTCCAAACATTTTAATTCTCTGACTGCCTTTGTCCGCATTGCCGACGACGGCGAAAGGGTGTTGCGCGACAACGGATGCACGCCGCTGGCACGCTTCGGCAATATCTATATCGCGAGCATTCCGCTGAACCGACTCGGCGCTTTGTCGCTCGAGAACAGCGTGATGCGCATCGAAGCGGGCGCGCCTTGCACCGTACAGATGGACACCACGCGCATGATAGTGAATGCTGTGGACGTGCAAGAGGGTGCCGGTTTGCCGCAGGCATATACGGGAAAAGGCGTTGTAATGGGTGTGATGGACATCGGTTTCGATCTCACCCATCCCGATTTCTTCTCGCCCGACATGACAGAATACCGAATAAAGCGACTTTGGGACCAGCTTTCTGCTGATTATGACGCAAGCAAAGACCTGCCTGTGGGGGCCGAGTATCTGACGGAGGAGGCTCTCTTAAGCTATGGATGTGTGCGCGACGGCCACAAGGAAACGCACGGAACGCACACCCTCGGCATCGCCGCCGGCTCGGGTTACACGACCGATTACCGGGGCTTGGCATGGGAGAGCGACATCTGCCTCGTGGCAAATGCGACCTCTTCCGACAAGGAATTTATCGCCGAGGAGGACAGATATAAATACACATCGGCCACCGACGCGCTCGGATTTAAGTATATCTTCGACTACGCCCAGTCTGTCGGCAAGCCTTGCGTAATATCGTTCAGCGAGGGAGCAAAGCAGGATTTATATGGCGATGACAAACTTTTCTACGAAGTTCTCGACTCGCTCACAGGACCGGGACGCATCCTCGTGGCTTCGGCTGGCAACAACGGCGACACCTACGTGCATTTCCACAAACCCGCAGGACAGCTATCTCAGGGTACGTTCGTAATAGGTACTGATGAGAATGTCTATTTTCAGATGAAGTCGGCAGAGCCTTTCACCATCCGCACCGTTGTATATAGCGAGCATCCCGACACTGTTCTCATAGAGTCTGCATGGCCGATTGCCGCTGCCGACTCCGTCTATACCGACACTCTCGACCTTGCCGACGGTCGCTACGAGTTCACCGTGGCGGGCTATCCCTCGTGCTACGACCCGTCGGAGTATGCCTACGAAATGCTTATCACGGCTCCACGGCAGATAGGACTGGCCACGCCCGTATCGGTGGAGATTGTAGGCAGCGAGGCCGATGCGCATTTCTTCTTGACTTCGGGCTATATGACAACAAACGGGAAAAACAGTAATCTCATTGCCGGCGACCATTATTACAGTATCCTTTCGCCCGGCAGCTCACTTGCGGCAATCTGCGTCGGAGCCACGTCTTACCGCACCGGATTTGTCAATTACAAGGGCGAGCGGATTAAATTTAATTGTGGCGAAAAAGGCGAGCGCGGTCCTTATTCGTCTATGGGACCGACATTCGACGGCCGGGTGAAGCCCGACGTGATGGCGCCGGGTACAAACGTAACTTCGGCGCGCAGCAGTTATTGGCTCGACGGCGGGTCAGACAATTGGGATATCGCCTACTTTGACTATAACGGACAGCGTTACGGATGGAGCGCCAACACCGGAACATCGATGTCGACACCAGTTGTCGGCGGAACGATAGCCTTGTGGCTACAGGCCAACCCGCAGCTTTCGCCCGACGATGTGCGCGAGGTGATAAAGAAGACGAGCCGCCGCCTGACCACAGACGACGCGCCGCTGCCCAACAACCAATGGGGATATGGCGAGATAGATGCTTATAAGGGGCTTGTCGAAGTGTTGCGTATGCATAGCGACGGTTTCGATGTGATTAGCGATTATCAGCCGTCCGGCGCGCGGTTTTCGATGTCGGGCAGCGACCTCCGTATCACTTTCGGTCATGCGCTATGCACTCCTGCCACGCTATGCGTCTATTCTCTCAACGGCACATTGCTTGTCAGCCGCACCATTCCCGCCGGTTCCGCCGACTACTATGTCAGTCTTGCCAACCAGCCCGAAGCTGTTTATGCCGTGCAGTTGCGCAGCAGCGACAAGGGAATCACCGGCTCCACGCTCGTAAGGAAGTGATGAATAATGCAGGCTAAAACTGCAAAATAGGAGCAGTCTATAGTTCTCACTCCATTCGGTATTACTCTATTTTCTTTCATAATCGAAATATTTTTTATAACTTTGCACCCAACAAAAACAGTATTATTCAGGATAACATGGTAAGACAGTGTTTTATTCTATTCGGGTGTCTCGCCCTTGGAGAACTCATCGTAAGAGTGCTCGACATCAAACTTCCGGCAAGCATTGTCGGTATGCTCATCCTCACGCTTCTGCTGAAGCTCAAAGTCATCAAGCTGGAATGGGTGCGCGGATTGACTGATTTTCTTATTGCCAATCTCGGCTTCTTCTTCGTGCCGCCAGGCGTAGCCCTCATGCTCTATTTCGATCTGATAAAAGCTGAGATTGTGCCTATCACCTTGGCAACGCTTCTGAGCACTATCATCGTGCTGCTCATCACTGGACAGACTCATCAGGTAGTAAGCAAAGGAGAAGATAAGGTGAGAAAGAAAATCCAAACGAAGAAAAACAAGAACATTCAACTCTGAAACTCTATTCATCCCATCAAGAAAATGAAGACTATCATCAGTAACGAATATTTTATGCTCGCTCTCACATTCGGCGTTTTCTATGCCGCCAAGAGCATACAGCGCCGTCTCGGCTGGATTCTTTTCAATCCCATATTGGTGGCTATCGCCATCATCATTGTTTTTCTGCTCGTCGCCGACATTCCTTTTGAGACTTACCACGAGGGGGCGAAGATGATAGAGTTTTGGCTCAAACCGGCTGTGGTGGCGCTTGGCGTTCCACTCTATCTCCAGCTCTCTTCCATCAAACGTCAGTTTCTGCCTATCTTGGCATCGCAGATGATGGGATGTATAGCCGGCATCGTGAGTGTAGTGGTGATTGCCAAATTATTCGGGGCATCAGATGCGGTCATCATGTCGCTCGCAAGCAAGTCGGTCACCACTCCGATAGCGATGGAGGTGACACAGGTGCTGGGTGGCATACCATCGCTCACGGCTGCTATCGTGGTGATTACCGGTCTGATAGGTGCCGTCATAGGTTTCAAGACTCTCTCTGTAGGACACGTCCGCAATCCGATGGCTCTCGGACTGTCGATGGGAGCGGCTTCTCATGCGGTGGGCACCTCTGCTGCTATGGACCGTGACCAGTTTGTTGGTGCTTACGCCAGTCTGGGACTTACTATCAACGGCATACTGACAGCACTGTTCACTCCGGCCATCATTGATCTGATTATTGTTTGACTATGTGAAGGGAGCGGGCTGCAAAGTGATTAAGATTCTGAGGGGGACCAAATAAACTATCGATTCCAACTAACAATATATATAACGTAAGGGCTATCAGTTTATCTTTTTCGTTCAGCCTTGGCTGAACGAAAACCCCAAAAAGATGTATTCTTTATGGCTATAGATTCAAGATAGAAGCGTTGCACTTCTATCTTGAATCTATACGTTAAATATTTTAACGAGTATCATATGGATAGTGGTTTTATTTAATATTGTTTCCATTAAGGGAAACTATGCTGAGCAAAGACTCTTTGAGAATAATGGCTATGTAAACAGGGGCAAACTTGCTTTTGCCTATCACTTCAGTCTTTCCAAAATTTATCGACATCAGGTGTGCCTCGGCTATAGCCAACAGCCATTGGGTCGAAATTCAACAAGCCAAATAAATACCATGCGCTCGACGATATGCAAATATTTGTGTCTGCTCCCTTCCAAAGTTGCGAGCTGCCATAGGTAGTGCCAAGATTTGATGCATAGGGCAATCCTACGGAATTAGGATAGAGCGTGCTTGATATCAGTAACTTTCTCATTTCTGCCAAATAGGTTGTCGACTTGTAGGAGTCGGCAGCTTTTTGGTAAGCCACCACCATCTGTCCTGTGCCCTCAAGCCATACAATGTCTTTGTCGATGTCGGGTGCAAACCCTGTTATCAAGGCGCCATTGACTGTGGCTCTTTGGGTGTTTGCATACATTGTTGTTTTTTCGAGCACTGTTTTGGGGAAATCCTCAAATGTGCAATATCCCCAACTGTGGTTGTCGAGTGCATATTCATAATAATTTCCTGGCCATGACACCAACAAGCCATCAGTACTGTTGTATCTGTTTTCTTTAAGGTATGCGAGGAGTTTTTTGTGAAAGTCGTCATATCCCTGCACTGCACAGTAGGCATCAATCATACCTTCGGTATTTTTCGGGATAGTACTATTGCTTGCAGTGATGCCTCCCCAAAGTCCACCATCTTTGTCTTGCTGTGAACGAATCCAAATCTCCAGCGTCGACTTTAGTTTGTCATATTTTGTAGTCTCCACCTTTGCCGTGTAGTTGTTCAGTGCTATTAGCAGCCAGGCATTGTCACCAAGCCATCGGTCGCCCGAAGTGGTACCGTCGGTACTGCGGAACTGATAAAAACCACCATTGGTTGTGAGCTCACTACCTATGCGCTGATTAAAGAAATTGAAAATAGATTCAGCCTTGGAATACTTGCCCGTGGCAGTGAACACAAGTGCTGCTAGGGCGTTGTCGTAGAGCGATATCGTGCTGCTGCTCTCGGTGCTTGGCAGTAGTCCGTTGGAGTACTGCACATTTTCAAACCATGCCACGATGTTTTCGGCCTCTGCCGACAGGTCGATGGCTGTTTTCTCTGCAACGAAGGTAACAGTCAGTGTCGATGACGCTGTTGCCGATGCTGGCGTAAAGGTGTAGCCATCGGCCATAGGAGTTATTTTCACACTGCCCTTCAAGTTGGATAAGCTCCACTCGCCCGATGCTGAACTGTAGACCGTCTGGTTTCCAATTGTTAGTCTTATGTTCGCAAGTCCACTGCCATCCGAATCAACAACTTTTCCTGAAACAGTAAACGTTTCGTCTACTTCCGAACTATTGTTGTCACTTGAACATCCTATAAGTAGGAAAATGCTCAGTATAAAAAATGATATAATGTCCATCTTTGATGTGTTTGACTTTGAACACCCTGCAAGCAACAGACTTGCAACACTATATAGTAAAATGTTTTTTAGTTTCATATCTAATTTAACGTGAGTTCGACGAATTATAAGTGCCTGTAAATTTGGTGATTAGCGAAAATTGTTGTAACTTTATAGTGCTCAAATACAAAGAATTACAAACAATAATCGCTATGATCACCGAGGACAAAGTTACAGAATTATTTTGTATGGCAGATGATTTCTGCAAGTTTTTTGATGCCATGATGGAGAAATATACGCTCAAATCAAATATCAGCAAGAACCTTTTCGTTAAGCCAAATGAGCAGAGCCAAGTTTACTTGAGTTATGCCATGGCGAGAAAAGGTCGGATTTATTCCAACCTTTTTCAACGCCTGTTCGTGGACGGCATAAAGCTTATCACCAAACTTAAAAACAACATGAAAGGTGCTTTGACAATTTCATCGTGAACCTGTTGGGAGCTATCGCCGCTTATTGTATGTTTCCCAAAAAGCCGTGTATCAATGTACAACGTACATTAGACACACAGCTGAGTCTATTTTGAATTCATCGAACTCACGTTACATTACGTTCTGTAAAGACGAGTTTGATGTCATTTTTTAGATTAAGCGCATAGCTTTATTCCATTTTTTTAGATTAAGGATTGATTTCTCTTTTACTAAATACATAGCGGCAGAATACAATTCCGACATCAGGTGGCTGATGTAGATACATAAGATAATCTGCTATCTCTTATTGTCATAAATCTTCACAACTATAGCATCTAAAACTCGCGAATTTGCAAGCAAACTCTTCCTTGCTCTCAAAAACGCTAAAATACGGCATTTTAGGGTATTTTAATTTAAGTCATTGATATTCAAAGACTTACCCCGTTTTTAATTAAAAATAGCCCTTTTAGAACGTGTTTTAGACCTCGTTACATTGCAACGGAGCCACTTTTGCACTTCAACGGAGCCACTTTTGGCCTCCAACGGAGCCTCCGTTACACTCTAAAACGGCCTGAAACGCACTCTAAAAGTGCCTCCGTTAGACGCTAACAAACGTTAAATCGGGCAAAAACGGCATTTTCCCTCGTTTTTCGAGACATCAAATTTCGACAAAAATCGGGTCATTTTTTTCCTAACGTGTCTTTCCCTAGAAAAAGTTGACTCGCAAAGTCAATAGTTATGTGGAAATACA
>ERZ809407.602-NODE-602-length-38048-cov-42.439370_pt1 | contig 38048 bp, 31 predicted proteins | sample MGYA00520792_ERZ809407 | MGnify/ENA primary metagenome ERZ809407 (study PRJEB31576, sample SAMEA3212665) | Homo sapiens | biome: human-gut; feature: human gut; material: fecal | place: Sweden | collected 2012 ...
TACGACCTCTACTGCAAGATGCGTTTCTTCGGTGATGCCATCAAGAAGGCGGAGCGTGACGGAGATCAGGAAAGCAAGAAGGGACCTATGAGCATTCTGGCATTCCTGCCCGACAAGTTCAGCTATCAGCAGGTAGAGAGCCTGCGTCTGAAAAACGACATGAACGCCAAGGGTACTGCCAAAATGTTGAGAAACTGGCTACATCGTGGGTATATCGAGAAAGAAGAAAGTGACTCAGTGACTCAGAAACTCAGTGACTCAGTTTATTTCAAGACCCATTATTAGAATGATGAAGCCTCACTCTTAGAATTATGAACGAAAAAATCTATTGTATATGGAAATAGTTTTAGAGCGTATAGCGAAGAAGAATACTTATACCATCGGCCGACTGTATCTGTTGGCTGATGATGATGTGAAGCGCAAGGTGCTTTCCGGCAAGTCTGCCGGCGACAAGCGCAGTTTCGAACATACTTTCGACTTGAAGAAGTTGTCTAAGGACAGCTACTTCTGTGACACCCTGGAGCCTACGTGGCGCAACCTGAACGGGATAGCGCTGAAGCCCGAGGAAGTGAATGCCAAGTATAGCCGTCAGAGCGGCAAGGTGGCAAGAAAGATTCCGGGTCATACTGCCATCCCCGAGGGATCGTATCGTGTCCTCATTACCCTGTCGCCCCGTTTCAAGGAGTGGCTGCCGTATGTGCAGGGTGTTCCCGGTTTCGAGGGCATCCGTATCCATGCCGGCAACTATCCCGATGATACCCAGGGCTGCATCCTGGTGGGCGAGAACAAGGTGAAGGGCATGGTGGTGAACTCCCGCATCTGGCTCACCCGACTGAAGAAACGCATCCAGGCGGCTGAGAATCAGGGAGAAGGCATCTGGATTACCATCATCTGATTCCGGATTATCATCATCTGATATCGCATAACCGTATGAAAAAAAGCGGCAGCCGAATCTTCCGGTTGCCGCTTCCTTTACATTTATACGCTTTTACAAGCTTTGTCTCTTTTCCAAATCCTTATTCAGCATCCTCAGCCTTCTTGCGGCGGGAAATGCGCTTGCGCTTTGGCTTCTCCTCTGTATTCGGAGTCTCGATCTTCACACCTGCCAACTCTGGGTCGATGAGGATACGGCCGCAGTACTCACAAGGGATGATCTTCTTGTGCATCTTGATATCCAACTGGCGCTGAGGTGGAATCTTGTTGAAGCAACCACCACATGCATCACGCTGCACGTAAACGATACCCAGACCATTGCGGGCACCCTTGCGGATACGCTTGAAGCTGGCGAGCAGACGTGGCTCAATCTTCTTCTCAAGCTCCAGGGCCTTCTCCTTCAGGCGCTCCTCCTCCTCGTGAGTCTCCTCCAGGATGTCTTCCAGCTCAGCACGCTTCTCTACCAGTCCGTGCTCCAGGTCAGCCTTCTTCTCCTCAGCCTTGTGGAGGTCGAACTCACGCTCGCGCATCTTAGCCATACCCTCGCGGATCTTCTTGTTGCAAAGCTCGATTTCCAACTCCTGGAACTCGATCTCCTTGCTCAAGGTATCATACTCGCGGTTGTTGCTCACGGTATCGAGCTGCGCATGATAGCGCTCCAGGCTAGCCTGTGCATCAGCAATCTCGTTCTGCTTCTGATAAACAGCACGGTCGAACTGCTCGATTTCGCGCTGGATGTTCTCAATACGAGTGGTGAGACCGGCGATATCATCTTCCAAGTCCTGAACTTCGAGAGGAAGCTCACCACGCAACTCACGGTTCTCGTCGATGCCCGACAAGGTTACCTGAAGCTGGTAAAGAGCCTTCAACTTCTCTTCAACTGTCAAATCTGTAGGATCTTTCTTTGCCATAATTTCTTTATTTTATCTTAAAACCTTATTTTTTATTTTATAAATAGATGATGGGATTGGTGTTGATCTCCGAGATGCAGCATTTGGCATCAGGGAAATGAGAGAGGATGATGCTGCGGAAGATTTCGCTGGTAAACTGCTCACTCTGATAGTGGCCGATGACGCAGATCTGAATCTCCTGCTCATGACCGAAATACTCGTGATAGCTCATCTCGCCCGTAATGAAGGCATCGGCTCCCGCCGCAATGGCATCACCCAGCAGGAACGAACCCGAACCGCCGCAGAGCGCCACCTTGCGGATAGGGCGACGCAAGAGCTGGTTGCACTGCACGCACTCCACACCGAAACGATCCCTGAGCAGCAGCACCAGGTCATCGGCAGCGATACCCTCGGCGAAATGCTCCTTCACCTCATCCGAAAGCCTGCCAGCCTGGGCAGCCTTCAGGATATCCTCGTCAGAGATTTCTCCTATTACGCCGCTGCCGCCTTTCACGCCATCCACTTCCTTCTCGCCACCGAAAAACTGCACGTTCTTCAGGCCCAGCTTCTCGGCAATCTTGAAGTTCACTCCGCCTGCCGCTGCATCCATGTTGGTATGCATGGAGACGATGGTAACATCATTCTTGATCGCCTTGCGAACGGTGCGCTGCACATAGTTCTCATCCGATATCCTGGAAAGCTTTCTGAAGATGAGCGGATGATGGCTTACGATGAGGTTGCAGCCCTTCTGGACCGCTTCATCCACCACCGCCTCAGTGACGTCAAGACACAACAATGCCCCTGACATTTCTACCGCCTCTGTCAATCCAACTTGCAGGCCGGCATTATCATATCCTTCCTGCAAGGGCAGAGGCGCGTAATGTTCAAGGGCATCAACTACTTCTCTTATTTTCACGCTCCTAATATGTCTTATTTTATAATTTAGGCTGCAAAGTTACGCATTTCTCACGAAATTAGCAAGCGTTTCACTAAAAATTTTCAAAAAATTATGTAAGTTGCCGATTTTTTTAGTATATTTGCACGCATAAAACATTAAAAATACAAAAGCTTATGCATCACTCAATATTACCTTGCGATTTCGCACTTCCCGCAGAATGGGAACCACAGAGCGCCATCATGCTCACGTGGCCACACGGCGGAACGGACTGGAAGCCGTATCTGAGACAGATAACCAACACGTATCTGCAGCTCGCAGACATCATCACCCGCTACGAAGACCTGCTGGTGGTGACACCTATCCTGGAAAGCACCCAGAGAATGCTCGCCGAAAAGCTGTCGGAGGGACAGATGAGCCGCGTTCACCTCTACGAGATGGATACCAACGATACCTGGGCGCGCGACCACGGACCTATCAGCATGGTTTCGCGCGGCAGACACAATTCGCACGTCATCCCAATCCATCTGCTCGACTTCAAGTTCAACGGATGGGGCGAGAAATTCGCCTGGAAAAAGGACAATGCCATCAATCTGCAGCTCTACTATCAGGGAGCCTTCAATGCGGCGCTGGAGAACCACCAGGGCTTCGTGCTCGAAGGCGGAAGCATAGAGAGCGACGGCAAGGGTACGCTCTTCACCACATCGCAGTGCCTGCTGGCACCTCACCGCAACCAGCCTTTCACCCGCGAGAACATCGACAGCCAGCTCAGGAATTTCTTCCATGTAAGAAACGTGGTATGGCTCGACCACGGTAATCTGGTGGGTGATGATACCGACGGACATATCGACACCATCGTGAGAGTGGCTCCGCACGACACTTTATTATATGTAGGGTGCGATGATGCGGAAGATGAGCAGTATGAGGATTTCCAGGCGCTGGAGAAGCAGCTGCAGAAGATCTTCACCTACGAGGGATACCCTTACCGACTGCTGAAACTCCCGATGCCGGATGCCATCTATGACGAGGGCGACAGACTGACTACAGACAAGAACAGCAAGGGCGACAGACTGCCTGCCACCTATGCCAACTTCCTGATTCTGAACGGTGCCGTGATTTATCCTACGTACAACCAGCCAGAGAAGGACGAGGAGGCGAAGCGACAGATTCAGCTTGCCTTCCCAGACAGAGACGTGATAGGAGTAGATTCGCTCACCATCATCCGCCAGCACGGAAGCATCCACTGCCTCACCATGCAGCTGCCGGAGGGGGCTATCAAATAAAGCATTAGAAAAAAAACACAGACATAAATGAAACTCGGATTATTACAGTTACACATTACGGCGGACATCGCCGATAACAAGACCCGACTCGCTGAGGGCATCATCGACCTGGCGAAGCGTGGCGCAGAACTCATTGTATTGCAGGAACTTCACAACACGCTCTACTTCTGCCAGGTAGAAGATGTAGAGAATTTCGACCTTGCCGAACCGATACCCGGCCCATCTACCGAACTCTACGGCAGGCTTGCCAAGGATCTGGGCGTGGTGATCGTTACTTCGCTCTTCGAGCGCCGTGCTCCGGGACTGTATCACAATACGGCAGTGGTGATAGAAAAGGACGGAAGCATAGCCGGAAAGTATCGCAAGATGCACATTCCGGATGACCCTGCCTACTACGAGAAGTTCTACTTCATCCCTGGCGACCTCGGATTCAAGCCGATACAGACTTCCGTAGGCAAGCTCGGCGTACTGGTGTGCTGGGACCAATGGTATCCGGAAGCAGCCCGCCTGATGGCGCTGCAGGGCGCAGACATTCTGATCTACCCTACTGCCATAGGCTATGCCACCTACGATACAGAGGAGGAGCAGCAGCGCCAGCGTGAGGCGTGGACCACCGTGATGAGAGGTCATGCCGTGGCAAACGGTTTGCCTGTAGTGGCTGTAAACCGAGTGGGATTCGAAGCTGACCCAAGCGGTCAGACCGGCGGAATCCAGTTCTGGGGCAGCAGTTTCGTGGCAGGTCCCCAGGGCGAGCTTCACTATCGTGCGAGCGATGATGAGGAAGAGAGCCTGGTGGTGGATATCGACCTGAAGCACAGCGAGGATGTACGCCGCTGGTGGCCATTCCTGCGCGACCGCCGCATCGAGAACTACGGCGATATCACCAGAAGATTCATAGATTAAGAAACTAGGTATTAAAGCTTTTGCCCTTACAGGGCGACAGGCTTGCGTCCAAAAACACCCAGGGTGTTGCCCTGGGCTAGGAGCTTCTGCCCTTTCAGGGCGCGTAGAGTCTTACATTCAAAATACAAAAGATTAGATTTTCGGGATAATGGAGAATTTGGAAGTGATGGTGGTTCTGTTCATCATCGTGATTTTAGGTTACGTCGCCTGCAAGCTAGGCTATATGGGCGACAAGTTTGACAAGAAGCTGTCCAGCATCGTGGTAGATATCACCTGCCCGCTGCTGGTGCTCTCGTCTGTGATGGGAGATGAACTGCCCGACCGCACGCTCATTCTCCCGCTCCTGGGTGTAGGCTTCCTCACGTACATCTTATTACTGGTGTTCGGATTCGGGGTGCCCCGGCTCATCAGCAAGAACCATGACAGCCAGGGAATGATCGGTTTCGCCCTGATGTTTGCCAACGTGGGATTCATCGGATATCCTATCGTTTCGAGCATCTTCGGACCCCAGGCTATCTTCTACGCCGCCCTGCTCAACATGCCGAACACGTTTTTCATCTTCACGGCTGGCGTGATGCTCATCAAGGGCGAATACAGCGTGAAGCAGTTTAACCCGAAAGTATTGCTGAGTCCGGCTCTGATTGCGGCTGCCGTGGCAGCCTTGCTGGTGGCGCTGGGGGTTCATACGCCTGATGTCATCGCCCGTCCGGTAACGATGGTGGGCAACGTAACGGTTCCTGCCGCCCTGATGATTATCGGAAGCAGCATGGCCAAGCTGCCCCTCAAGGAGATTATCGGCAGCCCGAAGGTTTACGCTGCCTCGCTGCTCCGCCTGGTAGTGGTTCCGCTGAGCCTCTACTTTTTCTTCAAAATATGCGGCGTGAGCGATGTGGTGAATAATATCAACACCGTGGTGATTGCGATGCCTGTAGCTAGCTTCGGCACCATGTTCTGCCTGAAATACGGCAGGAACCCGGCGCTCATCACAGAGTTGACATTCATCACTACACTGGGCAGCATCCTCACCATCCCGCTTATCACCCTGCTTTTCGGGTAGGGACAGGCGATGGAATCGCCTGGAACGGGGGACCGGAGGGAGACAGGCTCCTGAAAGCAAACCTAAATGCTACAACTTAACATAAAAAAGAATGTATGAGAAAAAATAAAATGATAAAAACCAGCCGCCTCCTGCTGCTCGCTATGGCGCTCGGAGGCTTTACTAATCCTACACTGGCGGCACCGATAGAACACATCGGCGACCGCTACATCATGCACGTATCTGAGATGGATCTCACGGGCGAGGAATCGCTCCTCGATGTACTGATGATGTGCCCAGAAGTCCTTACGATGGACGGTAACACCATCATCGGCGGTGATCCTTTCGCCAATCTCTACGGCCAGTTCGTCATCCGCATCGACAACCAGGAATATGGTCTCGACTACGCTACCCTGCTCCATCATTTCAAGGCGAGGGAGATAGAGAGCATCAAGGTTTGCCAGAACTCTGAGGTGATGAAGGGATGCAGCAGTCTGAAAAAGGTGATTGACATCACCCTGCGCAAGGGTGAGAACGGAGTGAGCGGAAGAGTAGGTCTCTTCGGCGACACCTATGGCGGCGGAAAGGGCATCGTGAGCGTATTGAGCCAGCAGGACAAGCTGCGCATCCTGACCCACGTAGAGGGCAACATGCAGCGCACATCCAACAGCAGTCTGGGCGATAACCCAGGCGAAGGATCAAGCCTCATCAATCACTATTCGCACGAGGGAGCCAAGATGAACATCCTCTGGACTCCTACCGAGAAGGATATGCTGGAAGTGGATGCGATGCAGACCTACACCCGAAACCATTTTACCGGTACACTAGCCGACCATGTGCGCGCCTACCATCTCCAGGCAGACTATACCCGCCTGCTGGGCGAAAAGGGAGCGAGCATCCTCTTTACCCTGGGTGCCGAGAACATCAGCGACAACGGCGGAAATGCGGCAGATGCCAGTGCGGTACCTTATCGCAACCACGCTACCTATCCGTTTATGGTAGTGGAATATGCCACTCCGGTGATTTCAGAGAACCTCTGGCTTACAGCCGGTTTCGAGGGCGGACTGTCTATCGAGAAGAACTGTGTGGCTGATTACACCAACCACTCCAACTATCAGGATCTGTATGCGCAGCTGGATTATACCATCGGCAAATGGGGCTTCATGGTGGGCGACCGATTCCGCACCATCAATTTCCGTCCGAAGCAGATTGCTACAGAAAAGAACTGGAAGCATAGTACCCACAACCATAGCTACACGGTGAGCGTATATCACAACTTTGCACCGGGCCATACCCTGCAGGGCACATTCTGCCGCCGAATCTTCAATGCCGATTTTGGCGATTTCGTTACAGCAGGCGATATGGAGGGGGCTTGGCGTCCATACTACACCAAGGACATCAGCGAGCGCCTTGCTTACGTGGCAGAGCTGAAGCATACCTACAGCAAGCCGAATCTCGTAATAAGCAATTCTATCAAGAATATCCATCAGGATCTTCCGGGTATAGATCGCGACAACACACTGGGCATCGGAACTACTGCCTTCTGGCATAAGGGAATGCTGAGGATTACCGCCGGAGTGAATTATTTCTGGGAAAAGGCTGAGATTTTCGGAGGAGAAGAAGGTATGAACTCTAAAACCAGCAAATACAGCAATTTTGCGATATTCAAGCTGGCTCCACAGCTTTCATTGCCTGCTGGCTGGCGCCTGACATCCAATATGATCTGGTGCACCCGCCGCCACACGCTTACACCAGCCTATACGCCAGCCAATCTCTATGCCGAGGTGGGCGTATATAAGAACATTGGCAAGCATCTTACCCTGGAAGGCAGATTCCACGATATCGCCGGTCAGCATTTCGGCAACCGTGCAGCCACCATGGGTTTCACCTATTACTTCTAGTTCTTCCGGAAACAATTCGGAAAGGATTCAAACTGTATGGTTGAAACGGGCTGAAGGCCCAAAAGCTCCTAGCCCAGGGCATCGCCCTGGGGAATTATGGATGCAAGCCTGCCGCCCTGTAAGGGCAAAAGCCTTCAAGTACTAGGCAATATACAAAGCTTTTGCCCTTACAGGGCGCCTTGTTGACTGCGAGTAAACCCAGGGCGGTGCCCTGGGCTAGGAGCTTCTGCCCTTTCAGGGCGTATTGGGTAATTTCATCCGTACAATTCGGAAGGAACAATCATAAAAATGATGATCCCGACTCTCCAAGAAGAAGGAGGGTCGGGATTCTCATTTATATAATATCTATGAACTTATAATCGTATGTTGATAATCTCTCTAATATTCATTAAAAAAAATATGTTGATATGACCAGAATTCCAACTTAACAATCTTTTTATCTTCAGATGAGCGGCATTCCTGCCTTCTCACATTCTGTTCTCATATCTTCCGGCCAGATACTAGCCTGAATCTCGCCGATGTGCGCCTTGTGGAGCAGCACCATGCAGAGACGGCTCTGACCGATACCACCACCGATACTCAATGGCAACTTGTCGTTCAGGAGCTGCTGGTGGAAATAGAGCTTCTCTCTATCTTCCTTGCCTTCCAGCTTCAACTGGCGAAGCAGGCTCTCCTTGTCAACACGGATACCCATAGAGCTCAGCTCGAAGCTTCTGCCCAACACCGGATACCAGATCAGGATATCACCATTCAATCCTTCCTTGCCATTCTCGGCTACGGTGCTCCAGTCGTCATAGTCAGGAGCACGGCCATCATGCTTCTTTCCATCGCTCAACTTTCCGCCGATACCCTCTACAAATACGGCGCCATATTTCTTGCAGATAGCATCCTCGCGCTCCTTAGGAGTCTTGTCAGGATACATATCGAGCAAATCCTGCGCATGGATAAAATGAATCTCCTTTGGCAGGAAAGGCTTCAGCTGTGGATAGTGCTCGCAAGCCAGAAACTCGGTGCGGAGGATGGCTGCATAGATGCGGCGAACCACATCTTCAAGGAATGAAATGGTACGATCACCCTTCGTAATCACAGCCTCCCAGTCCCACTGGTCCACATAGAGCGAATGAAGATTATCAAGCTCCTCATCGGCACGGATGGCGTTCATATCGGTATAGACACCATAGCCCGGCTCTATCTCATATTCTGCCAAGGTCAAGCGCTTCCATTTAGCCAGAGAGTGAACCACCTCAGCCTTTGCTTCACCCAAATCCTTGATAGGGAAAGTTACAGGGCGCTCCACTCCATTCAGGTCGTCATTGATACCCAAACCCTTCAATACGAAGAGAGGGGCGGTGACACGGCGCAAGCGCAACTCTGTGGACAGGTTCTGCTGGAAGAACTCTTTTATCATTTTGATACCCATTTCGGTCTGGCGCATATCCAGCAGCGCCTCATACCCTTCGGGTTTTATCAGATTACTCATTTTATCTATTATATATCGTTTATAGTTTCTTATTTTACTGTTTATCTTACTTTCACGCTGCAAAGATACAAATTTATTATTAATCTGCAAGCGTTTTTCGAAAATATTTCGCAAAATGATAGTATTTTTTAGATTTTAAGTATCATTTTGTAGAAAAATTCACCGCTTTTTCTCCCTATACATTATATATATAGAAAAAAAATGAGCCAAATATTTGGTTATTCGAAATAAAAAATGTACTTTTGCAGTCAATTACTCCTAAGGGGTAGGCGGCGTTTGCCGATAAATCACCAATTCTGGTCTCGTAGCTTAGTTGAATAGAGCGTCAGATTCCGGTTCTGAAGGTCGTGGGTTTGAGTCCCACCGAGATCACTACTACATTAAGATTTAATATAAGAACATGGATTTAGTAGAACGTTTCATTAACTATACAAAATTCGACACACAGTCGAGCGAAGACTCTGAAAGTGTGCCAAGCACGGCAAAACAGTTGGATTTTGCCAAGTACCTGAAGCACGAACTGGAGGAAGAAGGTCTGAGCGACGTAGAGATGGACGATATGGGCTACATCTACGCCACCCTGAAGGGCAATACCAAGAAAAAGACTCCTACCATCGGCTTCATCTCTCACATGGACACCAGCCCTGATGCCAGCGGAAAAGACATCAAGGCCCGCGTCATCGAGAATTACGACGGCGAGGATATCGAACTCAGTCCGGGCATCATCTCCAGCGTAGAAAAATTCCCAGAACTCAAGGCGCACAAGGGCGAGGACATCATCGTAACTGATGGAACTACCCTGCTCGGTGCAGACGACAAGGCGGGCATCGCTGAAATCGTACAGGCAATGTGCTACCTACGCGACCATAAGGAAATCAAGCACGGAGACATCCGCGTGGCTTTCAATCCAGACGAGGAAATCGGCATGGGCGCCCATCATTTCGATGTAGAGAAGTTCGGCTGCGACTGGGCTTACACCATCGACGGCGGCGACCTGGGCGACCTGGAATACGAGAACTTCAATGCTGCTGCTGCCAAGATCTACATCAAGGGCGTGAGCGTGCATACAGGTTATGCCAAGGGCAAGATGATCAACGCAAGCCGACTGGCTGTGGAATTCCAGAACATGATTCCTGAGACAGAAACTCCTGAACAGACCGAAGGTTACCAGGGCTTCTACCACCTGCTCGGCATCGAAAGCCGCTGCGAGGAAGCCAAGCTCAGCTACATCATCCGCGACCACGACCGCCAGAAGTTTGAGGCTCGCAAGGATTTCCTCGAAGACTGCGTCAAGAGAATGAACGAGAAGTACGGCGAGGGAACTGTTACGGCAGAAATCTACGACCAGTACTACAACATGAAGGAGAAAATAGATCCAAACATGCATGTCATCGACATCGTGCTCCGTGCCATGCAGGAGAGTGGCGTTCCACCTCGCGTAGAGCCAATCCGTGGCGGCACAGATGGTGCACAGCTCAGCTTCAAGGGTCTTCCTTGTCCAAACATCTTTGCCGGTGGCGTCAACTTCCACGGTCCTCACGAATTCGTGAGCGTACAGGTGATGCAGAAGGTAGTGGATACTATCGTGAAGATTGCGGAAATCACAGAAGAGTATAACGACTAATATATATGGGGAATTTAGGAGAAATCTAAATTCCCCATTTTCATAAACTGACTATTTTTTAGAGAGATTATCATTTTCATAAACAGAAAAATATGGCAGAAATTCCCTATTTAGTAAAAGACCTCGCCCTCATCCTGATGGTGGCTGGCATTGTTACCCTCATCTTCAAGCGGCTCAAGCAGCCTCTGGTGCTGGGTTACATCGTGGCGGGCTTCCTCGTGTCACCCCACATGCCATATACCATGTCGGTGATGGACGAGACGGATATCCAGACCTGGGCAGACATCGGTGTCATCTTCACCCTCTTCTCGCTCGGTCTCGATTTCTCCTTCAAGAAAATCGTGAAGATGGGAGCCTTGCCCATCATCGCCTGCATCGTCATCGTCTTTTCCATGATGATGCTGGGCATCAGCGTGGGCCACAGCTTCGGCTGGGGCAGGATGGACTGCATCTTCCTGGGTGGTATGCTCGCCATGAGTTCCACCACCATTATATATAAGGCTTTCGACGATATGGGACTGCGACAGCAGAAGTTTGCCTCCATGGTGATGAGCGTGCTCATCCTGGAAGACATCCTTGCCATCGTGATGATGGTGATGCTTTCCGCCATCGCCGGAGGCAACAATCCGGATGGCGAACAGATGTTTGCATCGGTACTGAGGATTGGCTTCTTCCTGGTATTATGGTTTATCGTGGGCATCTTTGCCATCCCGCTCTTCCTGCGCTCAGTCAGGAAGTTCATCAATGGCGAAACCCTGCTCATCGTTTCCCTGGGACTGTGCTGCGGCATGGCTGTATTATCTACCAAGGTAGGTTTTTCAAGCGCTTTCGGAGCCTTCGTCATGGGTAGCATCCTGGCAGAAACCATTGAGGCAGAGAAGATTATCAAGCTGGTAGAACCGGTAAAGAATCTCTTCGGAGCCATCTTCTTCGTATCGGTAGGTATGCTGGTAGATCCCAACATTCTGGTAGAATATGCCGTTCCTATCCTCGCGCTCGTGGCAGCCATTCTGATAGGACAGGCAACATTGGGAACCTTCGGATTCATGCTGGGCGGCGAATCATTGAAGTCGGCGATGCGCTGCGGATTCTCGATGGCGCAGATTGGCGAGTTCTCCTTCATCATCGCCTCACTGGGATTGTCGCTGGGAGTTATCAGCAACTTCCTCTATCCGGTAGTGGTGGCAGTTTCAGTCATCACCACCTTCCTCACCCCTTACATGATCCGACTGGCGCAGCCTTCCTATCAGCTGATGGAGAAGCATCTGCCTAGCAAATTCATCAACATCCTGAACCATTTTGCGATGAGCCGCCCCTCTACCCAACAGCAGAGTAAGTGGAAATCACTGATCCGCCAGATGGCCATCAACACCGTGGCATACTCCATCCTTTCGGCTGCGGCGATAGCGATGATGTTCACCTTCGTCCTGCCTCTGATGCGCAATATGCTGCCAGGCTGGAATCTTCACTGGTATGCCAACGCCATCACGGGTCTGCTCACCATCGTAATCATATCGCCTTTCCTGCGAGCCATCGTGATGAAGAAGAATCACAGCCCGGAATGGAAGCGACTGTGGGTGGAGAGCAGCATCAACCGCATTCCGCTACTCTTCACGGTATTCGTGAGATACGTCATCGCCCTGGGCTTCATCTTCTATATCATCAACTATCTGTCCCGATTCACCAATGCGCTGATGGTATGCATCGGAGCCGTGATCGTACTGCTGATGTTGGGTTCACGCCGCATCAAGAAACGAAGCATCGTGATGGAGCGCCTCTTCCTGCACAACCTGCGTTCGCGCGATATTGCCGCACAGGTGAACGGCGAAAAGCGCCCGCTCTACGAGGGTCATCTGCTGGACAGAGATATCCATATCAGTGAAATCGAGGTACCGGAAGACAGCATCTGGTGTGGCAAATCACTGAAGGAACTGCACCTCCGCCAGCGTTTCGGCATCGATATGAGCAGCATCCGAAGGGGGTCGCAGCGCCTGAACATCCCGAATGGCGACACCGTGATATTCCCTGGCGACAAGCTTCAGATCATCGGTAACGACGACCAGGTACACAAGTTTGCCCAGGCGCTCACCACCGAGCTAGCCCCGGAAGATCTGGAGATAGAGAAACGGGAGATGAAGCTCCGCCAGCTCATCATCAGCGGCGGAAGCGAATTTCTGGGAAAGACGCTGGAAGAGAGCGGAATCCGCAACAAGTACAACTGTATGGTTGTAGGATTGGAAGAGGGTCAGGAGAACCTTACCCACATTCTCCCTTCCCGCGTTTTCGAAAAAGGCGATATCATCTGGCTGGTAGGCGAAGAAGCCGACCTGCAGAAGATTCAGGAAAAGAGCTAAATAAAAGAACGAAAAAAGCTAGCAGGAAAAATCTGCTAGCTTTTTTGTTTTTTTGCCATAAAAGATTAATCTTATGGTAATAATCTTATCTTACGGTGATAACCTTATCTTACGGTGATATGGAAGCAACCCTGTTTTACCTCGTATTTGATATAACAGCGGTTCTTCTCACGGAAATCCCTCAACACCTCGCTGAAAACCCACTTCAGGGTATCATCCTGCACCTGACGGCGAGGCTGCTTCTCCGTCTGAATCTGCTTGTACCGGTTGTAGCAGACATCGAAGGTAGTACCATAGAGATGGCACGAATTCTCGGTAGCATTGCCGTTTCGGGTTCTCAGTTTCGACACATCATCCTTGGTACGCAAGATACTGGTAACAATAATTTTATGCAAAGGAATGCCCTTAATCTGCAGCGAATCAAAATACGCCCGACCGATATCCTGCAACAATACCGAAGCCCTAGGCACCAGATAAGGAATGCTGTTGTTCAACTTATCCACATAAAAGAAAGGATTGCTGCCCACATACACCAGTTTACCCTTGCTATGCTCAGCCTCCTCACGGTTCTGAACCGGAGCCACGCCATGCCTGCTGGCAGCCACAATCTGTACATCCTGCTGATCAGGGAAGGTATTTCCGAAATGAGGCACCGAGAAAATGCGATGCTTCACCTCCTTGCCATTCTTATCGAAAAATATCGAAAAACTGCCATCAGAGGCTGTATCAGGAGTTACCGACAGTTCATCCTGAGCACCAGCCGAAGCCATTAAATCTCCTCTTAATGAATCGATTGCCGTACTGTCTTTCCCATCAGAATGAGCCGTTAACCTAGGCTCAGCCACACTCGGAAAAATAACACGGACCAGTGCCAACAACAGCACGACTACCAAAAAACCTTGCAAATATCTATTCTTACTAATCTTCATAACTAAAAATTTCCTGCAAAGGTAACAAAAAGTATTGAAATATTTGCTCAATTCACAGAAAAGTAGTAATTTTGCAGCGTTATATAACATTATTTAGAACATTAAGGTTGCAAACCAAGAAGAAATATAAATATTTTGATAGAGAAACATATTATACTCGAAGATATAGATCCAGTGATGTTCTATGGCGTAGGAAATGGTAACCTACAGATGATTAAGTCACTGTATCCTAAGTTGCGTATCGTTGCACGCGACAACGTGATTCGTGTGCTCGGCGACGAGGAGGAGATGGCGAAAGCAGAAGAAGACATTGAGCTGATGCGCAAGCATTTAGCTAAATACAACATGCTCAATGAAGAGGATATCCTTGATATTGTGAAAGGCAAACAGACCAAAGCAGACTCCGTGAAAGGCGTGCTGGTATATAGCATCAGCGGCCGACCTATCAAGAGCCGCAGCGAGAACCAACAGCAGCTCATCGAGGCTTACGAAAAGAACGATATGATATTTGCTGTGGGTCCTGCCGGAACCGGTAAGACCTACCTCAGCATCGCCCTTGCCGTGAAAGCCCTCAAGGAGAAAGCTATCAAGAAGATCATCCTCTCAAGACCTGCCGTAGAAGCAGGCGAAAAGCTCGGATTCCTGCCGGGCGACATGAAAGATAAAATAGACCCTTACCTGCAACCGCTCTATGATGCGTTGGAAGATATGATTCCTGCCGTCAAGTTGCAAGATATGATGGAAAAGCACATTATCCAGATTGCGCCACTCGCCTTCATGCGTGGACGCACCCTCAGCGACGCCGTCGTCATCCTCGACGAGGCGCAGAATACAACCTCACAGCAGATCAGAATGTTCCTCACCCGTATGGGTATGAACACCAAAATGATCATCACCGGCGACCTGACACAGATAGACTTGCCTCGCGAACAGCGAAGCGGACTGAAAGAGGCGCTCAAGATCCTGGAAGGAGTAGAAGGAATCGGAGTCGTGAAACTGGGACAGAAGGATATTGTGCGACACAAACTCGTAACCCGCATCGTCAACGCATACGACAAGTATGACAAGGAGAGAGCGGAAGCACGGGAAGCTCAGAAAGCAGAAAAAGATAATTCAAAATAATAAGAATTAAGAATGAACAGAATGATTACTCAAGGCATATCATAAAGTTCAAAGTTCAAAATTCAAAGTTCAAAGTAAAATGAAAGCATTAACAAAGACAGATTTCCATTTTGATGGACAGAAGAGTGTTTACCACGGTAAAGTACGTGATGTGTATGACATTAACGACGACATCCTCGTGATGGTCGCTACCGACAGAATCTCAGCATTCGATGTTGTTCTGCCAAAGGGTATTCCATTCAAGGGCCAGGTGCTCAACCAGATTGCAGCTAAGTTCCTGGACACAACTACAGATATCTGTCCAAACTGGAAGTTGGCTACTCCAGACCCTATGGTTACAGTAGGTTTGAAGTGCGAAGGTTTCCGCGTGGAGATGATCATCCGTTCTATCCTCACCGGTAGTGCATGGCGTGACTATCAGAAGGGATGCCGCGAGATCTGCGGTGTGAAGTTGCCTGACGGAATGCGCGAGAACGAGCGTTTCCCAGAGCCTATCATCACCCCTACTACAAAGGCTGACGAGGGTCACGACATGAACATCTCTAAGGAAGAGATCATCGCCCAGGGCATTGTTAGTGCAGAGGATTACGCTGTAATGGAGGACTATACACGCCGCATCTTCGCCCGTGGCCAGGAAATCGCTGCCAAGCAGGGATTGATCCTCGTTGATACCAAGTATGAGTTCGGCAAGCGCGACGGCAAGGTTTATCTCATCGACGAGATCCATACTCCAGACTCTAGCCGCTACTTCTACGCAGACGGCTACGAGGAGAAGTTCGAGAAGGGTGAGCCACAGCGCCAGCTTTCTAAGGAGTTCGTTCGCCAGTGGCTCATTGAGCACAACTTCATGAACCAGCCTGGTCAGACTATGCCAGAGATTACCGACGAGTATGCAGAGAGCGTATCCGACCGCTACATCGAGCTGTACGAGCACATCACAGGCGAGAAGTTCGACAAGGCTGCTGAGGAAGGCGACATCGCCGCCCGCATCGAGAAGAACGTAAGCGAGTGGCTTGCTGCACACAAGTAATATATAAATAAGGTATATTGCTCGACAAAAGTAAGTAATATATAAATAATGTATAAACAAGAACAGATTAAGCCCTACGAGGGCACAGGAGAAAAGGGAAAGTTGGTAGAGGAGATGTTTGATAACATCGCCCCTACCTACGACACCCTGAACCACCGCCTCTCGTGGGATATCGATAAGGGATGGCGCAAGAAGGCAATCAAGCGGCTTGCGCCCTTCTCTCCAAAGAAAATGCTCGACATCGCCACAGGCACCGGCGACTTCGCCATCCTATCCGCACAGATGCTGCATCCCGACAAGCTCGTGGGAGCAGATATCTCGCAGGGGATGATGGAGATAGGAAGACAGAAAGTGAAGCACCTGGGACTGGACCAGGTAATCCGCTTCGACAAGGAAGACTGCCTCAACCTCTCGTACGAAGACAACACCTTTGATGCGGTAACAGCCGCCTTCGGCATCCGCAACTTCCAGAACCTGGACCAGGGACTGCGCGAAATGTGCCGAGTACTGAAGAAGGGAGGACATCTCTGCATCGTGGAACTCACCACTCCAGTCAGCTTCCCGATGAAGCAGCTGTTCCACATCTATTCGCATACCGTATTGCCTATCTACGGCAAGCTGATATCGAAAGACCAGAGTGCCTACAGCTATCTCACCAAGACCATCGAGGCATTCCCACAGGGAGAAACTATGATGGAGGTATTCAAGAAGGCAGGATTCGAAAAGGCTGAGTTCAAGAGACTTACCTTCGGCATCTGCACCCTTTATTTCGCAACAAAATAAAACAAAGATATTATGGACAAGTATGGACTCATAGGTTATCCCCTAGGACATTCGTTCTCAAAAGGCTACTTCAACGAGAAGTTTGAGAACGAGGGCATCGATGCCCAATATATCAACTTCGAGATTCCATCCATCGAGGATCTCACCGAGATTCTCGACTCTAATCCGGAGTTAAAAGGCCTCAATGTAACCATCCCTTACAAGGAGAAGGTAATCAGTTATCTTGATCAGGTTAGCCCCGAGGCAAATGCCATCGGAGCTGTCAACGTGGTGAAAGTGGAGCATAAAGGCGACGAGACTATCCTCAAGGGATACAACAGTGATGTCATCGGGTTCACCCAGAGCATCGAACCTTTCATCGAGTCTTTCCACAAGAAGGCATTGATTCTCGGTACGGGCGGTGCATCCAAAGCCATCAACTACGGCTTGAAATCGCTCGGACTGGAGACTGTCTTCGTGAGTCGATACGAACGTCCAGGTACTATCCAGTACGATAAAATCACACCTGAGGTCATCAAGGAATACAATGTCATCGTGAATTGTACGCCTGTAGGTATGTATCCTCATGTAGATGAGTGCCCTCCACTGCCTTACGAGGCGATGGATACCCATACACTACTCTACGACCTCATCTACAATCCCGATGAAACCCTCTTCATGAAGAAGGGAAAAGAGCGCGGAGCCACAGTGAAGAATGGCTTGGAAATGCTCTTGCTGCAAGCTTTTGCATCATGGGATTTCTGGCAAGAAGAAAAATAAGCATATCATAAAGTTCAATGTTCAAAGATCAAAATAAGAATATGAGTAACAATAGATACATGATGCGCGGTGTAAGCGCAGCAAAGGAAGATGTTCACAACGCTATCAAGAACATCGACAAGGGTATTTTCCCACAGGCTTTCTGCAAGATTATCCCTGATATCCTGGGAGGTGACCCAGAGTATTGCAACATTATGCATGCCGACGGTGCAGGTACCAAGTCTAGCTTGGCATACATGTACTGGAAGGAAACTGGCGACCTCTCTGTATGGAAGGGTATCGCTCAGGATGCTATCGTGATGAATACCGACGACCTGCTCTGCGTGGGTGCCGTAGATAACATCCTCGTCAGCTCTACCATCGGCCGCAACAAGATGCTCATCCCTGGCGAGGTGATCTCAGCTATCATCAACGGTACTGACGACCTGCTCCACGAGATGCGCGAGATGGGTATCGGCATCTATCCTACAGGCGGTGAGACTGCCGATGTAGGCGACCTGGTTCGTACCATCATCGTTGACTCTACCGTAACCTGCCGCATGAAGCGCAGCGACGTCATCGACAATGCCAACATCCGCCCAGGCGATGTTATCGTAGGTCTTTCTTCTACAGGTCAGGCTACATACGAGAAGAAGTACAACGGCGGTATGGGTAGCAACGGTTTGACTTCTGCCCGCCACGATGTATTCGCCAAGTATCTCGCAGAAAACTATCCTGAGAGCTACGATCACGCAGTGCCAGACGAGTTGGTTTACAGCGGTAAGTATAAGTTGACCGATGAGGTTGAGGGTTCTCCTATCAATGCCGGAGAGCTGGTACTCTCTCCTACCCGTACCTATGCCCCAGTCATCAAGAAGCTCCTGGATGAGCTTCGCCCAGAGGTTCACGGTATGGTTCACTGCACAGGTGGTGCCCAGACCAAGGTTCTGCACTTCGTAGGCGAAAACTGCAAGGTAGTGAAGGACAACATGTTCCCAGTACCTCCACTCTTCAAGGCAATCCACGACTGCTCAGAGACCGACTGGAAGGAGATGTATCAGGTATTCAACATGGGTCACCGCATGGAAATCTACGTTCGCCCAGAGGTAGCCGAGAAGGTTATCGCCATCAGCAAGAGCTTCAACATCGATGCCCAGATTGTGGGTCACATCGAGGAAGGCAAGCGCAGCCTGACCATCAAGAGCGAATTCGGAACATTCGAATACTAAAAAAGAATTTAAAATTAATGGATAATAACAACATATTACAGAAGCTAGAAGGCTTAGAGAGCCGATACGAGGAAGTAAGCACCCTCATTACCGACCCTGATGTCATCGCCGACCAGCCACGCTACGTGAAGCTCACCAAGGAGTGGAAAGACCTTGGCGACATCATGGACGCACGCAAGCGATACATCAACTGTCTGAACAGCATCAAGGAGGCTAAGGATATCCTCGCCAACGAAAGCGACCCTGAAATGAAGGAGATGGCTCGCGAGGAACTCAACGAGAACGAGGCGCTGCAGCCTAAGCTCGAAGAAGAAATCAAGATCGCCCTGGTTCCTAAGGATCCAGAGGATGCCAAGAATGTACAGATGGAGATCCGTGGCGGTGCCGGTGGCGACGAGGCTGCCCTCTTCGCCGGTGACCTCTTTGCCATGTATAAGAAATATTGTGAGTCTAAGGGATGGACCATCAGCGTGACATCTGTCTCTGAAGGTGCAGTAGGTGGATACAAGGAAATCGACTTCGCCGTAAGCGGAACAGACGTTTATGGTACCTTGAAGTATGAGTCTGGTGTTCACCGTGTTCAGCGTGTGCCAGCTACTGAGACTCAGGGCCGTATGCATACCTCAGCCGCTACCGTGGCTGTATTGCCAGAGGCAGACAAGTTTGAGGTGAACATCAACGAAGGCGATATCAAGTGGGATACCTTCCGAAGCTCAGGTGCCGGTGGTCAGAACGTGAACAAGGTGGAGTCTGGAGTTCGCCTCCGCTATCCTTGGAAGAACCCTAACACAGGCGAGGTAGAGGAAATCCTCATCGAGTGTACTGAGACCCGTGACCAGCCAAAGAACAAGGAGCGTGCCTTGAGCCGCCTCTATACCTTCATCCACGACCGTGAGCATCAGAAGTATGTTGACGATATCGCCAGCCGCCGTAAGAGCCTCGTCTCTACCGGTGACCGTAGTGCGAAGATTCGTACCTACAACTTCCCACAGGGCCGTGTTACCGACCACCGTATCGGTTACACCACCCACGACCTCAATGGTTTCCTGGCTGGTAACATCCAGGATATGATTGATGCCTTGACCGTGGCTGAGAACGCAGAGAAACTGAAAGAAACAGAATTGTAAAACCCTTACCGAGGTTTCGTATGTGGCTCCGCAGTTTTAAAGCTTTTGCCCTTACAGGGCGACAGGTCTGATGACATGATTACCCAGGGTGTTGCCCTGGGCTAGGGGCTTCTGCCCTTTCAGGGCGTGTGGAGCAAACAACTGAAATTCAAGTGTAAAGCAAAAAACTGAAATTCAAATAACTTAAAAAAAAATGAACAGAAAAGAACTTGTAGAGCAGATTTTCGCTAAGAAGAGTTTCTTGTGCGTAGGTCTTGATACAGATATCAATAAGTTGCCTAAGTGCATCACAGAGAGTGAGGAAATCCAGGGCGCAGAAGCAGAGATGATGTTTAAGTTCAACCAGGCTATCATCGACGCAACCGCTCCTTACTGTGTGGCTTACAAGCCAAACCTGGCTTTCTACGAGAGCCGTGGTATCGACGGCATGATCGCCTTCGAGAACACCATCAAGTATCTCAAGAGCCACTATCCAAACCACTTCATCATCGCAGATGCCAAGCGTGGAGATATCGGCAACACATCCAAGATGTATGCCCAGACTTTCTTCGAGGAGTACAATCTCGATTCTGTAACCGTAGCTCCTTACATGGGCGAGGATTCTGTCAAGCCATTCCTCGAGTATGAAGGCAAGTGGGTCATCCTCCTGGCTTTGACCAGCAACAAGGGTAGCCACGACTTCCAGCTCACAGAGGACAAGGAAGGCGAGCGCCTTTTCGAGAAGGTTCTGAAGAAGAGCCAGGAATGGGGCAACGATGAGAACATGATGTACGTAGTAGGTGCTACTCAGGGTCAGATGTTCGAGGACATCCGCAAGGTAGCTCCTAACCACTTCCTCCTCGTACCAGGTGTAGGTGCCCAGGGTGGTAGCCTCCAGGAGGTTTGCAAGTATGGCATCATCAAGGATTGCGGTCTGCTCGTCAATTCATCTCGCGGCATCATCTACGCTAGCAATGGCGATGACTTCGCAGAGGTAGCAGGCCAGAAGGCAAAGGAACTCCAGGAGGAAATGGCAGCCGAGCTTGCCAAACTGGGCTAATCCTCCCGCTAGGCGTCCCGCCAAGAAAGTCTCCCGCTAGGCGTCCCGGCGGATTTGAAATCCGCCGTAAAAAAGGTTCGACCTATTAAACCGGGGGATTTGCAATCCCCCACCAAAAATAAGATTTTAGGCGCAAAGTATCTTGAAAAAGAGGCTTTGCGCCTAAAAAATACCCATTTGTTTGCGAAAAAAGCAAAATATTACGAAAGAATGACAAGATTCTAAATTTATTTTGTTATTTTTGCAAACAGAATGTGTTTCCTAAAAGAGAATCTTGCAAGGAGACCCTAAGTAAAACAAACTAGAAGATTGATAAATATGGAATTTACCGCAGCGCAAATAGCCCAGTTCGTTCAGGGCCGTGTGGAAGGTGATGAGAATGCAACAGTCAACACCTTCGCTAAAATCGAAGAAGGCAAGGAAGGCGCTATCTCGTTCCTTTCAAACCCTAAATATACTCACTTCGTGTACGACACAAAGTCGAGCATCGTACTCATCGACGAGAACGTGGAATTGGATCATCCTGTTTCTACCACTCTCATTCGTGTGAAGAATGCATACGAGTGCGTGGCAAAGTTGCTCCAGATGTATGAATCAATGAAACCTAAGAAGACGGGCATCGACCCATTGGCTTTCGTTTCTCCTAAGGCTAAGGTGGCTGAGAACGTCTATATCGGTGCTTTCGCCTATATCAGCGATGGCGCAGAGGTGGGCGAAGGTAGCCAGATTTATCCTCACGCTTACATCGGCGAGGGTGTGAAGATCGGCAAGAATGCCCTCATCTACCCTCACGTAACCATTTATCACGGCTGTAAGCTCGGCGACAACGTAACTCTCCATGCAGGTTGCGTCATCGGTGCTGATGGCTTCGGCTTCGCTCCAGGTCCTGACGGATACGACAAGATTCCTCAGATTGGTATCGTTACTATCGAGGATGATGTGGAGATTGGTGCCAACACCTGCGTTGACCGCTCTACCATGGGTTCTACCTACGTTCGCAAGGGCGTGAAGCTCGACAACATGGTTCAGATTGCCCACAACACCGACATCGGTGCCAACACCGTGATGTCTGCACAGGTGGGTGTAGCCGGCAGTACCAAGGTAGGCGAATGGTGTATGTTTGGCGGACAGGTGGGTCTTGCAGGTCACATCACCATCGGCGACAAGGTATTCCTCGGAGCACAGAGCGGTGTGCCAGGCAGCCTCAAGAGCGGCCAGCAGCTCATCGGTACTCCTCCTATGGAGCAGCGTGCTTACTTCAAGTCACAGGCCATCTTCCGTCGCCTGCCTGACATGTACAAGGAACTCAACGACCTGAAGAAGCAGATTGAAGAATTAAAGAAAAATAAATAAAACTATATATAATTATGTCAAAACAGAAGACACTGAAAGGTAGCTTCTCTCTTTGCGGCAAGGGATTACACACAGGCTTGAGCCTCACCGTGACTTTTAATCCTGCACCAGAGAACACCGGTTATAAGATACAGCGCATCGACCTCGAAGGCGAGCCTATCATCCAGGCTGTAGCTGAGAACGTCGTTGAAACCCAGCGTGGCACCGTACTCGGTAAGGGCGATATCCGCATCTCTACCATCGAGCACGGTATGTCAGCACTCTATGCCCTCGGCATCGACAACTGTTTCATTCAGGTAAACGGTCCTGAGTTCCCTATCCTCGACGGCTCTGCATCTATGTATGTAGAGAAGATTCAGAGCGTGGGCATCCAGGAGCAGAATGCAGAGAAGGACTACTATATCATCCGTCATAAGATTGAGGTGAAGGACGACAACGGTTCTGTCATCACCATCCTTCCAGACGAGGAGTTCAGTATCACGGCTATGTGTTCTTTCGAGAGCAAGTTCATCAACAGCCAGTTTGCCACCCTCGACAAGATGGAGACCTATGTTGACGAGATTGCTTCAGCACGTACCTTCGTATTCGTTCGCGATATCATGCCATTGCTCCAGGCTAACCTTATCAAGGGTGGCGACTTGGACAATGCCATCGTTATCTACGAGCGCCAGGTAGAACAGGCTCAGCTCGATCAGCTCGCCGATCATCTCAAGGTACCTCACATGGATGCCAACAAGTTGGGTTACATCCAGCACCGTCCTTTGCAGTGGGAGAACGAGTGTACTCGCCATAAGCTGCTCGACATCATCGGCGATATGGCACTCATCGGCAAGCCTATCAAGGGTCGCATCATCGCTACCCGTCCGGGCCACACCGTGAACAACAAGTTCGCCCGCCTCATGCGCAAGGAGATCCGCAAGCACGAAATCCAGGCTCCTATCTACGATCCAAACGAGGAGCCAATCATGGATAATATCCGCATCCGTCAGCTCCTGCCTCATCGCTACCCAATGCAGTTGGTAGATAAGGTCATCGCTATGGGTCCTACCAGCATCGTGGGCATTAAGAACGTAACCAGCAACGAGCCATTCTTCACCGGTCACTTCCCAGAGGAGCCAGTAATGCCAGGCGTTCTCCAGGTAGAGGCGATGGCACAGTGTGGCGGTCTGCTCGTATTGAACCAGCTGGAAGAGCCTGAGCGCTGGAGCACTTACTTCATGAAGCTCGACGACGTGAAGTTCCGCAAGAAGGTGGTTCCGGGCGATACCCTCCTCTTCCGTGTGGAGTTGCTCGCACCAGTACGTCATGGCATCAGCTCAATGAAGGGCTATATGTTCGTAGGCGATCAGGTGGTGGCAGAGGCTACTTTCACTGCACAGATTGTTAAGAACAAGTAATAATAAGATAGAAATATGAATCAGATTAGTCCATTAGCGTTTGTTCATCCAGAGGCAAAACTCGGTGACAACAACATTATCGGTCCTTTCTGCTATATCGACAAGGACACCGTTTTGGGCGATAACAACGTATTGCAGAACAGCGTTACCATCCACGTGGGCGCTCGTATCGGCAACAATAATGAATTCTTCCCAGGTGCCAGCATCTCTACCAAGCCTCAGGACTTGAAGTTCAAGGGCGAGGTGACAACCTGCGAGGTGGGCGACAACAACAGCATCCGTGAGAACGTTACTATCTCTCGTGGTACTGCCTCTAAGGGCAAGACCGTGGTAGGCAGCAACAACCTCCTGATGGAGACTGTTCACGTGGCTCACGACTGCGAGCTGGGCAGCGGCTTGATTATCGGTAACTCTACCAAGTTTGCCGGCGAGGTGGTTGTAGATGACAACGCCATCGTCAGCGCCAACGTTCTCGTTCATCAGTTCTGCCACATCGCAGGCTACGTGATGATCCAGGGCGGTTGCCGTTTCTCTCAGGATATTCCTCCTTATATCATTGCCGGCAAGGAGCCAACCCGCTATTGCAGCATCAACCTCATCGGTTTGCGTCGCCGTGGTTTCAGCAACGAGACCATCCAGAACATCCACGAGGCTTATCGCCTGCTCTACAGCAAGGGCATCCTGAAGGAAGGTATCGAGGAAATCAAGAAGAACCTTGAGGTGACTAAGGAAATCCAGTACATCATCGACTTCGTAGAGAGTTCTCAGCGAGGCATCATCCGATAATGAAAACTTTAATTGTAGTGCTCGGTCCTACCGGTGTAGGTAAGACCGAGCTCTGTCTTTCTCTGGCAGAGCATCTCTCTATCCCTATTATCAATGCCGACTCCCGCCAGATCTTCGCAGAACTCCCTATCGGAACCGCAGCACCTACTGCCGAACAGCAGCAGCGGGTGAAGCATTATTTCGTAGGAAACCACCACATCGAAGATTATTACAGCGCAGCCCAATACGAGGCCGATGTGATGAATCTCCTGGAAGAAGAAATCTTCAAGAATCACGATGTGGCGCTTCTTACAGGCGGCAGTATGATGTATATCGATGCCGTATGCAAGGGTATCGACGATATTCCTACCGTGCGGGATGACATCCGTACCTGGATGAAACAGCGCCTGGAAGACGAAGGCTTGGAAGCGCTGGTAGAAGAACTCCACAAGATGGACCCGGAGCATTGGGCGATAGTAGATAAGAAGAATCCCCGCCGCGTGGTGCATGCCTTGGAAATCTGTCACCAGACTGGCAAGACTTATACTTCTTTCCGAGTAGCCGAAAAGAAGCAGCGTCCTTTCCGCATCATCAAGATAGGTCTGAACCGCGACCGTGCTGAATTGTATGACCGAATCAACCAGCGTGTGCTGATGATGATGGAGGATGGCCTGGAGGCAGAAGCCCGCAGCGTATATCCTCACAAGGGTCTCACCGCCTTGAGAACCGTGGGGTACAAAGAGATGTTTGCCTATTTCGATGGCGAGATAGATAAGGATGAAGCCATCCGCCAGATACAGTCGCATAGCCGTGAATACATGCGCAAGCAGCTCACCTGGTTTAAGCGAGATACTGAAATCCACTGGTATCATCCCGACCAGCAGGATGAAATCATCCGATTTATCGATGAAGAGATATAGACATAATCGCCCGATAGCATCAAAGAATATGCTATCGGGCGATTTTCATATCATAAATTCCTACATCTCCACCTGATTCACAATCTCACCATCAAACATATTGATGATTCTATCGGCATAATTGGCATCGTGCAGCGAATGGGTTACCATTACGATGGTGGTGCCTTCCTTGTGCAACTCAGAAAGCAGCTCCATCACCTCCTTGCCATTCTTGGAATCCAGGTTTCCAGTAGGCTCATCGGCAAGAATCAGCTTAGGATGCGGAAGGATGGCACGGGCGATGGCGGTGCGCTGCTGCTGACCACCCGAAAGCTGCGACGGGAAATGCTTGGCACGATGGGATATCGCCACGCGTTCCATCACATCCTCGGCACGCTTACGACGTTCCTTGCCGGATACTCCCATATACAGAAGCGGCAACTCGATATTCTCTACCACATTCAACTCATCAATCAGGTTGAAACTCTGGAACACAAAACCTATCATACCCCTTCTTATCAGGGTACGCTCACTCTCCTTCAGCGTGCTAACATCCTTGCCGTCGAGCAGATAGCTGCCGCTTGTAGGATTATTCAGCAGGCCAATGATGTTCAGCAAGGTGGATTTGCCACATCCCGAAGGTCCCATGATGGCAACAAATTCGCCTTCCTTCACCTGCAAACTGATATTACGCAAAGCCCAGGTCTCCACTTCCTCTGTCTGAAATACTTTCTTGATATTATCTAATTGTATCATAATCTTTATCGTTTCTTTAAATTCATATTATACTTTTATACTTTCAAATGACGCATTCTATTCCTTAGCCAGAATCTCCGAAGGATCCACCTTCATGATCTTGCGTACCTGACAGGCGATGATAGCAGCTATGAAGCCAACCACAATCATTACACTCAGGATGATAGGGAAGACAGGATTGATTTCTACCATATCGAACATCTTACTCAGAACAATATGGAACAGCAACATGGCTACCACCGCAAACACCATGGCGATGAGCGTAATTACCAGATAGGTTCGCCCGAAGAGTTTGGTAATATCCTTTGTCAGGGCACCGTTCACCTTGCGGATAGCCACCTCCTTCTTGCGAGTCTGCGTATCCAGCATCACCGTACTAAAGATGCTTATCAGGCAGATAGCCAGACTCACGATAGCCAGGATCCACGCAATATTTTGCAGTATTTCCAATGCAAACATTTCCCTCGCCATATAGTAACGCAGATTGGATGACATCGGTTTTACCACCGCAGGCTCCAATTTCTGTATCGTTCTATCTACGGCAACCTGCATCTCCTTATATTCACCCGGCTTTGCCACAAGAATATAATGTGTGGCACCATAAGCCTCTTTGGGGTCAATGACTATGAATGAGTATATATCAGTTTTCATACTCCCTTCATAAGGTACCAACTGGAACGTTCCGGCTATCTGATAGGAATCCATCTCATCTACGGTCAATATATCATTAGGAGCAACATGATATTGACGCATAAGCTTATACAACTCCTCATTTACCAGGATACATTTCTTCCGGTTTGCCTTCGGCTTCCAATTCACCTTGATCTTGAAGAAATCGAGATAGGAGGTATCTGATGTCATCTGAATTCTATAATTCGTCACATTACTATAGCTAACAAAAAGATCATCTTTCCAAACAGCCTTACTGAACTCCTCATTCTCTGCCAGCTCGTTAACTTTCCAAAATCCCCAGCTATAAGGAATCCATCGTTCTACCTGCGGTAAATGGATGAGCTTGTCTCTGAGGCGCTGGACATTTTCTGCCGCATTTGTCTGCAGATACAGACTCTGCTTATATGCACGCTCGTCATCAGGTATATGATTGAAATCTGCCATCTTGCCCACCCAGCACAGGAGGCAGAATGTGACACCCAGGAAGAACATACTGATCATCACCTGCACACCCAACATCGTATTGCGGAACCAATGGTTATGACTTCTTCTCATTCCTGATTCGAGTGCTTGCGAATGCTTACAAATTCGACTCAGCACAATCCAGATAATGGCGAGACACAACATCATCACTACCAGACCAATCACCAGACTATAGAGATACAGATGACTGATGGTTCCTAACTCAGAGGTGATTTCTGCAAACTGAGGCTTTGCCAGATAATCACAAATCCAGGCTCCCATCAATACTGCCACCAAATAAGCCACCAGCACGATCATCACCACCTCGGTAGCAAACATAGAGAAGAGTTGGAGACGTGTGGCACCATTGGTAATTCGAAGCGAAATTTCACGTCTGCGCATCCAGAACAGCTGCGTCTGCATCCTCAGGAAACCGATGATGGCAGCCAGCAGAATCAACGAACCAATCAGATAAGTAATGGAACCAGCTATTGCTACGGTAGAATACTCTTCGCTCAACCGATCTTTCAGCTTTTCTGTTTTTACCTTCAGCCCCAATGGTTTCAATCTGCTGTTCACCTCTGCTTTCAACTGTTGTGGCGTGCATCCCTCTTTCAACACCACATACAAATTCACAGCATAAAATTGCTCGGGATCCATATCTTCCAACTCCCATGGCGAGTAAAAGAGAGCAGAACTGCTCATGTCTAGCTCAGTCAATGATAAGTCTTGATAGACATCCACCAATCTCAACTGATAATTTCCATAGTCTTTACTCAAACGAATACTTGCACCCACAGGATTCTTGTCACCAAAGATTTGCTTTGCCTGCTTTTCGTTGATAATGGCATCATGCGGCCCCAGCACCTTAATATTTTCGCCCGTAATGGCAGAACGGATACCAACAAAGTTGGGATAATTTCGATCAAGGGGAACTGCATCCAACGGCGTCTTTCGCCTTGTATTGCCGTTTAGGGTAAACTCAGCCCAGCCGCCTGTAAGCATACCATTAGGAGCATAAGGTCCCTGCTCTATGCAACGAGGTCCTCCATTCGCCTTCACCGCCCTTACGATATCACCATTGATACGAATTGAATGATCCGATTGACGTTTTTGGATGGAATCGAATCTGAGGTTATAAACCCTGTCATAATAAGGTTCATGGTTAATGGAAGCCATGCGGAAATTCTGCAGAAACGAATGCACCGTGGCAAGCGTCACCATACCGATGGCAAGCGACAGGATGCTGCCCAGAGTCTGCACCTTGTACTTGAGAATGTTGCGCAGGGCAACCTTCAGGTTGTGTAATAACATATTCATATTTACTAGTCTTTATATAATTTATTTACGTGAAAGATTGAATATTATTATCTATGAGAGACATTGTTTTTGATGATCTCAGATAAAATCTATCTCAAATCTATCTCTTTTTCGCTGGCGATTTGGGTATATCCGCTTACGATAACCTTGTCGCCCGGCTTCAATCCGGAAGTGATTTCGAATTGCTGCGGATTCTGTCTGCCAACATTGATATTCACCCGCTGCGCCTTCTTGCCATCGTCAGATACCCGGAATATCCAATATCCGTTGGTGGTCTGGAAGAAATCGCCATTCGGAATCACCAAGGCTTGCTCCGGCTTGCCCAATTCCAACAGCACCCGATAACTCTTGCCCAAACGGATATTGGCGGGAGTCTTGCCGCTGAAAGTTAATTCGCAGACAAACTGATGGTCTTTCACCTCAGGAATCACCCGCGATACACGAAGCGGAAACTGATGACCGTCATACTCAATATGGGCAGGAAGTCCGGCGATAACGCGGTCGATGTAATACTCAGCCAGCGAAACCTGCAATTTAAACTGGCTCATCACCTTAATCTGTCCGATGCTCGCCCCGGACGAAACCTGCTGACCTTGGGTTACCCCCAAATAACTCAGTTGTCCGCTTACGGGAGCCCTAACCACCAACTGCTGGGTGCGGCCCTTCATTCTCAATAATTTCTTGTTGGCTTCCATCCGGTTGGCAGCAATCATCTCGCGCTTCAATCGGGTAGATACGGAATCATGCTTCAGGTTTTGCATCTGCAAGAGCACCTTCTGCCGCTGATATTCGTAATCTTCCTCAGCCACCTCCAGTTCCGCCTTACTCTTGATGCCCATACGATATTCCTCCCGGCTCTGCTTGAGCGATTTCTTCAAGCTCGCCATCTGATGCTGGGCATCCAAGGCTTGCTGGCGCAGGTTGATGGTCTTCTGCGTCATCTCAATTTCCTGTTCCTGACAGTTGCGAAGCTTACTGCTCCATGCATCCTGCTCATCATCGATAGAATGATAGAGTTCCGGATTCTGAAGCACCAGGATGGTATCGCCCTGCTGCAGCATGGCTCCTTCTTCAGCCACCACCCGTTCCACGAATCCATTCTCCATCGCATTCACCTGGATGGTCTTGAAGGGATACACCAGTCCTTCTACATCTACATACTCCCAGAAAGGAGCCTTCTTTACTTCGGCTATCACTACGCTATCCATATCCACCCTTCGGGTGCCCGAAGTAACGATCAGGAAAAGGGCATAGACCAGGATGGCAATGCCTGCTGCACCCGACAGGATAGGATAGCGATAGCGGATATACCACGGTTTCGGTTGTTTCTTTATATCCATATTATTCTGCTGTTATTCATTTCACCTTATTTATTTTATAGGAAGATGATTCCATGAGAAAAGATTCTATGAAAAATGATTCCATGAGAAGCCTTATTCTATAGGAAGTTCTTCCTTTAATTCTTTATTGTGCTCGAAATCAAAACCCGTCATGCTTCGGAGCGTATAGTAAAGACTCCAGTAAGTCTGCATGGTCGAGATGTAATTGCGCCGGGCAGCATCTTTCTCGCTGATGGCTACATTCAGGTCGAGTATCGAGTTGCGCCCCATGATGTAGAGTCGGCGCGCCACCACATGCCGCTTCTCGGCACGCTGGTCGGTGAGCGATGCCACATGCACTTTTCGAGCTTGCATGTTAAACTGCAACACCAGTTTTTCTACGTTCTGGTAGAAATCCCTCATGCCTTGCTCCACCTGCGTCTGGGTAAGCGCCAACTGCGATTTGGCTTCTCTTACCCTACCCTTTCCCCGTCCCCAATCCAATATCGGAAGGGCGATGGTGATGCTTGCCGATTGCTGGCTCATCGGACTGCGATAGGCGGCACCGATGTCGGCTCCCGTCTGCGAGAGTCCAAACTGCATATAGAGATCCGCCTTCAATCCTGCATTGGCACGAGCCTGCGCCAACCGGCTTTCGCTCTCCTTCTGGATACGACGGTAATAATCGGGATCCGGACTGTTCAGCAAAGCCCAATCTATCGCCCGTTGCAAAGGAACCTCAAAGGCAGGCACCTCTTCCGGCATCACCAGACAGATGTCCTGCGATTGTTCCAACCCCAGAAACGAGCGGATGGTCTGCATCTTCTCTCGCAGTGCCACCTGAGCATCCATCACATTGGTCTCCTCGTTCAAACGGTTGATTTCCAGCTGTAGCATCTCGTTTTCCGAAATCGTTCCATTCTCATATCGCCCCTTCGCCATCTGATAAAGCGTATCAGCAGAAGCAAAGTTCTGCTTTGCCATCTCCCATTCTGCTTGCGCCGAAGCCAGACCAAAGAAATGCTCACAGGCTTTTGCCGAAACAATCTCCAGTGTTTCGGCATATCGCTTTTTGGATTCCCGGAACCGGATAGGTTCTATCCGTCGATCCCACTTCAACGAGTTATAGCCAAAAAGACTCTGCTCATAACCCACGATAAAGGGTTGACTACTATAGGCTGTTATCTTGTTGTGCAACTCATCCAAGCGGTTGAGCGAACTCTTCACAAAAAGGCTACCACCCGTCAGGGAGATATTCTGGTTGATTTTCAGAGTAAGGTCGGCACTCAACTGATCTTGCTTCAGAAAGAGAGCCGTACCATCCGACTGGGTTATCTTGTTCACCTCCTTATTAATATAAGGTGAAGATGAGAGGGAAAGCGAAGGCAGATAGTTGGCCTGATGATACCGATAAGCCCAGTAAGCAGACAGAAAGGTATTGCGGGCACTCTGCACCGATGGCGACTGCCGCTGCGCCATCGCAATGGTAGCCGCCAAGTCGAGCTGCAAAGTGTCGGCCTGGACATTCATGGCAGCAAGCGCCCATGCTATGAATATATAATTCTTGATCTTCATGATGATTACTTTTGCAAAAACTAACACAAAAGCTATGCCACAAAGATAAAGATATGATTATCAAGAAGATAAGAAATTCCGGATATAAAAAAGCCGTGCGAAACCGCACGAAACGTGTGCGATTTCGCACGGTGCGCACATCCTCAATATGATAGGTATCCGTCTCTATCAGGCAGGAAGCACCACGCTAAAGGTGGTTTTATCGCCTGGTTTCGAAGAGGCGGTGATGGTTCCACCATGCAGGGTTACTATCTGCTTGCAGATACTCAACCCGATGCCCGAACCGTTCGTCTTGGTAGTAAAGAACGGCACAAAAATGCGCTCCATCACCTCCGGAAGGATTCCCTTACCATTATCAGTAATGGAAATGATGAAATCGCGCTTGTTGCTCGAAAGATGAGTGGTAAGACGGACATAAGGAATCTGATTTTGAGCAGATGCAGCCTCATCGGAAAGATCTGCAGCCTCATCATTCACTCGATTCTCCACAGCTTCCTGCGCATTCTTCAGCAGATTAATCAGCACCTGTTCTATCTGCGAACGATCCATCAGCAACCTCTGGTCTTCATTTTCTATCTCATAATGGAATATCGAATCCGGATAAAGATGCTGCAAATCAGCCACCAGATCACCAATCCTTACATCCTCAAACTGAGGTTTCGATATGCGTTGCAACTTTCGATAGTTCTCTACAAACTGCAGCAAGCCATTGCTCCTTCGATTGATGGCTTGCAATGCCATCAGCAGATCATCATGCTCCAGCGTATCCTGCTCCACCCCTTCACATAGCGTATCAGCCAAAGAGATGATAGGAGTCAGCGAGTTCATGATTTCGTGGGTCAATACCCTCACCAGCTGCTGCTGCGCATCCGTCTCATTCTTCTGAATCACCGGTTGCACATTCTGCAAGGTATAGAGGCGATAGGCAAAGCCCTTATTAAAGAAGTTGACCACGCTCAATACAAAGTCTGCCTTCCCCGCATGCTGATTTCCGGCATCCAAAGCCTTCTTTCCAGCTGCAACCTCGTTGGTCTTGGTCTCCAATTGTACCAGTTTCTGCAATCCCGGCTTCAGCTGCATCATCATTTCCGGAAGCGTCCCATCCAGCACCTGCAAGTCGTGCAAGTGATGAATCGAAAAACCGCAGAGTCCATCCACGGCAGCCCGATTCATCCAATGCACCTTTCCCTGTTCATCCGCCACAATGAGAAAGGCATTGATGGTATCGAGCATCGTTCCGAAATACTGGTATTTCGCTTCCTGCCGCAAAGTGGTTTCCCGAAATTCATTCACCACTTCGTTAATCTGCTCTGCAAGATTCCGCTCTTCTCCCCTCAGATGATCCAACGAATACTGAAGCGAGAAGTCACGGGTGCGGATAGCCTCAATCAGTTGGCGCATCCGCTCATTGCTCTTATGATTGAATAAGTTATTGACGATTGACATAGTTTCAAAAATTTCCGAAGCATTAAACCCCGAGTTTGTCGATTTTCCTGTAAAGGGCGAAACGGGTAATACCCAGCAACTCTGCAGCCTGTGTAAGATTTCCATTGCTCAGGGAAATGGCGCGCTTAATGGCTTCACGCTCCAAGGTCTGAAGATTGAGCGAATCAACCTTTATGGAACCTGATGAAGAACTTGATGAAGAATCTGATGAAGAAGAGCCCAATGCCACCACAGAATCCTCCAATCTGATATCCTCGGCAGCCAGTTCCGTCTTATCACTTAATACGATTGACCTCTCGATGCAATGCTGCAGCTCTCTTACATTCCCCGGCCAGGTATGTTTCAGAAGTTTCTGTTTGGCAGATGTTCCCAGCACCACATCGCCCACACTATATTTTCCCGAATAAATCTTCAGGAAATATTCTGCCAGCAGAACGATATCCTCTCCACGTTCACGCAGCGGCGGAAGATGCAGTTCAATGGTATTCAACCGATAGAAGAGGTCCTGCCGGAATGTTCCTTCTCCCACCTTCTCACGCAGATGGGCATTCGTAGCCGCCAGAATCCTCACATCTACCCGGCTCACCTTATTGGAACCAATGCGCTGAGTCTCCCGCTTCTCAATCACCGTCAGAAGTTTCTGCTGCATCGGCAGGTTCAGATTTCCAATCTCATCCAGAAAGAGAGTACCGCCATCTGCCGTCTCAATTCGTCCTTCCTTCGCATTCCTGGCATCCGTAAACGCCCCCTTCTCGTATCCGAAAAGCTCGCTCTCGAAAAGATTCTCAGGGATACACCCCAGGTCGATATTTACAAACGGCTTCCTTGCCCTGCCCGAAAGCTGATGCAAGGCATGTGCCACCACATCCTTTCCCGTACCATTCTCTCCGGTAATCAATACGTTGGCATCCGTAGCCGCCACACGCATCATCTGCGTTTTCAGTTCCCTCATGGCAGGGCATTCGCCAATCATTCCCGCAAACACATCTTGAGAAGATACAACAAACTTGGAATCAGAACATTGATTCATATTCAGTTTCAGTTCCGATTCCTTTTCCTGCGAATCCGAAGAATCCAGATTCCTTTCCCTGCTCAATTCCACGGCACTCTTCACCGTATCGAGCAGTTTATTCCTATCCCATGGTTTCGGAATAAAGTCGATGGCTCCCGCCTTGATAGCCCTCACCGCCTTCTCCGTGTCCACGTAAGCCGTGATAAACAGCACCACACTCTTAGGGTTATGCACCAGAATCTTCTTCAGCCATTCATACCCCTCTTCGCCACTGATGGCATCCCGATGGAAGTTCATATCGAGCATGATGACATCAGGCATGAACGAATCCATCATTCCGATGATTCGTTCAGGCGTATTGATAACTCTAATACCCTCCACGTATGGTTTCAAAAGCATATTGAGCGACAAGAGAACATCCTCATTGTCATCCACTATCAGTATCTTTCCTTTTTTCTCCATTGCCATCATTTTTAATTATTTTGCCCACAAAGTTACTGCAAAAAAACGAGATAGCTTCGAAAAAAACATCATTTCTTCCAAAATTCTAAACAAAAGCGGTCTCCCAACCGCTATATTCCGATATTTTAAAGAAATAACGAAGAAATTTCCGAAAATATTTGGTGATTTCAAAATTTCGCTTTATCTTTGCACCCCAGTTATCAAGAAATCTCGGGGTTGACTGGATTTGACGGCGAGATGAAATGGTACGTAAGCATGCGGAGGCTCGTTGGCTACCTCCTAAATCCTAGTGAACAAAAAATTAATTGGCGAAAATAACTACGCTCTCGCTGCTTAATCGAAGTACAGTAGATTAACTTTATTCCGGCACAAGGTGCTGGAACGGGACATCGCTCAACGGATGTAGTTCCGAATCTTGTTGATCAAGCGGTGCAGGTAAATCGGAAATAGTTCATGTACGCCTCGTTGCATGGATGAAATTTTAGAGGATAAGGGTATGATTGGTGGTCCAGGTCCTGTCATGCCTCGAAAACCGAAGGCTGGAATAAGCATGTAGAAAGCGTATGGTTTCCTTGTGCGGACGAGGGTTCGATTCCCTCCAGCTCCACCCTATAAGCAAATAAGCAGCTGAAAAAATCAGCTGCTTATTTTTTGTTTTTATAATATTCTACGATCTTTATTTCTGCTTTCGCACATTCTCAAACATTCTGATTATCAGCAAGTGTAGTGTGAAGGCATTTTTAGGAGAAAAGTATGATAGTATAAACACCAGAAACTGATACTTCCTACAGCTGAAACCGATAGCTCCAGGAAGAGATGCTGATAGTTCCAGAAAGAGAAGCTGATAGTTCCAGAAAGAGAAGCTGATAGTTCCAACAGGGGAAGCTGATACTATCTATGAGAGTAATTGATACTACCAGTCATTGGCTGACCCGGGTCATCCATATAGATGACCCGGGTCAGCTATATGGATGACTCTAGTCAGCTATAAGAACTACTCAAACCAATCGATAAAAGATAGCATCTTTCCGCCTTTCAGCACCTATCATCTCTCCTCACTCCTCATAACCGTTATTCCCGCTTCACACATCACCCACATTCACCCTTCACAATTCTCCTTTCACACTCAAACAACTATGAAACAGATAGTTAATATGAAGCGTGAAAGCATTTTGAAATAGAAATACAAAATACAAACCTGCAGTTTCGTATCTATATTCTTTTGAAGAAGCCTTCATGATCATCATCTGACAAATTTCTTTACAGCATTCCCTTTTGCTTTTATGACATAATTAGCTTCTTTTACGACATCTTTTACGACATCTCAATGGAATATCTAATAATTAACTATATTATTACCCAGTAACCATCCTTAAGACCTCTAACACGTTTCATTACATGGAAATCGTCTCGAAGGATTCTGATTTCAGAGAAGTTTTTCATGTCATCTTTCATGTCATCTTTCATGTCATCTTTCATATCACCTTTCATGTCACCTTTCATGTCACCTTTCAGAATTGGTCCTCCTAGACAATCCGGATTACATGGTATGTCTATCAAGAAAAACGATCGCTCTTCATCTGTCTCTATCGTAGCACGTGGCGATCTGTTTTCACGCAACTTCTGTTGAATGGCAGGAATACCTGTAGCTCGCCCCTCAGTCAAGTCTAACTCTTTCAAGAACTCTCCTAAACGATGGTTTGTGTATCGACGAGAACGAAGCATACGAGCTTCTTTTATAGCCTGCATAAATAACTTTGAAGCCTTTTGGTGTAGTTTCCAACAAGTCCATTTGGTCAAGAACTATTTTCAAGTTGTCACCAGTTAAATCTTGGTCAGCCAGACCACTACCTACTTCGACCAGAATATCTCTCAACAAAGCTATTCAACCATTTTTCCTCTTCATTATTCTCCTTTCACCCTCAAACTACTATGATACAAAGAGTTAATATGAATGTGAAAGCATTTTAAAATGGGTATAAAAAGGATTTTTATACCCATTTATACTAAACTTTGCTTTTACGTTTTATACATTGAACATCATATTCTATTTCACCCATTTCATCAAATCGTCATAATTGGTTACCTTATGTTAGTAGATGCCCGAACCTGAGAGTTGCTCGAAGAGCCTGTCGGCACAGGCTATCTTGCCATCTTCTATGCCTCGCAAGTCGAGGGTTGACATGCTGCCCTTGGTTTCGGCTACGAAATAGACATGCTTCACGGCACCATCCTTGAAGGCTATCGCCCAGTCGGGAGAATAATTGCCCACAGGGGTAGGAATATGGAAACCTTTTGGCAATTTGGCATATACGGCAACATCGGTGCTCGTATCGAGGTCTTCCACGAACTTGCGCTCCACACTCTGCTTTGCCGTTCCATCGGTAAACACATAATCCACGATGCTCTTCCTTCCCTGGTAAGCCTTGTCGAGCGAGGTATGTTTCTCTTCCGTAAAGATGGCGGAATCGTAGCTCCCCTCTATCTCGTTGTAACTGATATGATCTACGATGATGGTGGCTTTCTGCTCCAGAATCAGGCGGTTTACCCTAGCTTTGGAACTTCTGACTCAAAGCTGGTTTTGTTATAGCTTGGTTTAATAGAAATAATCTATTTGAAGTCTAATGTTATTCTGGATTTATTAAATTATATGGCTTAATAGTATTGTTCCATACCATTTTGTCTTCATTTAAGATGCCTATAACTCCTAACATTTTATCGTATGATTCATTGATAGTTCCTTTGATAACAAAATCTAAACTTGCCCATTTATCAATAATTTCAGGAAATATTGCAAGATTAATTTCGTCAGGATTATTGCTTTTGACGCTTTTATACAAAAAGCCATCTGCCATAAAACGAACTTTCTTTCCAGTTTCATCTTGCGGCTTATGAAAACGATTTCGTCTCATATAGCTTGCATATAGTGCTGTAAAATTGTATTTTCCTATTCCTTTTCGCTCAGATGTTAGTTTTTCAGACAAAATAGATAACAATTTAGTAGAGTCATTGTATCCTTTGCTTTTGACTTGCTGAATTAGACCTGCAACTTTTTTGTTTGTAACTAATTCTTGTTCAGAAAAAATACGATACATCGTCAGTTGGGCCTCTTTAGGTATAAACCATCTTGATAAATAAAAATCTTGATTTTGTCCAATACCACATTCTTTTATGGCAGTATAAGGGTATAATGCTCCATAGAACATGGATTCTCCTTGCATATTTAGCCGATTTATTTTAGGATTGAGACTTTGAGGTTTATATGAAAAAGAACTTGGTATTTGTTCATTCACACTCCTATCTGCAATCCTAAC
>ERZ809407.606-NODE-606-length-37851-cov-7.057096_pt1 | contig 37851 bp, 39 predicted proteins | sample MGYA00520792_ERZ809407 | MGnify/ENA primary metagenome ERZ809407 (study PRJEB31576, sample SAMEA3212665) | Homo sapiens | biome: human-gut; feature: human gut; material: fecal | place: Sweden | collected 2012 ...
ATACCCCCATATAGGACTTTTATATTTCATTGTCCTATATGAGGGTAGCATACCATTTCCTGGGGGATTTTTTTGTTTAATACATGAAGCGGCTGACGCCCTTACAACTTCTTCATCGTAGAATCATAGTCCGAAACAGGATACCAAGTTTATCTTATGGACCGGGGTAAACCAAGATGATGAATTAAACAGCAAATTATTTATCATAATCTTTCGAACAAACACTAATCCCCATTCCATATCCCTTTGGTCCGATATGGCATCCTACACTGAATGAAAGTGGATCATAGTATACATAAGAATTCGGAAATGCTTCTACAAGCATCTGTTTCCATTCTGCGGCCTCTTCTTCCGTGAGGTTAGAGCCGGCAGCACCAACGAGAAGATGTTTGTCGTCAGCGTCTTTAAATCGTGTCTCACGGTCATTCTTTAATGCTTCAACCATTTTCTGCTTACATTTCTTCATGCCGCGTGTCTTGGCAAATGCGTCCAGCTTACCACCCTGGATAGTGAGAATCGGCTTGATGTTAAGAACACTTCCGAGTGCAGCACCGGCTGCGGTGACGCGTCCGCCTTTTTTCAGGAACTCAAGAGTGTCGACAGCAATATAGATACTGGAGTTATAGGCTTCGGCCTCTAATACTTCTTTGATCTCTTTTGCTGATTTTCCGGCTTCTGCAAGCTTCTTGGCATGCATGACAGATTCTCTCTGCGTAACGGAGATTCTGTGATTGTCTGCAACCTGTACTTTGCCATCATAATCATCGGAAAGGCTGATAGCGGTTGAACAAGAAGCACTCAGTCCGCTGGACATTGGGATATGAATGATCTCATCATAACCCTGTTCTAATATATCATCCCAGAGATCCATCAGATCGCCTGGAGATGGCTGGGATGTAGATACATTCTGTCCGCCGGTCAGGCTTCCGTAGAAAGAATCTTCTGTAAGATCAATTCCCTCATAATGTGTCTCATCATCGATAATGACTGGCATAGGAATCAGGAAAATTCCCATGGAGTCGGCTTCTGCTTTCATAATTCCGCTGTTGGTATCTGTCATAACAGCTGTTTTCATATGTGAAAACCTCCTTTGTACTCTTTACTATCTATCAGTTATGGAATAAATATTCTTCATTATAAATATGATTATTCGGTTCGTGTATCACCCCAGAAGAATAAAGCAACTGTGCCCGGTCCTGTATGACTTCCAATCGTCGTACCTACGTTATTGATCTCGACTTTTCCATTCAGATATGGGAAGCGGGATTCAACAAGATCGGCAACCGCTCTGGCATCTTCGTAGCATTCGGAGTGAGAAATGTAACATTTCCCATTATAGTCGGTCTGGTGATCGGCATATTCGGCCATCTTATCTACAATAGTGCGAATGACTTTACGCTTTGTACGAATCTTATATCTTGGAATCAGACGGCCCTGATTATCCATGTTAAGAAGAGGGCAGATATTTAAGACACCTCCGATAGCACCTGCTGTTTTGGAAATGCGTCCTCCCTTTACGTAAAATGTAAGATCGGTAGAAAAGAACCAGTGATGTACGTTGAGACGGTGCTTTTCAGCATAGCGGAAAACCTCGTCCAGAGATTTCCCCTCGTCGCGAAGATCGGCAAGTTTATCCATCAAAAGTCCATATCCGGAAGATGCGCCGAGAGAATCTACAATCAGGATCTTGCGGTCAGGATAACGTTCTTCAAGATTCTCTTTTGCAATCATTGCAGAATTAATTACTCCTGAAATTCCGGATGAAAGTGTGATATGCAGGATATCTTTTCCTGCTTTAAGGAAAGGTTCGAAATATTCTTCAAATTCTTCGGCATTGACCTGTGAAGTCTTCGTATCGGCTCCGGCTGCCATAGCTGCATAGAATTGATCGAATGGGATAGATTTTCCAAGATCGTCTGCGTATTCTTTGCCATTCAGCTCAAAGTGAAAACAGATGTAAGATATGTCGCGTGCTTTAAAATGTTCTTCAGTAAGATCTGCTGTTGAACAGCAGCTGATAATATAATCCCTCATAATGTTCAAGTCCTTCCTTAATATATCTGGAATACTAATCTATACTCCAAGTGATAAAAATTGTATCATTTTCTCAGATTAAATTCAATATTTACAAGGGAAAGAAGGAGAAAAAGGTGAAATTGTTGCGGAAATTCGTGGTACAATATTCATGCGTTAGAAGTACTGCATAAAGAATACAGTAGAAGCGTATAAGAAGTAATAGATATCTGTAAGAGGATATCTGGAAAATAAAAAAGATACAGGGAAAGCATATGAGTAAAAAGAATGATACAGATAACCATATAGAAATAGAAAAAAGGAAAAGCATGTTAACAGATTGCGTACTGTGCCCAAGAAATTGTCACGCAGACCGTATAAACGGCCGGTGGGGAAGATGTCATGAGACCGCGGAAATCGTTGTGGCAAGGGCTGCGCTGCATATGTGGGAAGAACCTTGCATATCCGGAGATGCTGGCTCAGGAGCCGTATTTTTTTCCGGCTGCCCGATGGGCTGCGTTTTTTGTCAGAACCATAATATAGCCGAAGCAAAAGCAGGAAAGACAATTACGGTAGAAAGACTGTCAGAAATATTCCTGGAACTGCAGGAAAAAGGGGCGGCCAATATCAATCTCGTAACGCCGACGCATTATGTTTTGCAGATCATAGAAGCGTTAGATCTGGCAAGAAAAGAAGGTCTGTCACTTCCTATTGTCTACAATACGAGCGGCTATGAAAAGCCGGAGACGATACGGATGCTGGATGGATACGTAGACGTCTATCTTCCGGATTTTAAATACATGGAATCAGAACTTGCGGCAGCATATTCCGGGGCACCCGATTATCCGAAATATGCGAAAGCAGCCTTAAAAGAAATGCTGCATCAGACGGGAAAAATTCAGATTGATAAAGACACCGGTATGATACAAAAAGGCGTGATTGTAAGACATCTGGTACTTCCGGGACATGTGAAAAACTCTAAAGCAGTCATAAAATATCTGCTCGAAACCTATCAAGACCAGATCCTGATCAGCATCATGAATCAATACACCCCAATGCCGCAAGTGTCAGGAGATCCATTACTCAGCCGTAAAGTTACAAAAAGAGAATACGAAAAAGTTATAGATTACGCACTGGAACTTGGAATGGAAGATGGCTTCATTCAGGAAGGAGAAGCCGCAAAAGAAAGCTTCATCCCGGAATTTGATTGTGAGGGGGTATAGATATTGGATTTATTATCGTGGCTTCTCATGTCGTGATTGGCATAATGCCGGACCTGTGCACTGGCCATAAACTAATAATCTAAAATATAAACTTCCGCCTTCACAAAACTCCATGATATGTGCTTTCATCATTAAGGCATGAACTCACAATCTACCGCATAAATTCATTAATCACATGCAGTACCCCATCCTCATCATTCGATTTCGTAATATAATCTGCCGTCTCCCGTACCGCAGGCTGAGCATTTGCCATAGCCACGCCAAGACCGGCAGTTTCGATCATCGTCAGATCATTATATCCGTCACCGCAACAGATCATCTGTTCAGTGGTCAGTCCGATACTCGTTAATAACTTAAGCAGGGAATGCGCCTTGTCGATTCCGGCTGGCATAACTTCTACGAAGAAAGGGTCGGAACAGTAGACCGAAAGATAAGAATGAAACTGTTTACTTAGTTCTTTGCGTATCTGATCTAATACAGCCGGGTCTCCGGTTACAAGAAATTTATTCGGATCATCCGGAACGCAGTCCAGAAAGTTCTCACTTGCGTCAATGACAGGCATCTGATTGATGCGGGATTCGAGTTCTGTATATTGGTTGGATTTAATACCGGATAAGATATGTTCCGGGGTATAAGTCAGGACATCAATCCCCTGGCTGGCGTATTTTCGGACCGTTTTGTAGATTCCCTGAATACAATCAGCAGGAAGAATCTTGTTGTAGATTGCCTGCTTTGTCCGGCAGTCTGTAATGCGGCCACCGTTAAAAGAAAGGATATAACTTCCGTAATCTTCCAGATGAAGCTGTTCGGCCAGCGGCATAACGCCCTGTGTCGGGCGGCCGCTGGCGAGTACAACTTTTTTTCCGGCCTCCTGGATCTCGATCAGAGCTTCCAGGGTCGGCTGTGTAATTTCTTTTTTGGAGTTGGTAAGAGTTCCGTCCAGATCAAGAACGAGAATCTGATAATCCATAAATATGTTCTCCTTAAATCTATAATTCTTCCAGAGCGTGAACAATCTGTGGGAAATTCATTCCGTGAGAAGCTTTTACCAGAACATTGTCTCCATCTTTGATGATGTCAGGTATAGCCTGGATAAAGCTTTCATTATCTGCAAACCAGAGTGCCTCTGTATTCGCACCTTTGGACGCTTCTTCTACCAGAGAGCGTGTCAGATTACCGATTCCACAGACAAGGTCTACATTCTGTTCGGCTGCGTATGTACCGACTTCTGCATGAAGTGCCTCTGCAGTGTCACCGAGTTCTCCCATATTACCAAGAACTGCAACCTTACGTCCGATTGCCATGTTAAGGACATCAATGGAAGCCTTCATGGAGATTGGGTTAGCATTGTAACAGTCATCTAAGATGATCATATGATCGGTCTCGATGATGTGGTTACGTCCAGGGATGGAAGGCAGGGATTCGATGCCGGCCTTGATCTCATCAGCAGTCAGTCCCAGTGTGTATCCGACAGCAGCACCTGCAACAGCATTGCTTACCATGTGGATACCCGGTACAGGAACCAGACAGTCGAAAGAAGAGCCATCCTTTAATGTGATGGTGCAGGAAGTTCCGCGAAGTCCCTGTGGCTCGATATTGTCAGCACGAAATGCACAGTTGTCTCCCATTCCGAAGAAGACAGGAGTCACACCTTTGACAGGACTCATTTTGGACAGCAGGTCATCGTCACCATTCAGGATAATGGAACCACCGTTCTTCATATCCTGGATCATCTGCGATTTTTCCTGAAGGATTCCCTCTCTTGTCTTGAAGAATTCCAGATGTGCGATACCGATATTGGTGATCACACAGATGTCAGGACTGGCTACAGAAGAGAGACGGCGCATCTCACCGAAATGATTGACACCCATCTCAAGGACCGCAACTTCTGTGTCCTCCGGCATATCGAAGATGGTGATCGGAAGTCCCCATTCGTTATTGAAGTTGCCAAGTGTTTTGTGTACGTGATATTTCTGAGCCAGAACGGATGCGATCATCTCTTTGGTGCTGGTCTTTCCAACACTTCCGGTAATTCCGACAACCTTCATGTCGAAAGAATCACGGTAAAGCTTGGCAATGTCGAGCAGTGCCTGGCCTGTGGATTCTACCAGGATATAAGGGAAATCCGTCTCACCGAGATCTTCGTGTGATACGACACACATGGCACCGGCTTTTACAGTATCCGGGATGAATTTGTGTGCATTGACACGTTCTCCGTCAATGGCAACAAATAAGTAACCAGGCTGCACCTTCCGGCTGTCGATCACGACGCCGGATACTTCCTGGCTGAGGATACTTTTATCACCATGGAAAGTACCTCTGCAGGCCTTGGTTATATTTTCAATTGAAAGATTTTTCATGGATCTTCATCCTCCTTAATAGCGGGCTTTTATAGATTCCTGAATGATAGCCTCGCAAAGTTCACTGTATTCATATCCGGCAGCCTTGGCAGCTTTCGGAAGAAGGCTTGCTGCTGTCATTCCAGGAAGGGCGTTCATTTCCAGACAGTAGAATTCACCGTCTGCATCGGATACGATAAAGTCGGCACGGGAATATACATCCATGCGAAGTGCTTCAAATGCACGTTCTCCGGCACGCTGGATCAATTCTTGCGTCTCTTCATCGAGAGATACAGGAGGACAGATCTCGGAAGCGCCGCCTGCCTGATATTTGTTCGCATAGTCGAAGAGTCCGTCCTTTGGAACGATCTCAACAAGCGGAAGAGCTTTTCCGGCAAGGATACCGCAGGCGAATTCACGGCCCTTGATAAATGGTTCGATGACAACTTCGTCTGTGTTGTCAACATCGAAGGATTTGTGGATTGCATCGTAATATTCTTCTTCTGTGTGGCAGATGTATACACCGATACTAGATCCGTTAGAGCATGGTTTTACAACCAGTGGAAGATAGTAACCAAGCTCGTCCAGAGGGGTATCTTTAGTCTTAGATGTCAGGGAAGTTCCTCTTGGAGTCGGAACACCACTGGTCTTGAAAATCTGTTTTGTAACCAGTTTGTTCATGGACAGTGTACATCCAAGAGAGTTTGGTCCTGTATATTTGATTCCCAGGTTGTCGAATGTTGCCTGGAGTTTTCCGTTTTCACCGATGGAACCGTGAAGTGCCATGAATGTGATATCAGCCATCTGGCAGAGTTCAATGACATTTGGTCCGATCTCGGAAGGTGACTGGTCCGGACGTGACTTGCGCAGTGCATCAAGATCCGGTACAGAAGTAGAGATTCCTTTGGAAATCTCAAGTCCGCCGTCCGGGCGGTCGAATACTTCTTCTAATTTATCAGAATCGCATGGAAGGCCGAAGAACACATCCAGAAGGAATGCCTGATGTCCCATTTCACGGAGAGTTTTACAGATTCCGGCTCCTGAAAGTAAGGATACATCTCTTTCCGGACTGAGTCCGCCTGCTAATACTATAATTTTCATGATCGATAAGTCCTCCTTTAATCTGTCATAGTCATCTGATCAAGTAATGATTGTTTTACAGCGTAGAGTTTCTGGGAAAGATCCACGTAAACTCTGTGCGGGTAGAAGAGACGCTTGGTCTCGTCCCATAACGTATCTTTCTCCTCACGGCAGTATGCTGCGATCTCCTTTAATGTAGGAGATTTGTAGAGGCACTCGCCGTTCTTGAAGATTGGTAAGAGAATTTCACGTACGGTGTAAGTACCACCGGCAAGCTTAGTCTTCTTCCAGGTATCCATAGGATCGAAGAGAAGCAGATCCTGTTTTGGATCAATGACTTCATCAGCAAAGCAGATGAGATCAGCTTTGATCTTTCCGCTTGCTTTTTCGTAGATACGGTAGATTGTCTTATTGCCAGGGTTGGTGATTTTCTCAGTATTTTCAGATATTTTTATCTTAGGAACAAATTCGCCTTCTTCATTCTGGATGGCTGCAAGCTTGTACACACCTCCGAATGAAGGACAGTCCTTGGAAGTGATCAGATTGGTACCGACACCCCAGGAATCAATGGCTGCCCCCTGCATCTTAAGATCGTGGAGAAGGAACTCGTCCAGATCGTTAGAAGCACAGATGGTAGCTTCCGGGAATCCGGCTTCGTCTAACATCTTTCTGGCTTCTTTTGATAAATATGCAAGGTCACCGCTGTCCAGGCGGATTCCGTATTTGATCAGAGGTTTTCCGGCGTCTTTAAATTCCTGGAATACGCGGATGGCATTCGGAACACCGGATTTTAAAGTATCGTAAGTGTCAACTAAGAGTGTACAATTGTCCGGATACATCTCTGCATAAGTTTTGAATGCGGTGTACTCATCCGGGAAACTCATGATCCAGCTGTGCGCGTGGGTTCCCATAACAGGAACGTCGAACATCTGTCCGGCAAGTACATTGGAAGTACCGACACATCCGCCGATCATCGCTGCTCTTGCACCGTATAATCCTGCATCCGGTCCCTGGGCACGGCGAAGGCCGAATTCCATGATACCGTCGCCATTGGCTGCGAATACGATACGGGAAGTCTTGGTTGCGATCAGAGACTGATGATTGATGATATTCAGGATCGCCGTCTCAACAAGCTGTGCTTCCATGATCGGAGCAACCACTTTCAGAAGAGGTTCCTTCGGAAATACGACTGTTCCCTCCGGGATGGCATAGATGTCACCGCTGAAGTGGAAGCCGCTCAGATAATGAAGGAAATCTTCTTTGAAGATTCCAAGACCTCTTAAATAGTCTACATCATCATAAGTAAAATGCAAATTCTTTATATAATCGATTACCTGATCAAGACCTGCACATACAGAATATCCGTTGTTACAAGGGTTCTGGCGGAAAAATACATCGAAGATGACATTTTCGTTCTGCCCTTTTTCATAATATCCTTGCATCATAGTAAGTTCGTACAGATCTGTCAGCAAGGTAAGATTTCGTTTGCTCATTTTCAAACTCCTTTTTTCTGCTGTTTGCAGTACATTTCTTTTTTTAGTTATACCATTTTATTATAGCACTTAAGGGAATAAATGTAAAAGAAAAAAACCAGGCACTATACGAGTGCCTGATTCTTATGAATGGTTTCACTGATGATATTACTGCAATATTCTCCGATACGCTTTTTCTCGTCTTTATCCAGTTCTTTCGGATAGATCGGTTTGCCATATTCTAAGATGACATGAGTCTTTTTGATGAACGGGAAATGTCCTTCGAAAATATCACAGGTGTTATTAAGACTCATCGGTATGATCGGACAGCCGGTCTTTTCTGCGATCTTAAAGGAACCGTTATGGAACGGAAGTAAGGATAATTCTTCCCCTTTATTCCGGGTGCCTTCCGGGAAGATGCAGATGGAAATACCGTGTTTTATATAATCGATTGCCTGCAGGATGGTCTTCAGTCCTTCTTTTGGATTCTCTCTGTCAAGGAAGAGGCAATAGAGGCGTTTCATCCATGTGCGAAGAAGCGGGATAGAAAGCATCTCCTTTTTGGCAATATAACCGGTCAGATTCTTACATCTGGCGTAAGTGATAACGATGTCAAAGAAGCTTCTGTGATTTCCGATATAAAGAACCGGTCCTTCCGATATATTCTCCTCTCCGATCACGGTAAGTTCGATACCGGCAAGCTTAATGATCATCTTAAATGCCCACTGAACCAGCCGCAGACTGGAATAATCCATAGTTTTTTTGCTGACTTTGCCGATCAGCCATTCAATTCCAAGAACCGGAATACCGATGATCAGAAATAGAACTACGAATAAGGCGACAAAAATAAGTCTTATCATAATTAATCTCCTTTATTTTCATTTTGCTACCAAAGTATGCAAGAGAAACTGCCAGTTGTCAAAGATTCTGTAATGGCTGCCAGGTTCTCTGTGTATTTTCTATGATAGCATAAATCCGGCATTTTTTACACCCATAGTGTGTAAGATAGTAAAGAGAAAATAGAAGTGTCAGAAAGAAGGGCAGCATGAAAAAAAGAAGATGGACCGTGGCAGCCGTCGCAGTGATGTTGCTGTTTACCGGCTGTAGTTTTGGCACGTTAAAAGAACAGAAAACAGGAGAGATAGAATATGAGATCGTAAAGAAAGAAGAAATCCCCGAAAAATTAAAAGAAGAGATTGCAGAAGCCGAAAAGTCGGAGATGTGGATCAGTTATGCAGATACGGGGAATGAAGGCAGATACCTTTATATAGTAAGAGGATACGGACGGCAGGAAACGACAGGATACAGCATCGAAGTGAATGAGTGTTATGAGACGGAACATACAGTGGTTGTACGTACAACACTTCTCGGGCCACAGAAGAAAGAAAAGACGCATAAGAAAAAGACATATCCATATATTGTCATAAAGATACCATATACGGATAAACAGATCATATATGAATAAGAGGAGGCAGGAAGTGTCAATGGAGTATTTAAAAAAGGAGATCCGTACTTTTCAGAACGGAAAGACGGTAAATGACCAGTTCTATATTGATGATGATTATAATGTTCCGGATGCAAAGAAGGATGTAGGCAGGATTATAATAAGTGACGGGACATTACAGGTGGAAGAGATGAAACAGGTAGAAAATTATCTGAAAGTGACAGGCAAACTGGAATTCAGAGTTTTGTATACTGCAGATGAAACGATACCGGAGCCTGCAAGCCTGGAAGGAAGGATTCCATTTGAAGAAATGATCTATCTTGAGCAAGAGCCGGATGGAAATCTGGTACTAAAGACAGCAGATGTTGATCTTACGGTAACGGTAATCCATTCAAGAAAACTGAATATCAAGACACTTGCAGAGATTACGATCGGAATGGAAAAATGTGTGGGAGAAGAGCTCACAACAGATATAGAAGGAGAAAATCCTGTATTTAAAAAGACAAAAGAAGAAGAACTTCTGAAGGTATTTGCAACAGGAAAGGATACGTACCGGATTAAAGAAGAGGTGTCTCTTAGCGGGACAAAAGAGAATATCGGTACGATTCTTTGGACGGATGTGACAGGCGGAAAAGCAGATACACAGATTGGAACGGATGAACTCCTGATACAAGGAGAACTGAATATATTCTGCCTCTATGAAAGTGTGGAAGAAAAGACAGACTGGATAAACAGGACGGTTCCATATGAGGGAAGGATAGAATGTATGGGGACTGTGCCGGGAATGTATCATCAGGCCAGTCTGAATCTTACAGATGTGAATGTTGAAGCCCGCATGGATGAAAACGGGGAAATGCGTATTCTTGGTATAGAGGCGACACTGGAAGTACGTCTTGTTGTATATGAAGAAGAAAAAATCCAGATTCTTGAAGATATGTATATGCTGGATCATGTCTGCGTTCCGGATATAAAAGAAAAGAAGTGCTTCCGCTTAAAGCTTCAGAACCATTCAAAATGCAGGATCGCCGAAGAACTGACACTTCCGGAACTAAAAGACAATATTCTTCAGATCTGTTACTGTAAAGGAAAGATACAGCCGGAATCTACGAAAGCAGAAGAAGATGGAATCCATATCGAAGGTGTTCTTCATCTGATGTTTTTGTATGTCAGGGAAGATGATCAGATGCCGTTTGGTGTATGGCAGGGAATGGTGCCGTTTACATATCTTTTAGAGAATGGGGGCGGAGAACCTGAAGCAGAAGAACTGGACTGGACAGTTGAGCAGCTTTCCGTAGGACTTATGGGAAACGGAGAGGTGGAAGTAAAGGCTGTGCTGGCATTCAACTGTTTCCAGAAAGAGCCTGTTATGGTGCAAAATATTGAATCCGCAAAGTTCACCCCGATGAGTACCGAGGAGCTGGAAAACAGACCCGGCATTGTGGGATATTTTGTGAAAAACGGGGATACATTGTGGAATCTGGCGAAAAAATATAATACGACTGTGGAAAATATAAAAGAAGTGAATCATATGGAAAAAGAAGATGTAAATAAAGGCGATAAAATATTGATTTTTAAGCAAAATTTGAGTATACTATAAGCACATTGTATACAAAATGTAAGGAGACAAATAGAATGGATAAAATGGAATTGAAGGCACTTGGAAAGATCAATCTGGGTCTGGATGTTCTGGGGCGGAGAGAGAACGGATATCACGATGTACGTATGGTGATGCAGACAGTGTACCTGTACGACCAGATCCGGATAGAAAAGACGAAAAAGCCGGGAATAGAGTTGTCGACGAATCTTTTTTATCTGCCGGTGAATGAGAATAACCTGGCATATCAGGCAGCAGACCTTCTGATGAAAGAGTTCGACGTAAAAGAGGGTGTAAAGATCACTCTTGATAAACACATACCGGTGGCAGCAGGAATGGCAGGAGGAAGCTCGAATGCAGCGGCAGTTCTGTTCGGGATTAACCGTATGTTTTCACTTGGTCTTTCACAGAAAGAACTGATGGAAAGAGGAGTGACATTGGGAGCGGATGTTCCGTACTGCGTTATGCGGGGAACTGTTCTTGCGGAAGGAATCGGAGAGATACTGACACCACTTCCGGCCTGCCCGAAATGTCATGTGCTGATCGCAAAACCGCCGATCAGTGTATCGACGAAGCTGGTCTATGAAAAACTGGATTCGCATGAGATAGAGGATCATCCGGATATTGATGGTATTATAGACGGACTGAAGGCTCATGATATCGAAAAAGTTGCTTCGAGCATGGGAAATGTACTGGAAAAGGTAACGATCGAAGAATATCCGGTTATTGAACAGATCAAGAATGTAATGAAAGAACAGGGAGCTCTGAATGCTATGATGAGTGGCAGTGGGCCGACCGTTTTTGGAATTTATGACAGCAAAGAGAAAGCAAGAAAAGCAGCAGCAAAGATAAGAGAAAAGCAATTGGCAAAGCAGGTGTATGTGACAGGCATACATAATGCAAGGAGGAAATAAGCATGGAATCGAATTTTAAAGTAAATATGAATGAATATCTACCACTTAGAGATGTCGTGTTCAATACTTTGAGACAGGCGATCTTGCGAGGAGAGTTAAAACCGGGAGAAAGACTGATGGAGATCCAGCTTGCAAATAAACTCGGAGTAAGCCGTACCCCGATCCGTGAAGCAATCCGCAAACTGGAACTGGAAGGCCTGGTACTGATGATTCCAAGAAAAGGAGCTGAGGTAGCAGAGATCACAGAAAAGAATATGCGGGACGTTCTGGAAGTAAGAAAAGCACTGGAAGAACTGGCTGTGCAGCTTGCATGTGATAAGATCACGAAAGAAGAGATCGAAGAGATGAAGAAAGCTGCGGAAGATTTTAAGAAGATCTTAAAGAGTAAAGATATTACAGAGATCGCTGAAGCAGATGTACGTTTCCATGACATTATCTATATGGCAACAGACAATCAGAAACTGATCCAGCTTCTGAATAATTTAAGAGAACAGATGTATCGTTATCGTGTGGAATATCTGAAACGTGAAGAAGCACATCCACAGCTGATCGCAGAGCATGCCGCAATCATAGAATACATCAGTAAAGGTGAGAAGAAGGCGGCAACAGATATTATGTGTAAACATATTGATAACCAGGTGACCACTGTGATCGATGTGATCCGCACAAAACAGAATTAAAAGACTGTAAAAGTGTATAGATAAGATAAGCTGTGTCAAGACTTCCTGTATCAGAAAAATGCAGTATACAGGAAGGAGATACATAGATGAAACGAGAAACGATCTGCCTGATCATAGCCTGTCTGATATCGTTCATACTGACAGCGGGCATTATGAACTGGCGTATGGAAATTGTACATGCAGAACTTAGCGATACACAGCAGTCACTGGCCAAAGAAGTCTTCCGTTTTCATGTGATCGCAGAAAGTGACAGTGCAAATGATCAGAGAATCAAACTGAAAGTGCGGGATGCGGTTCTAAAGTATATGAAAGCACATATGACCAGAGCCGAAAGAAGGGATGCAAAGGCGACAAAAGCATGGACCCTGACCCACAAAAAAGAACTGACGGATACAGCAGATAAAATATTGAAAAAAGAGAAAGTATCATACCGGGCGAAAGCGGAGGTGACCACCTGCTATTTTCCGGACAAACGGTATGGAGATATCATTTTTCCCGAGGGAAATTACGAAGCACTGAGAATTGTACTTGGGAAGGGAAATGGACATAACTGGTGGTGTGTACTTTATCCAAATCTGTGTTTTACTAATGCAACCTGTGCAGTGGTAGATGAAGATGGAAAGAAAGAACTGAAAGAAGCATTAAGTGCAGAAGAATATGAAATGGTAACGGCCACTTCAGAATTTAAGATAAAGTGGTTTTTCTTCGGAAAAGATCATGCAAAGGAGTCAGACTAAAATGAGAGACAATCAATATACGATAGATGGAAGAATACGATTCAGTGAAGTGGATCATACCAGAAGAATTACCCTGCCGGGAATCGTAAATTATTTTCAGGACTGCAGTACATTCCAGTCAGAAGATCTGGGACTTGGAATCGAACACTGCAGCGAAAAAAAGCGGGCATGGATCCTGTCATCTTGGCAGGTAGTGGTAGAACGTTATCCGAAGATCGGTGAAAAGATACAGACAAGTACATGGGCGACGGACTTTAACGGTTTGTTTGGAGAACGTAATTTCTGTATGACAGACAGTGAAGGAAAAGATGTAGCATATGCAAATTCGCTGTGGGTATATATGGACATGGAAAAGGGACGTCCGTCAAGACCGGAAGAATCGGAGATTGCACCATACGGGGTAGGAGATCCGTATGAGATGGAATATGAATCAAGAAAAATCGCACTTCCGAAAGAGGCGAAAGAACTGGAAAGTTTTCCGGTACGCAGATATCATATTGATACGAATGAGCATGTCAACAACTGCCAATATGTACAGATGGCGCTGGAATCATTGCCAAAAGATAAAGAAGTGCACCAGATGCGTGTGGAATATAAGAAATCAGCGGTATATGGTGATGTGATCTATCCAAGGATTGCCATAGAAGAGGACAGAACGGTTATAGAGCTTTGCAATGAAAAGGCCAGACCGTATGCAGTGATCGAATTTAAGTTTGCATAGACATTCTTATATAGATGCTGATACAATAAGAAAACATATACACTTTGGAAAAAGAGAAAAGGAAACAGAGAGGAAAAATATGGGATTAACAGATTATTTAGGAAAGAAAAGAAGATTGATGATCGTTAAAGAAGTAGAGTTCGGGGTATATCTTGGTAATAAAGATGACAAAGTCCTGCTTCCGAAAAAACAGGTACCAAAAGATGTAGAAGTCGGAGATCCTGTAGAAGTATTTTTGTATAAAGATTCGTCTGACCGTCTGATCGCAACAACGCAGGAGCCAAAGATCACGTTAGATGAACTGGCAGTATTGAAAGTTGCAGATACCGGAAGAATCGGGGCGTTCCTTGACTGGGGACTGGAAAAAGACCTTCTGCTTCCGTTCAAAGAACAGACTGCAAAAGTAAAAAAAGGTGATGAAGTGCTTGTCGCACTGTATGTGGACAAGTCCGGAAGACTTTGTGCGACAATGAAAGTATACGAAAAGCTTCGTACAGATTCTCCATATAAAAAGGATGATCATGTAGAAGGAATCATTTACGAGACGAGTGATAACTTCGGAGTGTTCGTGGCAGTAGATGACTGCTACAGTGCACTGATCCCGAAGAGAGAAGCATTTGGCAGGTTAAGAGTCGGAGACCGTGTATCCGCCAGAGTCCTGAAAGTAAGAGAAGACGGAAAGCTTGACTTAAGTGTCAGAGAGAAAGCATTTCTTCAGATGGATGCCGATGCGGCGATGATCATGAAACGTATGGAAGAATACGGTGGAAAGCTTCCATTTAACGATAAAGCAGATCCGGAAGTAATCAAACAGGAATTCGGATTAAGTAAAAATGCATTCAAACGTGCCGTTGGAAGACTTCTTAAAGAAGGACATATAAAAATTTCTGAAAAGAATATTGAAATGAAAAAGAAATAAGGTATAATAAAAGTGATAAGAATAAGATGATTAAAAAGGAGAATGAGAAATGAAAGTACAGAACATTACAGATATCGAAGGATTTTTCAAAGTAGTTGATTCTTGTGAAGGAAAAGTTGAACTTGTAACAGGCGAAGGTGACAGACTGAACTTAAAGTCAAAATTATCTCAGTATGTATCTATGGCAAACATTTTCTCTAACGGAGAGATTCCGGAACTGGAAATCGTTGCTCATGAGCCAGAGGATATCGATAAACTTGTAAAATTCATGCTTCTTGGAAATGGAAAAGAAGATTAAGACGAACAGTGATGTTTGAAAGGGTGTTCCCTGAGGGGGCACCTTTTTTTATCATTGTGGATAGAATCAGGAAAGGAGAAAGCTATGAGCTTTGCACATCTCCACGTCCATACAGAGTACAGCCTGTTGGATGGCTCAAATAAAATCAAAGAGTGTGTAGCCAGGGTAAAAGAACTCGGGATGAACAGCGTGGCGATCACGGATCATGGTGTCATGTATGGTGTGATCGATTTTTACCGTGCGGCAAGAGCAGCAGGGATTAAGCCGATCCTCGGATGCGAAGTCTATGTTGCACCGGGATCGAGATTTGATAAAGAAGCTGTCGGAAGCGGGGATGACCGTTATTATCATCTGGTGCTTCTGGCAGAAAATGATCTGGGATACCATAATCTGATGAAGATCGTGTCCAGAGGATTTACGGAAGGCTATTATTATAAACCAAGAGTAGACCTGGAAGTGCTGCAGGAATTCCATGAAGGAATCATTGCGCTCAGTGCGTGTCTGGCCGGTGAGGTACAGAAGAATATCCTGCGCGGCATGTATGAAGAAGGAAAGGCAGCAGCACTAAGGTATCAGGACATTTTCGGAAAAGGAAATTTCTTCCTGGAATTACAGGATCACGGAATGCAGGAACAGCAGATTGTGAACCAGTCACTGCTCCGTATGTCACAGGAGACAGGGATCGAACTGGTTGCGACGAATGACGTGCATTATACTTACGCAGAAGACGTAAAACCGCATGACATTCTGTTATGCATCCAGACGGGTAAAAAGCTGGCAGATGAAGATCGTATGCGCTACGAAGGCGGCCAGTATTATATTAAGTCCGAAGAAGAGATGAAGCAGTTATTTCCATATGCACTGCAGGCGTTGGAGAACACGCAGAAGATTGCAGACCGCTGTAATGTAGAGATTGAATTCGGTGTCACCAAACTGCCGAAATATGATGTGCCGGAAGGATATACTTCCTGGGAATATCTGAATAAACTTTGTTTTGACGGATTGAAAGAACGGTATCCGGACGGGGATGATTCGTTGAAAGAACGTCTGGAATACGAATTGTCGGTCATCAAATCCATGGGATATGTAGATTACTTCCTGATCGTGTGGGATTTCATTAATTATGCAAGAACACAGGGGATCAAGGTCGGACCGGGGCGAGGTTCGGCGGCCGGAAGTATCGTATCGTACTGTCTGGGAATTACAAGTATCGACCCGATCAAATATCAGCTTCTGTTCGAACGTTTCCTGAATCCGGAACGTGTATCCATGCCCGATATCGACGTGGACTTCTGCTTTGAGAGACGCCAGGAAGTCATTGATTATGTAGGAAGAAAATACGGCGCAGACCGGGTAGTACAGATCGTAACTTTCGGTACGATGGCAGCACGTGGAGTCATCCGTGACGTAGGACGTGTCATGGACCTTCCGTATGCATTTGTAGACAGCATTGCAAAGATGGTGCCGACAGAGCTGAATATTACGCTTGATAAGGCACTGAAGATGAATCCGGAATTCAAGAAACTGTATCAGGAAGATGAACAGGTTAAGGAACTGATCGATATGTCAAGAAGACTGGAAGGTCTTCCGAGACATACATCCATGCATGCAGCGGGAGTTGTGATCGGTCAGCGTGCGATCGAAGAATTCGTGCCATTGTCTCTTGGATCGGACGGCTCAGTGACGACACAGTTTACGATGACAACACTGGAAGAACTGGGGCTTCTGAAAATGGATTTCCTGGGTCTGCGTACCCTGACTGTTATACAGGATGCAGAGCGTCTGGCAAGCATCAGCAGCGGTAAGACAATAGACATTAATAAAATCGATTATGATGATAAAGCAGTTCTGGCGTCTATCGGAACAGGAAAGACCGATGGCGTATTCCAGCTTGAAAGTGCCGGAATGAAGAACTTCATGAAGGAACTGAAACCGCAGAATCTGGAGGATATCATTGCCGGTATCTCCTTATACCGTCCGGGACCGATGGATTTCATCCCGCAGTACATCAAGGGAAAGAACAATCCGGATAGCATCACTTATGACTGCCCGCAGTTAGAGCCGATCCTGGCACCGACTTATGGATGTATCGTATATCAGGAACAGGTTATGCAGATCGTGCGTGATCTGGCTGGATATACGCTTGGACGAAGCGATCTTCTGCGAAGAGCGATGTCGAAGAAAAAGGGCGATGTCATGCAGAAAGAGCGCCAGAATTTCGTATATGGTAATCCGGACGAAGGCGTGCCGGGCTGTATCGCCAACGGAATCGACGAGAAGACGGCGAATAAGATTTATGATGAAATGATCGATTTTGCCAAATATGCATTTAACAAATCACATGCGGCAGCCTATGCGGTGGTATCATATCAGACTGCCTGGTTAAAATATTACTATCCGGTGGAATTCATGGCAGCACTTATGACTTCCGTGATCGACAATCCGGGAAAAGTATCAGAGTACATTTACAGTTGCAGACAGATGGGAATTAAGATTCTTCCACCGGATATTAATAAAGGAGAAGGAAGCTTCTCCGTTGACGGCGGCAATATCCGTTATGGTCTGGCGGCGATCAAGAGTATCGGAAAGCCAGTGATCGAGTCGATCATCCAGGAACGAAAAAATGGAGGAGAATTCAGCAACCTGAAAGACTTTATCGAACGTCTGTCAGGAAAAGAAGTCAATAAGCGCACGATTGAAAGCTTTATCAAATCCGGAGCATTTGACAGTCTGGGTGGTACAAGAAAGCAGTTTATGGTAGTTTATGTACAAATCCTGGATCAGGTGAACCGTGAGCGGAAATACTCCATGACCGGACAGCTTTCATTATTTGACATCGTAAGTGATGACCAGAAATCGGAATTCGACATTCCACTTCCGGATGTAGGAGAGTACGAGAAAGAGACAAAGCTTGCATTTGAAAAAGAAGTGCTGGGTGTGTACTTAAGCGGTCATCCGCTGGAGGATTATGAGGAAAAATGGAAGAAGAACATTTCCAGAACGACATTAGATTTCCAGATAGATGATGAGACGGGAAGGACAAAGGTACATGACGGTGCAAAAGAGATCGTCGGCGGCATGATCACCAATAAGACGATCAAATATACCAAGACCAATAAAGTTATGGCATTTATTACACTGGAAGATCTGGTGGGATCAGTCGAAGTTGTGATCTTTCCGAGAGATTTTGAAAAAAATCAGATGTATCTGAATGAAGAAGCCAAAGTATTTATAAAGGGAAGGGTATCCGAAGAAGATGATGCACCAAGTAAACTGATCTGTGAGCAGGTGATCCCGTTTGAACAGACGAAGAAGGAACTATGGCTTCAATATCCGGATAAAGCGACTTATCTTCAGCAGGAAGGAATGCTTCAGGACATTCTGAAAGTATCTGAAGGAATGGATGAAGTTATCATCTATTGCAGGAAGGAAAAAGTGGTAAAACGCCTGGCAAAGGGCTGGAATGTGACCGCAGATGAGGTATTGTTGAGCAGATTGACGAATTATCTGGGTGAAAGTTCTGTAAAAGTTATAGAAAAACCCATTGAAAGCGTGCACTAATTCATGTACAATATCATCGGAGAGAAATGATAATGGTTAGAAGATAATTGGAACAAACTAATACAATGGAGGAATGAATCATGGCAGACAAAAAAGTAATTCGTACAATAGGTGTATTGACAAGTGGTGGAGATGCCCCTGGAATGAACGCAGCAATCCGTGCCGTTGTTCGTACAGCACTTGGTAAAGGACTGAAGGTAAGAGGCATCAGAAGAGGATATCAGGGACTTTTAAACGAGGAAATTATCGATCTGTCAGCCAGAGACGTATCCGATACAATTGAGCGCGGAGGTACAATTCTTCAGACAGCCCGTTGTGCAGAGATGCGTACAGAGGAAGGTCAGCAGAAAGCAGCAGCTATCTGCAAAAAATATGGTATTGATGGTCTGGTAGTCATCGGTGGTGACGGATCATTTGCCGGAGCTCAGAAACTTGCTAACTTCGGAATCAACACAATCGGACTTCCGGGAACGATCGATCTGGATATTGCCTGTACGGAATATACAATCGGATTCGATACAGCCGTTAATACAGCTATGCAGGCTATTGACAAAGTACGTGATACATCAACTTCTCATGAGAGATGCTCTATCATCGAGGTTATGGGTAGAGATGCAGGATACCTTGCACTGTGGTGCGGTATTGCTAACGGAGCTGAGAAGATCCTGATGCCTGAAGAGCATGATTATGACGAAGATAAGATCATTGCTGATATTCAGGAATCAAGAAAACGTGGAAAGAAGAACTACATCATCATCAATGCAGAGGGTGTTGGAGATTCTATGAACATGGCTAAGAGAATTGAAGAAGCAACCGGTATGGAGACAAGAGCAACGATTCTCGGACACATGCAGCGTGGTGGAAGCCCGACATGTAAAGACAGAGTATACGCTTCTATCATGGGAGCAAAAGCCGTAGATCTTCTGCTTGAAGGAAAGACAAACCGTGTTGTAGGTTACAAACATGGTGAGTATGTAGACTTCGATATTGATGAAGCACTTGGAATGACAAAAGGAATTCCTGCTTACCAGTATGAGATTGCAAAAGAGCTGGCTCTGTAATTAAAACCGGAATAAAGAATAAAAAGTTATCTGTTTTATGGCAGGTAACTTTTTTTATAGCAAAGTATACAAGGGAGGTTTCGACATAAAATCTCTTGAAAATGCACGTCCAAGACGGTACAATAGTAAAATATGGTGGAGTATTCATAAAAGGAGATTTAATATCGTGGAAAATAAAAATAGGAACACTGCAGCAATCGGTGTGTTTGATTCGGGAGTCGGCGGTTTGACCGTCACAAGAGAGATCATGCGTCAGCTGCCGAATGAAAATGTAGTATATTTTGGGGATACAGCAAGAGTTCCATACGGAAGTAAGTCGAAGAATAACATTATCCGTTTTTCCAGACAGATCATCCGTTTTTTAAAGACAAAGAATGTAAAGGCAATCGTGATCGCATGTAATACGGCCAGTGCGCTGGCGCTTGAGACAGTGCAGCAAGAGTTCGACATTCCGATCATCGGAGTGATCGTACCGGGAGCAAGAGCTGCCGTAAGGGAGACCAGGAATGGTCAGATTGGTGTACTTGGTACAGAAGCAACGATCAAGAGCGAGACCTATACCAAAGAAATCCGGAAACTTATGCCGGAGGCAGAAGTCATCGGAAAGCCATGTCCGTTATTCGTACCGTTGGTAGAAGAAGGATTTGCAAAGCATAAGATCACAGAAGAAGTGATCGATATCTATCTGTCCGATATGAGAAAGTCGGAGATTGATACACTGATTCTGGGATGTACCCACTATCCGCTTCTCAGATCCAGGATTATGGCATATTTTGGAGAGTCTGTACATATTGTAAATCCGGCGTACGAGACGGCGATGGATCTGAAGAAGATACTGGAAGAGCAGAAAATTGCCAATACATCGGGAGAACCGGCAGCATATGATTTTTATGTCAGTGATGCGGCAGAGAAGTTTAAGAAATTCGCCAATTCAATCCTGCCGTACGATGTAGATAAGACACAGGCAATTGATATTGAAGATTATTAGGAGAATATATGACAAAAGACGTATTATTAAGTATATCCGGTCTGCATCAGGATGTGACCGGGATTGAAGCGCAGGGTGATGAGCCGGGAAGTGAACCAATTGAGGTAATCGTACCTGCGAGCTATTATGAGAAAAATGGAAAGCACTATGTGATCTATGATGAACTGGTGGAAGGAATCCCGGGAACCATCAAGAATAAAGTAAGGATCCTGGATGACCAGAAGGTCGAGATCATCAAGAGCGGAATTACGAATACCCACATGGTATTCGAGAAAGATAAGATCAATATGACACAGTATGAGACACCATACGGTGAGATGATGATTGGAGTCTTTACCAAGGATATCCAGTTCGAAGAACAGGATGAAAAGATCACGGTGCATGTGAATTATGCACTGGACATCAACGGAGATCCTGTTGCCGATTGCAATATAGACATAAAAATAACAGCACTGGAACGATAAGTTCCAATGCTGTTTTTAAGTACTCTTTACTCTTATTTGTTTCTTAATCTTGCGAAAAATCCCTTTTTCTTCTCCGGTACATCCAGAGGACCTCTTACACCTTTAACAGCTGTGATGTAAATACCACTGATCGTAGCTTTGACTTCCTTCTTAACAGGAATCAAAGGATAAACCTGCGCATCACACATAAGTGTCATGATCTTCGGTCCGACTTTGGCTTTTACAACAGGTACTTTTGAACGGCGAAGATACTTTGGTGTATTCTCGAGTACAATATCCGGCAAGCCGGCATCTTTTAATTTCATACGACCTTTATCGATAACCAGGATGGAAACAGTCTGTGCAACTGCATCAAGCTGTGCCTGCTGATCTGCCTGTTTCTTTTCTGCTTTTTTACCAACAAAATATAATGCAACACATGCAACGATCAAAATCACAAGGATTACCAATAATACAATTGTAAATGTCTTCACAATGAACCTCCTATATTCTATATTCCATAACAAGTATTCTAACATTGTTTCGGTAGGAGTGCAAGAAGTATACAGGAAAAGTAGGTGATTTCAAAACAAAAATTTTGATAAAAGAGTGAAATATATGTGAAAATGCTATGAAAGTTTTTCAAAATGTGATATAACAGAATGGTATGCGTTAGCGTATACTTCGGAAAGCAGATGGGATAAAGTTCCCACCTTAGAATGAATGATAAAATGAGGTGCGATATGAAAAAGAAAGTGGCAATGTTATTAACAGGTGTTATGGCAGTCTCTCTTTTGATGACAGGTTGTCAGTCGACGAAAGGTCTTGAAAATGACAACATTAAGATTTCAGTCTACAAAGGTGTTGAAGTAGATAAAGTTGACAAACCGAGCGAAGTAACGGATGATGATGTGAATACACAGATTCAGTCAGTACTGGATGAAAATGCAACAACAAAAGAAGTAACAGACCGTGCAGTAAAAAAAGGCGATACAGCAACGATTGATTTCGTTGGAAAGATGAATGGCAAAGCATTTGACGGTGGATCTTCTACAGATTATCCACTGGAGATCGGTTCTAATTCTTTCATCGAAGGATTTGAAGACAGTATTATCGGACACAAGATCGGTGATACATTTGACTGGAACGGAAAGTTCCCGGAGAATTATGGAAGTTCTGATCTTGCAGGCAAAGATGTAACATTTACAATTACTGTAAAATCCATTTCCAAAAAGAATACACCAAAGCTTACAGACAAACTGGTAAAGAAAGTATCTAAGAAATCAAAGACAGTAAAAGAGTACAAAGAAGAAGTGAAGAAGTCTCTCGAGGAAGATAACGAAAAGACATACAATGATACTTTGCAGCAGGCAGCATGGCAGAAGGTTCTTGATAATACAAAAGTTAAGAAATATCCGGAGAAAGATGTAAAGAAGATTGAGGATTCTCTGATCTCTCAGTACAAGTCTGTTGCAAAAGCTTATAACATGTCATATGATGATCTGATCAAGCAGCAGATGGGAACAACTGTTGAAAAGTTCGAAAAACAGGTAACAAAAGCTGCAAAATCCAGTGTAAAGCAGACATTGGTAACAAAGGCAATTGCAGATAAAGAGAACATTAAGTTAGATGATGCAACTTATAAGACAGAGCTTAAGAAGATTGCAAAAGAGTATGGATACGACAGTGTAAAAGCTTTAAAGAAAGCTGCATCAAAGTCAGATCTGAAAGAGATTGCGCTGAATGATCTTGTAAAAGAATGGCTGGCTAATCAGTGCATTCAGGTTGAGTCAAGCTCAAGCAGTTCATCAAGCTCAAGCAGCTCATCAAGTTCAAGCAGTTCATCAAGCTCAGGTAACTAAGGTGGATAGAAACAGAATAGAATAAGAATAAAAATGCTCCGGGAATTTTGTCAGGTGACAGATTCCCGGAGCATTTTTGTATACCAAAGTATGCAAGAAAAGCTGCCACCGTAAGGAACTGCCACTGGCAGTTCCTTACGGATGGTTTGGCAAGTGGCAGGTTCTCTGTATTGTTAGGTGTGAGGAAATATTTCTTTCCACTCTCCGGGACAAAGCGCTTTATCAAGTACAATGTCTCCGATGGAAATACGTTTTAATTCGATCACACAGCAGTGAACAGACTTCATCATGCGCCGGATCTGTCGTTTCTTCCCTTCGGAAATGGTAATTATCCCATAGGTGATGGGGTGATCCGGACGGTTTTTGTGGATATCTTTCTGGATTTCTTCCGGCAGTGTGGAAAGAATATCGGACATTACTGCATGTCCGGTTACGGTAATTTTTGCCGGGGCAGTCAGTGTATCGGCGCCCTTCAGAATGACACCTGTTTCCAGCTTATGTACCAGTTCCGGTGTCAGATCACCAAGAAGGGTGAATTCATAAGTTTTCTCTTTGTGATAGGAAGGATGAGTGAGCTTCTGGTTGAAGATACCGTCATCTGTGATCAGAAGAAGTCCGGTCGTCTCACGGTCAAGGCGTCCGACCGGAGAAAGCCTGTCATTATGTAATTCCTTAAAATAGTCCATAACCGTCGGATAGCGGTCGTCGCGTCTGGCAGTGACACAGCCGAAAGGTTTGTGGAACATGTAGTAGTGAGACATTGTTGTGACTCCTTTATTGATTCTTTTCAGAGTTGTTCCGGGGAAAATCTCTGTGTAAAGCATACCACAGAAAAAGGAATAAATGATTGCTTATTGACAAAATTTATTAATTATGATATTTTCTTTTAGATGATAAATGACCGATGGGGGAGTAACAGGCGTATAACGCAACAAGTCAACATACTGATCGATGGATCTGGCTTGTTTTAATTTGTGAGACTCATGTGTAGCTGTAATATCTATGCGTGGACTCTCTCTATCCTATAAAGAAAGTATAGACCAGGTATGGCAGGCAGCTGCTGTATCTGGTTTTTTGTTGTCATGCGTTTGAACTTAATTTTGGAGGAAATGATAATGGAGTGGAATTTTTTATTCTTTATGAACAGTGTCTTACTTGGAGTGGGACTGGCAATGGATGCATTTTCTGTCTCGCTGGCAAATGGAATGAATGAAAAAAATATGAAGAAATCAAGAATGGCTTATATTGCAGGAGTATATGCATTCTTTCAGTTCCTGATGCCTATGATAGGGTGGATCTGTGTGCATACGATCGTACAGGTCTTTGGACAGTTTCAGAAGTTCATTCCGTGGATCGCATTGATTTTGCTTTTGTATATCGGAGGAAGCATGATCAAAGAATCTATGCAGAGTGAAGAGGAAAAGGAAGAAGTGAAAAGATTAAGTTTTGCCGTGCTTATGATGCAGGGAATTGCAACATCGATTGATGCGTTGTCGGTAGGATTTACCACTGCCGGGTATGATTTGGTTATGGCTGTAGTCTGTTCACTGATCGTGGCAGTGGTAACATTTGTGATATGTGAGACAGGGTTGTGCCTCGGTAAGACTCTGGGAACAAAGCTGTCAGGAAAGGCAGATGTTCTGGGAGGTGTAATCTTGATAGGAATCGGAATTGTGTCATGGGGACGGGGAATGTGACTTTTTTGCAGGTGAGCCCCTACGTTCAAAAGGAAAATGCAGACATACATCAAAATGCCCTTGCATAGATTGTAAAAAACAATTTATGCAGGGGTTATTTTTATGAAAGATTATATTGAGGAGAGGGCAGTAGAAATCGCATATTATATCATCGAACATAAAGCCACTGTGCGTCAGACTGCGAAGGAATTCGGAGTTAGTAAGAGTACGATACATAAAGACTGTACCGACCGCTTGGAGCAGATCAACCCGACCCTGGCGCAGAGCGTCCGCAAAGTTCTTGACGTGAACAAACAGGAACGCCACATCCGCGGCGGACTTGCCACCCGGGAGAAATATCTTCACCAGCATCGGCATGCAGGATAAAGAGAGTAACAGAACAAAAAGCTCTTATAATTTCGGACATCAACGAGTCGATTTCATGGGATAAAAGATAACAACAGAACAAAAAACTCCGCACAGATATTCTGGAGAAGCATCATATATAGACGATTCATTTGAATATCCTTGCGGAGTTTTTATACAACTAATTATTTCCAAGAATTATAATGTCTCGAATTGTAAAAACACAGCCTTCATAATCACAAGAACAACATCACCAGTTTAAAGATCCAGTTGGCGGCGACCCCGGCGCAGAGTCCACCGATCGTGTGGCTTAAAATTGCCTTTCCGGTCAGCTTGTTCACTTTAAGTGAAGACATCATAGCCACATGTGTGCTGAGGTATCCGCTCCAGCACATGCACATTGCAGTGAATACGGCTACGTCATTGGCGAGGACGGTTCCGGCTTCTGCCATGTGCGGTACCAGTCCGATTGCGGCACCGGCAGCACCGAGTGCCGTGATCGGAACGGAGATTCCGGATGCATCTGTGAATCCAAAAAGCGGTGATAAGATGAATTCAAGCTTCTTTCCAAGCCATGGAAGGAAAGCGATTCCTTCATAAGCGGCACCGGTGTAAGTTCCGTCTGCAGATGCGCCGTTGGTTAGCATCATGACCAGTGTACAGATGGTGATAACGCCCGGGATGATGGCAAGGCCGACATCCACACCGTTTTTACCACCCTCAAGAAGTGCCTCGATGGCACGTCCGCCGATGCCTCCGTCACGGATCTCGCGGGTATTCATGATGGCATCCATGTCTTCATGTTCTTCGAACTGTACGCAGTATTCTTCGGTTCCATATTCTTTCTTGGTGAAATGAAGCATGATGCGGACACTGATGATACTGCCGATTATAGCGGAAAAGTTACCGACCAGTACAGCAGTTCCGGCGTGTCCACCTTTTAACTTCAGACCGATCATGAATGTACTTACAATCAGTCCCATTCCGAAAGATGTTCCAAGGTTCGTTAAAGCCGGAAGCTGGAATTTCTTGAAATATTTACGGAAATTCTTATCTTCAGCAAGTCCCAGGATTGCCGGATTGTCGGACAGATAAGTAGTGATTACACCGAGTGCTGCGGCACCCGGCAGATTATAAAGTGGCTTCATCAGCGGTGACAGTAATTTATTCACCATCGAAATGACACCGAATTCTGAGAACAGTCCTGAAATGGCTCCGGCAAGAACCGCGATTGCCATAATATAGAAGACTGTCTCAAGAAGCAGCTGGTAGCCGGTGTTCATCAATGTGTTCAGCATATTGACACCGCCCATTTTCATACCCATACCACCGAAAATTCCTAAAAAGATTGCCAGAAAGACGAATCCTTCAAGACTGATGGATTTTTTTGTTCTTTTGTTTCCCATAAAAAACCTCCAATATTTTATACACGTATTTTATCCAAGTTTCCCAGCTTATATAAAACGCATAGTAATAAGATACTATATAATTAAATGGAAGTCAATCGTTGTTTATAAATTGTGCATATAAGATAAAATGATAGTGTATAATAAAAATAAATTATGCATAATTATTATGAATTGAAAAATTTTTATTGAAATGCTAATATAAAAATGGATATATTAATAGAAGAGATAAATAAATCGGATGTATGAAATGTTGTTAAAAATTGCAAAAAGTTAAAATTAAGGAAGAGAATGAAGGAGGACAGCAGACTGTGGCAACAGTTGGAGGAAACAGACAGGAAAAGAGAAAAAGGATTATGTCGTATTTCATCAATGCGACAATTGAATTAATGGAAAAAGAAGGAATTGAGAATCTGACGATCAGGAAGGTTGCAGAACAGGCAAAATACAACAGTGCAACGCTGTATCATTATTTCTCTAATCTGGATGAACTGGAATTATTTGCAAGTGTAAAATGTCTGGATGAATATATGCAGGAAACGTTGATACACAAGGCCGAGGGAAAGGATTTTCAGGAGTGGTATCTGGGACAGTGGCGCTGCTTTTGCAGACATTCGTTCCAGAGACCGAGAATCTATAACTTCTTATTCTTCAGTCCGGAAGGGACACAGAACCTGAATGAGGTTTTCCGAAGATATTATGAGATTTATCCAAACGAAAAGGAAGAAAAGACAGAAGATTACGAAGGATTTTTGAAAGAAGGAGATTTCTTCAAACGCAACGAAGATCTGCTAAGAGATGTGATCAGAGAAAGAAATTATGAGATATCTGAGCAGGAGATCAAAGAACTGAATGAAATGAGTGTGCTGATCTATCGTGGAATGCTTGCAATCATGCGAAGTGACAGGGACAAGCCGACGGTAGACGAGGCGGTGGATAAGACAGTCAGATATCTGGCGAAGACACTGGATGCGTATCATCTGGGATAGAGGAAGATATAATCTGGAAGGAGGTATTCCACGTGAGAATAATTGTCATAGAAGATAATGAATTATATAAGAACGAACTGTTACAATGTCTGGAACAGGAAGAGTCGGATATAGAGATCGTGGGGAGTGCGTCCAACGGGGCAGAAGGTCTTGCGCTGACCGAAAAACTGATACGGGATAATCTCACACCGGATGTGATATTTACGGATGTCCGGATGCCGGAGATGGATGGATTCGAGATGATCGAGGCATTGCAGAGAAGAGGGATATCCTGCAAAATTGTGGTTACAAGTTCCTGCCCGGAATTCCTTTATGCGAAACGTGCGATGGAGCTTGGTGCTGTAGATTTTCTGGTCAAACCGTTGAAAGTCTACGAAGTGCGTAATGTACTGGGAAGGCTGAGAAGAGAGCTGGAAAGCGAGAAAAAGTGGAAACACATTCTGAATCTGGAATACATTTTCCTGAATGCGATGGCCGGGAAGATCAAAGATGATCAGCAGATAGGAGACCTTATAAAGGAAGGATACGGAATTGCACCGGAGGAACGGATTGGTGTTCTTGGTATCGGCATGAGTTCTAATTATGAGAAATATAAAGAACAAGTGCTGCAGATGCTGAAAGAATTGGAAATCTTCAATCAGCAACAGGATTTCTGTGCCTATACCATCGAGATGTACGGACGTCAGAGTTTTGTGGTCCTTTTTTATCATATGGGAAATGAACATGAGACCTATCAGTATCTGGAACAGACGATTGTTCCGATGATCTGCAATACGGTGCGCGGAAGGGTGATCTGTACATGGGCGGTCAGCAACGGATTCGGCAATATGTACGAAGCGGTCAGAGAACTAGATCATGCGGCAGAATGGAATCTGATATTGAAAAAGGGAACATTGATCTGTAAAGAAAAAATACAGAAAATTGCATTATATCCATATAAATATCCGGTGAACCTTGAAAAAGAAGCCAAGGAAGCATTACTGAATAAAGATGCGAAACGATTGAAAAAAATATTTTCCAGATACTGGGATTATTGCAGGGAACTTCCATGTACCCCGCAGGAGGCCAAGGAGGGCTGCATCCGTATTGCACTGGTTCTGATCCAGATGGCAGCGGAAACCGGGGCGGTACAGGCACAGAGAAAAGGACAGACATTTCTTCAGTGGATTTCCAGGGCAAATGGATGGACAGATGTGGAAGAAAAAGTGGATACTTTTTTTGAATATCTGACGAGCAAAGACGAAGCGGAAAACGATATGAGTCTTCTGATTCAAAAGGCACTGGAGAATATCCGAGAATATTATGATCAGGGTATTACATTGGAAGAGATTGCAGAAAAGCTACATGTGACGGAAGAATATCTGAGCACTCAGTTTCGAAAAGAAACGGGACGGACATTTACAGAGACGATCCGTGGGTACCGGATTGAACGTGTAAAAGAACTTCTGACGGCAACGAACTGGAAGCTGACTAAAATTGCGGAACTGGCAGGTTATACCGATCCGAAATATATGAGCCGCGTGTTCAAGGAAGAGACTGGAATGTTGCCACTTGAATACCGGAAAAAGAACGGCTAGATAGTGAAAAACATTAAAAAAATGCATTTTCAGTCAAAAAAAGTCATCCTTTTTTAAATATTTCCCCCTTGTGGAAATGTATGAGAGTGTTAATATGGTTCCGATAAGAAAAAAGGAGGGACCAATAATGAGTACGAAAAATGTTATTTTTTCGAATCCGGGTGATGTGATAGATTTTGTAAAGATCGTAGAAAAATATCCTTTTGATATGGATATGAAACGGGGTAGATATATTGTAGATGCAAAGTCCCTGTTAGGTCTTATGAATCTTGGATTTGACCAGAAGATCGAGCTGAAAGTATATGATGAAGAATGCGATGATCTCTGGAAAGAGCTGGATAAATTCGTAGCTGCGTAGGGTTGCAGTTATGTTGAAAAGGACGGACAATAAAGCGTCTGCAGTCTGACAAAAAAGATACCGTGGGAATTTTTAGTGAAAATTTTAGTAAAAATTTTTGCGGGGATGGGATATTGTGTGAGAAGAATCCTCAGCGTATAATAAGAGTATACGTTGGGGAACTTTTTTGTATACCAAAGTATGCAAGAAAAGCCGCCAGTGGCAAGATTTCTGTATTGTTATGCATTCGGAAGAAGCTGTCGGTGGCAGGTACTGTAGATATATAAATATTACGGGAGAGGAAAATGGGAAATGGGAAAAAGCAAAAAAGAAAAACGACAGGCATATTTCTTTGATAATAAAGCACTGTTGGCATTGATCCTGCCGTTAGTGGTCGAGCAGCTTCTGGCGGTACTGGTTGGAATGGCGGATTCCATCATGATCGCAAGCGTCGGCGAGGCGGCGGTGTCGGGAGTATCGTTGGTAGATCAGATTATGGTGCTGTTGATCAATGCATTTTCAGCACTGGCTACGGGAGGAGCAGTCGTTGCGGGGCAGTTCCTGGGACAGGACAGACGGGAAGAAGCCTGTAAGTCGGCAACGCAGATGGTATGGTTTATCACGATCTGTGCAATCGGCATTACAGTGCTTGTATATCTGGGAAAATCCTTTATTTTACATACAGTATTTGGAAAAATCGACCAGGATGTGATGCATCATGCAGACATTTACCTGCTGATCGTGGCGGCATCGATTCCATTCATGGCACTGTATAACGGAGGAGCGGCGATCTTCCGTACAATGGGCAATTCGAAGGTAACAATGCAAATATCGATCATCATGAACGTTATTAATATAGGAGGAAATGCGATCCTGATCTATGGTTTTCACCGTGGAACGGAAGGAGTTGCGATTCCGACACTGGTGTCAAGGATGACGGCGGCGATTATTATAATTGCGCTATTGTGTGATGAGAAACGGACACTTCACATAGAACGGACCTGGCGTTACCGAATTAACTGGGAAATGGTTAAGAAGATTCTAAGTATCGGTGTGCCGAATGGCCTGGAGAACAGTATGTTCCAGCTTGGAAAGATTATCGTGCTCAGCCTGGTATCGACATTCGGAACCTATGCGATTGCGGCAAATGCGGTGTCAAATGCAATCGCATTGTTCCAGATCCTTCCGGGAATGGCAATTACGCTGGCAATCACACCGGTTATTTCCAGATGTGTGGGTGCGGGTGATTATGAACAGGCGAAGTATTATAATAAGAAATTAATGCTCATTACTTATGTCAGTATGACTGCGATGGTATTATTTATATTCTCCTTACTGCCATTTATATTAAATGCATATAACCTGTCCGATCTTACAGCAAAGACGACGGCGGATATCATACATTTCCACGGAATCGGTGCGATATTTATCTGGCCGGTTGCGTTCAGCCTGCCTGCGACGTTCCGTGCAGCGGGTGATGCGAAGGCATGTATGTACATTTCGAGCATATCCATGTGGATCTTCCGAATCGGATTCAGTTACGTGCTTGGAAAATATATGGGAATGGGTGTATTCGGTATCTGGGTTGCGATGGTGATCGACTGGGTATTCCGGGCAATGTGTTTCGTGATCCGGTATTTCAAAGGAAGTTGGAAGAAAAATGCGATTGTATAGGATAGAAAACGTTTGTCAGCAGATAGTTGCTAGTTATGATAGAAAAAGTCTGGTTTATCGGAGAAAAGATAGAAGTCCCTTGTAAAAACGGGACTTCTATTTTATAATAAAGGTTAGCCATATAGAAAACAAATAGGAGGAAGTTCTTGTGAAAAAAGAATTAGTAATTGTCATTGACTTTGGTGGACAGTACAATCAGCTGGTAGCAAGACGTGTCAGAGAATGCAATGTATATTGCGAGATCTACTCATATAAGACAGATATTGAGAAGATCAAAGCTATGAATCCTAAGGGAATCATCCTGACAGGCGGACCAAACAGCTGTTATGAAGCAGATTCCCCGACATATAAAAAAGAATTGTTCGAACTTGGTATCCCGGTTCTTGGATTATGTTACGGTGCACAGCTTATGATGCATGTACTTGGAGGAAAGGTAGAATCCGCTCCGGTACGTGAGTATGGTAAGACAGAGGTGCTGGTAGATAAGAAAGATTCCAAGATTTTCGAAGGTGTATCTGAGAAGACCATCTGCTGGATGAGCCATTTTGACTATATCTCACAGGTTGCACCTGGATTCGAGATCACAGCACACACAGCAGACTGCCCGGTCGCAGCAGCTGAGAATACAGAAGCTGGATTATATGCGATCCAGTATCATCCGGAAGTACTTCACACAGCAGAAGGAACTAAGATGTTATCGAACTTCGTATTAGGTGTCTGCGGATGTGCAGGCGACTGGAAGATGGATGCATTCGTAGAGAATACAATCCGGGAGATCCGCGAAAAAGTCGGCGACGGAAGAGTACTTCTTGCACTGTCAGGCGGAGTAGATTCTTCAGTGGCAGCAGGATTGTTATCCAGAGCTATCGGAAAGCAGTTGACATGTGTATTTGTCGATCATGGTCTTCTCCGTAAAGACGAAGGTGATGAAGTAGAAGGTGTATTCGGACCAAATGGACAGTTCGACCTGAACTTTATCCGTGTAAATGCGCAGCAGAGATATTACGATAAATTAGCCGGAGTAACAGAACCAGAAGCAAAACGTAAGATCATCGGTGAAGAATTCATCCGTATCTTCGAAGAAGAAGCCAAGAAGATCGGTGCTGTAGACTTCCTCGCACAGGGAACCATTTATCCGGACGTTGTAGAAAGCGGACTCGGTGGAGAATCCGGAGTGATTAAATCTCACCACAATGTAGGTGGACTTCCGGAGCATGTAGATTTTAAAGATATCATTGAGCCTCTTCGTGATCTGTTCAAAGACGAAGTACGTAAGGCAGGATTGGAGCTTGGAATTCCGGAGAGACTGGTATTCCGTCAGCCATTCCCTGGACCTGGACTTGGAATCCGTATCATCGGTGAAGTCACAGAAGAAAAAGTTAAGATCGTTCAGGATGCAGATGCTATCTATAGAGAAGAGATTGCTAACGCAGGTCTTGATAAGAACATCAACCAGTACTTCGCAGCACTGACAAATATGAGAAGTGTCGGCGTTATGGGTGATGAGAGAACATACGACTATGCGGTAGCTTTAAGAGCGGTGACAACTGTAGACTTCATGACAGCCGAGGCTGCTGAGATCCCTTATGATGTACTGAATAAGGTGATGAGCAGGATTATTAATGAGGTTAAGGGAGTTAACAGAGTATTCTATGATCTGACTAGTAAACCGCCTGGAACGATTGAGTTTGAGTAGCGGACAAAATTGCGAAAAAGCCTATAAATAAAGGCTTTGTAGGCTGTCTGGATGCTCCAGTGGAGTGCAAATGGAGTGAAAAAATATTTTTTTCCCTTGTTTCCATTCCGAATACACTGGAGTTTTTCGCAAAAGTAGTTATGCTCAGAAAATATAATTAGCGTGAATAAAGAACAGTTTGTTTTGATGGAAGTATTTTCCGTCAGGGCAGACTGTTTTTTTGTACCCTTTTTTCGATGATATAAACTCCCTGTTTCAGCGTGAACACGTATGGAAACTGTGAAATTAAAATAATTTGCAAAAATTCGGAAAAGGATGTCCGGTTTTTTGACTGCCAGTACAGAGTATATGAAGAGATAAATATTCAAAATACAGGAGGTACTGATTATGCAGAACAAATTATTTTTAAAGGCAGCCGATATATGTGAACTTCTGGAAGTAAAACAGACATCGGCTTATGAGATCATCGGAAATCTGAACAAGGAACTGGAAGAACAGGGCTACCTGACGCTTAGAGGAAAAGTTCCGACAAAGTATTTTGTGAAGCGTTTTTACGGTGTGGAAGATACTTGTGAGATTCCACAGGAAGAGGGAAAGGAATGGTTTCATGCGTAAGAGAAAAATGTATTTATCAGTGGAAGACATTGCAGAACTCTTTGAGTTATCAGTTTCTTTTGCTTACCGGGTGGTGGAGAGAATGAATGCTGATCTGGCAAGCAAGAACTATTATGTGATTCTCGGACGGGTGCCAACCCGTTATGTAGAGGACAGGATCTATGGTCTGGAACACGTTGAGCGGTATTTGAAGGAGGAAAAAGCGATATGAGTATGGTACAGGAAAAAATGTATATGGATGTGGATGATGTGTGTGCAATCCTTGGTGTTTCTAAAGCGTATGCATATAATCTGATGCGGGAGTACAACAAGGAGTTGAAAGCAAAAGGCTATATTGTAGTAGCAGGAAAAATCTCTACCAAATTTCTGGCAGAAAAGATTTACGGAATGAAGGTTGAGGATTAGCAATGGGTGTTTACAAAGAAGGAAAAAACTGGAAAGTTCAGGTCTATTACAAAGACTGGCAGGGCAACCGGAAGAGAAAACAAAAACGTGGATTCCGAACCAAAGGCGAGGCAAAAGAATGGGAGCGAGACTTCCTGCAGCAACAGAGTCAGGGCGTGGACATCGAATTTGGGAACTTTCTGGAAATCTACTACAAGGATATGGATGTCAGGCTTCGTGAACATACCATGTATACGAAACGTTACATCATTGACCTGAAAATCAGACCGTATTTTGAGAAAAAGATTCTCAGTGAAATTACGGTGGCAGATGTCCGTGCATGGCAGAATGAATTGCTGACCTACAAGGACAAGAATGGAAAAGGGTACTCCCAGACATACCTGAAAACGATCAACTGTCAGCTGACTGCGATTTTTAACTATGCTATCCGGTATTATAACCTGCAGGATAATCCGTGTAGAAAAGCCGGTGCAATTGGTAAGAGCAAGGGAGAACCAAAAGACTTCTGGATGCAGGATGAATTCAATGAGTTTCTGGAAACGATGAAAGACAAGCCGGAAGCAAGAATGGCGTTCTTATTGCTTTACTGGACGGGGATGCGAATTGGTGAATTGCTGGCACTTACTTATGATGACATCAATCTTGAAGAGAAGACCATCTCTATTACGAAATCTTATCAGAGATTAAAAGGAAAAGATGTGATAACGCAGCCGAAAACACCGAAAAGCATCCGAGTTATAACTATGCCGGATTTTCTGGCAGAAGAGTTCCGGGAGTATTGCAGCCATCTGTACGGAATTATGAAAAATGAGCGTCTGTTTCATTTTACAAAGTCCCATATGGAGCATTGTATGGCGGCGGGAATTGAAAAATCCGGTGTAAAAAGGATTCGCCTCCATGATCTGCGTCACTCCCATGCCAGTATGCTGGTTGATATGGGAGTGGATCCACTAGAGATTGCAGAGCGGCTGGGACACGAAAAAGTTGAAACAACACTGAATACCTATTCACATCTGTATCCGTCAACACAGAGTAAATTAGCGGGATTGCTGGATAAACGTCATGAAGCAAAGGCAGAAGGAGAGTGTGAAAATGGTTAATAAAAACAATGTAGGCTCAGAAAAGTGGACTTATGCAGAATTTGAAAAATTTTTACAGACTTTTCCTGATGGCTCTATGGAAAAACTGGCATTTGAAATGTTGTATTGGACAGGTATGCGAGCAGGAGAACTTATAGGACTGTTTTTGAAAGATTTTGATTTGGATAAGGGAATTGTAAGTATCAATAAATCTGCATATGTGGAGAATGGAAGAACATTTTTTACAAGGACGAAAACAATAAGTAGTAACAGAGTGATTGATATACCACAATTTCTTGTAAATGATATAGAAAACTACCTCAATATATTGAAGTGTAAAAATCCAGAGATACAGATATTTGATACGTCTGTTGCAAAACTTTCTTACCTGATACAACGTCATGCGGAACGTGCAAATATCAAAAAAGTCAGAGTTCATATGTTTCGTAAAATGCACCGGGATATGCTGATTGAAATTGGAGTTCCCACAGCAGAGAGGGAAGAGCGACTGGGAAAATCGGTTTTTCTTCCTTATATGGAAACGGAATATAAAAAAACACATGAATGTGTTCGGCTATTAGAAGAAAAGTATTTAAGTGAGAAAGGACATTAAGTATGGCAAGTGACAGACATGGAAAACACAACACAACGACCATTGCATTTCGGGTGAATTCTTATGAAAAAGCAACGATAGAGGAAAGGGTTAAGGCAAGTGGAATGAAGAAGCAGGACTATATTGTCAGGTCATGTATTTACAATCATGTATGTGTGGTTGGAAAGCGGGAAAATATCGAAATTCTTCGGTCAGAAATGAAAGAGATGAACATTGTATTGGAAGAAGTGGCAATAGACCTGCAATCTGAGAAACCGACAATTTCAGAAGAGAGATTGGACAGTATGATGGAACGTTATCGGGCATTTCTGGATGCAACGTTATGGATGCTGAAAGGTTCCAGTTATTTATGGGAGGACAAAGAGAATGGAAGAGAAAGTAAATAAAACAGGCAAGGTACTGGCATTGTGTTCACAGAAAGGTGGAGTAGGCAAGACAACCAGTTGCGTAAATCTGGCAGTGGGATTGGTAAAAGCAGGAAAGAAAGTGCTTGTGATAGATAATGATCCACAGGGAAGTATGACTGCAAGTCTGGGATACCAGAATCCAGATGAATTACCAGTTACGCTTGCAACGATTCTGGCCCGGATTGTGGAGGATGAACCTTTTGAAGATACATTTGGAATTTTACACCATGAGGAGGGGATTGACCTGCTTCCGGCTAATATTGAACTTTCTGGCATGGAGGTATCACTTGTTAATATTATGAGCAGAGAGCGAGTACTGGAACAATATATTGAGTGCGTAAAAGAAAAATACGACTATATATTGATAGACTGTATGCCATCACTGGGAATGCTTACCATCAACGCTCTTGCCAGTGCAGATGCAGTAATCATTCCAGTGCAGGCTGCTTATCTTCCTTTAAAAGGTCTGGAACAGCTGATACGAACCATTGGAAAAGTACGGAAACAGCTGAACCGACAGTTGGAAATCGGAGGGATTCTGATAACCATGGTGGATAACAGAACCAATTATGCTAGAGACATATCAGAGTTGATTTTTGATACATATGGAAATCAGATAAAGATTTTTACACAGAGTATTCCGCTTTCTGTCCGTGCTGCGGAGATTAGTGCAGAAGGTATTAGTATTTTTAAGCATGATCCGAAAGGAAAAGTTGCAGATGCATACTGGCAAATGACACAGGAGGTGCTTTTGGATGAAAAGTAGAAGTGCATCGAAGATAAAACTGACATCGTATGAGGAGTTGCTTAGTGGAGAGGAAGTAACTGTAACTATAACAAAGAATATTGTACAGGTGCCTATTGAGCAGTTACACTCTTTTAAAAATCACCCATTTCATGTAAATGACGATGAAGCTATGGAAGAACTGGTAGAAAGTGTGAAGCAGGAAGGAATTCTTACAGCATTACTGGTCAGACCATTGAAAAAAGGCGGCTATGAGATTATTGCAGGTCATAGAAGAAAGCACGCTGCACAGCTGGCAGGTCTGGATCAGGTACCGGTCATTATCAGGGAGATGGATCAGGACACTGCTGTCCGTGCGATGGTGGACACTAATCTGCAGAGACCTTATATTTTGCCCAGTGAAAAAGCATTTGCCTATCGAATGAAAATGGAAGCAATGAATCATCAAGGAGCTTCTGGCGGTGTCAGTGCCAAAGATGTTGGAAAAGGCGGAAATGACAGTGCAAGACAGGTGTATCGGTTTATCCGGCTCACTTATCTCATGAATACGCTACTGAAAGCCGTGGATCAGGGAACAATCGGTCTGCAGGTCGGAGTAGAGCTGTCATATCTGGCGATTTTAGAGCAGGAAATGGTGGAAGAAGTGCATGACAGTACAGGAAAATATCCGAGTCTTGAGCAGGCAAAAAAGATCAGGAAACATCGAGAAGAAAAGACGCTGACAAAAGAGATTGTGCGGCTCCTGATAATAGGAGAACGTAAGCCAAAAACAACGGTAACATTTAAACAGGATGAAATTAAAAAATACTTTCCTCCGGATTATGACGAACAGAAGATGCGAAGTGTTATCTGTCAGCTTCTTGAGGAATGGAGCAATCAGAATCATTGATAAGTACGAAGGGAGGGATGCGTCATGA
>ERZ809407.609-NODE-609-length-37814-cov-14.391086_pt1 | contig 37814 bp, 36 predicted proteins | sample MGYA00520792_ERZ809407 | MGnify/ENA primary metagenome ERZ809407 (study PRJEB31576, sample SAMEA3212665) | Homo sapiens | biome: human-gut; feature: human gut; material: fecal | place: Sweden | collected 2012 ...
TCTTACCATCCCTAATATTCTTTAAGTTGTTACAAAGAGCAGTACCAACCATTCCCTTTGCACCAGTTACTAAAACTTTCATGTGATGCCCACTTTCTTTATTTATATAAATCTATATATGAATTACACATAAATTCCATCTCTATGTTTTTTGGTATTACTTTAATTGGCTTGATATCTTGTAGTATGTTAAGGAATGCATCCACATTCTTTTCAATACAATATCCACACTCAGGTACAAAAGCACTTTCAGGGCTTCCTCCAGTATTAAAAGTTACAACAGGTGTGCCACATGCGATTGCTTCTAAATTTGTCGTCGGATAATTATCCTCTAAAGTTGGATTAAAGAACACTTCTGCAGCACTATACCATTTTGCTAATTCTTTTGCATTTTCAGTACGTTTAATACCTAAAATACTATCAGGTAATTTTTTTATTTGCTTATCTGTTAAACCAATTAAAACAATTTTATATTCATCTGACAATCTTTGATTTAATTCAATAAAATAATTGAGACCTTTCCTTTTATCCCAAACAGATGCAACACCTAAAATGATTTTTTTTGAATTTAAATCATAATTATTTAAAATATCACTTGAATTAGGCTGAAATATTTCTGTATCGATTCCATTATGAATAACTTTAATAGGGTATTCCTTTAGAAAAGATTTTTTGACATCATCTGCTAACCATTGACTTGGACAGATAATTGTTAAATTATTTAATCCACAAAATAATTCTTTTTTCTTCTTAAAATTTTTATTACAATGAGAAGTCAAACTTGGTGGATAATCTATTGTATCTTTACAACTCTTACATTCTATTTGCCATTGATTACAGTCTTTATAGGTATAGTATGCACAATGTCCCGTATATGGCCAACAATCATGCAAAGTCCAAATAATTTTAATATTACTTTTCTTTAAAAAAGAAAATAACACAAACATATCTAAGTAAAACCCGTGAATGTTATGCATATGAATAACATCAGGATTAAACTTCTTTATCTCATCAATTAATGTATATGTTGGTTTTGTACTACCATAACACATTTGATCTAAAGCAACAGCTTTAATTACATGTTTATAAAAATCAAATTGTGAATCAATTCTTACGGAATCAAATTCATCTGGACATTCTCCTCTTCCGTATAGAATTTTACAAGTATGTCCATTCTTTTGAGCTGTTTTATAAAGATTTTTACAAATACTTCCTGTACTGCCATAACATACTGAGTTAATAAATAATATTTTACTCATAAAATTTAACTATTTTTCATTCTTCATTTTTTCTAATTCTTCACGAACATAATCTGTAGTTAAGATCTTTTTAATAGTCCCTTCAACATCTAATCTTTGCGTATTATGACTTGTATAAGACTCATCAGCTTCTGTATCCACATGACCCTTTACTACAAATTTATCATAGTTTAAGTCACGATTGTCAGCAGCAACTCTATAGTATCCACCCATATCTTCACTACGTAGTCTTTCTTCACGAGTCATCAAAGTTTCATATAATTTTTCACCATGACGCGTACCAATAATTTGAGTACCTGTATCACCAAATAACTGTTGTACAGCTTTAGCTAAATCTCCAATTGTAGAAGCATCTGATTTTTGAATAAATAAATCTCCAGGATTTGCATGTTCAAACGCAAATTTTACCAAATCAACTGCTTCATCTAAATTCATTAAGAAACGTGTCATATCTGGGTTTGTGATTGTTATTGGATTACCCGACTTAATTTGATCAATAAACAATGGGATTACACTACCTCTTGAACACATTACATTTCCATAACGTGTACAACAAATGACCGTATTCCCTCTTTCCGCTGCAACACGTGCATTTGCAAAGATTACATGCTCCATCATAGCTTTTGAAATACCCATCGCATTTATTGGATATGCTGCTTTGTCAGTTGATAAACAAACAACTCTTTCTACACCAGCTTCAATCGCAGCATGTAACACATTATCTGTTCCTTCAATATTAGTTCTTACAGCTTCCATTGGAAAGAATTCACAACTTGGTACTTGTTTTAAAGCTGCTGCATGGAAAATAAAATTTACTCCAGGCATTGCATCTCTAACACTTTGAATATTACGAACATCCCCAATATAGAATTTTACCTTATTTGCATATTCAGGATATTTCGCCTGTAAATCATGACGCATATCATCTTGTTTCTTTTCGTCACGAGAAAATACACGGATTTCTTTTAAATCAGAATCTAAAAAATGTTTTAAAACTGTATGACCAAAAGATCCAGTCCCTCCTGTAATCATTAATGTTTTATCTTTAAAACTTGACATCGAATTAGCTCCTCTCTATTTCTTCTTCAAAGATCTTTTCTAAATTACTTATACAAACGTCTTTATCAAAATTTTCTTTATAATATAAGTAACCATTCTTTCCTAATTGATCTAACTCTTCTTTTTGATTATAGACATTCTCGATAATCTTTGCAAGTTCGCTTACATTACCAGAATCTGTACAATAACCACATTTAGCTTCTTTAATAACTTCTTTTACTTCACCACTTATTGCACCAATAATTGGTTTACCCGCGAGCATATAAGATTGAACTTTTGCAGGCAACGTACTATTCACAACCTCATTATCAACCATTGTAATAGCAAATGCATCTGCAAGTGCATAATATTTAGGCATTTCATCCACTGGATGATAACCATAAAATTTAACATTGTTTAATCCATATTTAGCAACTAAGTTCTCACAACTTTCTCTACTCAAGCCATCACCGACAATATGGAATACAATATTATTATTGTTCTTTAATAAGTTAGCGACTTCAACCAAGGTTTCAACACTTTGTGCCGGGCCAATATTTCCAGCGAATAAAATATCAAATGTATCGTTTTCTACACTTCCTACATTTTCATAAGTGTTTTCTGCATACGAAGGATAATATGTTAATCCCTTTTCGTTGGCTGTAATATTTAACTCATTTTCAAAATATTTTTTAAAAGATTTTGAACTGATTATGATTCTAGAAGCTTGTTTATATGTCCATACACTTATATGTGTTAAAAATTTATATAAACCAGATTCTTTAGAAATAGGTCCAGTTGTAACCGATATTGGCCATTGATCTAAACAATGAATTACTAATGGAATTTTCTTAAGTTTACTTACAACAATTGCAGGCCAAGCCATAGAAATAGGTGATATTTGATATACATAAGCAATATCAAAGTCTTTTTTCATAAACAAAGCCTTTAAACATCCAAAAACAGCAAACCATGCATAATTAATTCCCATCATAAGAGTAGATTTACGTCTTCCCACTAATGAACAGCGTCTTATTTTTACTCCATTAATATTTTGTCTTCGATTATGAAAAAAATGATATCCTTTAAACACTTTTCCTTCAGGATAATTTGGAAGCCCTGTTAAAACTGTAACATCATGGCCTTTTTTAACTAATTCATAAGTAATATCATTTATTCTAAAATTTTCCGGATAAAAATGTTGACAAACAACTAATATTTTCATGAAATCGACCCCTTTATCAAACTATCTATTCTAATTCTAAAGAACAATACATAAATCAAAAATTCTAATAACATAATAGTTGCATAACTGTATACACCACCATTAATACCGAAGTTTGATATAAGTATAAAGCAAACTATCAATGATAAAGCAAATATTACAACCTGAAGAATAAATTGTTCTTTCGTATTATCTAACACAACAAGCGCATTTAAAAATACATTTGAAACTGCATAAAAGGCTGAGCCAATTATGATTAAAATCAAGCCTAATCTATATCCTTCTAAAGATATTCCATATATGATTTGTAATACAGGAATACCTAAAAAATAAGCAGTAGGTACAATAACAATTAGAGAACTTAAAATAGTTATACAAATTTTAAGTACTCTCGAATCGAATAACTGATAATCTTTTTGTTCTTTACAATTTGTTAAATACAACAATGATGGTTGTAAAATAAATTGAGCTAACATCATAATAAAAGTTGCAGGCATTGTTAAAATACCATAAATACCTTGATCTGCATTATTTAAGAAATAATCAATAAAATATTTTGGTAAGTTCATAATAATCATTATCAAAACAGTAAATAAAAATGTATAAATTCCCATTTGAGCCAATTCTATTAAATTCAATCTATTTAAAGATAAATTCATTTTACATCTATTTTTAGATTGTTGGATATCAAAGAAAATTAAAAATAAGATATTTACAAACAAAAATACAGCAATAGCTAGAATAAGATTATGAGTAATTATATCAACAACAACAAAAGCTAATAAAGCAAATAGAGATTTAAATGTTAATGATTCTCCAGCTATATACAAATAATTCTGTTTTTGTAGAATTCCATAAAACACATCACTCAAAGCTTCAATACATTTTAATATACACAATAAAAGAACAATCGTAGCTTTATATACATCGTAGTTGTTAATTAAAACAAAACCAAGTGAAAATACAGTAGCAATTAGTACAGTTATTATTCGCAATAAAATAAACAAACCATCTGTAAATTTTTCATTAGTATTCGCAATTTGATATGTTCTACCTGAATATAATGCAATATAATTGATAATACCCGCGGTAGAAAATGCCAAGCTAAAAATACCAGCATTTGCAATACCATTGATACGAGTTACAATAATTGCTAAAAACAGTGAGTTAAATGAAAATAATGTAGATCCAATCGTATTCCAAATATAATTTTTTTTATTTATATCCATTAAATATCCTTCCTTTTATTAATTTCATTTTTCAGAATCGAAACTTCTTGAATTAGTAAAGTAATCTTCTTTTTTTGTCCTGAAACAATCACAGTTAATGAAATTGTAATAAACAACAAGATAACAAATAAAACACCTGTTACCATGTTAGAAATGGTTTGAAATCCAATTAAGTTGGCAAGCGAAACTAAAATATTTGGCCAAATAGAAAGAATAATTAATAAAATAACACCGATTCCCCATAATAAAGAATACTTAACAGGAATCATGTCTTTATGAAGCACTTTCAAAATAACTGCAGCCAAAATAAGTGCAATAATTAAAATCGAGAATCTTAAATTAAAAGGCATTATTTTAACCTCCTTGTTCCAATAATCATGATGGATAAAAGAACATTAATCATATAATAAGCATTCTTCCAACTACGAATAGAAGAAACTCCACCACTACGCTCATTCATCTCTACAGGCACTTCACTGATTTTCTTACCTTCTTTTAATATTTGTGTTGTAGAAATCGGTTCCGGATACTCTAATGGATACTCCAAGGCAAATTGTTTGATCAATCCTTTATCAATAGCACGAAAACCAGATGTCACATCATATAATTTTTCATGTGCGAAGCATTTAATAAAAGAAGAAATAATTTTAATACCCATTTGTCTAGCCTTTGTAGACTTAAACTCACTTGTAGAACCCTCTACAAAACGAGATCCAATTGTCATATTAGCCTTACCCTCAATAATTGGTTTACAAATGTCTTCCACATAATTCACATCATGCTGACCATCTCCATCGAATTGAATTGCAATATCATAATCGTTTTCAAATGCATATTTATACCCTGTTTGAACGGCACCACCAATGCCTAAGTTATGAACTAACTTGATATGAGGAACATCATTTTCAACAAGTATCCGTTCTGTATTATCCTTTGAACCATCATTAATCACAATGTAATCTAATTTTCGATATGCATGTTCATTGTATCTGTCTATAGTCAAGATTGTATTTAAAATAGAGTCCTGCTCATTATAGGCTGGAATAATTAATATAATTCTTTCTTCCATCATTAACCCCCATCTAAAAAAAGTGATAACACACTAAATGTTATCACATTCTGCTATAAATAACTATTGTAAATAATCTATTCTGAAAATTTTAGCATTAGATTCATCGTATATCTTTGTGAAATTTACGTATCCATTTTGATAATCCAACTCAAAATTTCCATTTATGTAAATATATTTAGCTTTTGTCTTTTTTAAATCTTTATAGGACAAGGTTAATTGCATACTATCAGGACTTAACAAATCAAAACGAGTATCTTCGCTAGAGAATACTACATTTATATGAGCATATCGATTATATACTTCTTCATATTCGTTATTAGGATCTAATTTGTGCCATAAGTCTAAATTCGGATATGTATTAACTGAGTTTAACGTAGGAGCGCCACAAGCTAATATGTAACTAGGTGCCCAAATACCACCAACAGCCCACCATTTGCCATTTGGATCATCTTTGGTAATTTTCATAACCTCTTTTGCTAAAGGTTTATCATAAATAGCAGATAATCCAACCATAATCGGACGTATCATAACACTAGTTAAGAAAGAAACTAGTACTAAAAGTAAGCATAATGTACGGTGTAATATTTTCTTTTTAGACCTTAGCAAAAGATAACATGACATGAAAATGAATCCAAAAGAGATAATCATTAACTTTAAACTTAAATATCCATCAAAATTATTTTTACTGGCCCTAACAGCCATTAATGAAACTACAATTGATATTGCAGCAGCAAAAATTTTATTAAAAGAAAGATACTTAGAATATTTTGCAAAAACAATTATCAATATTATTACTTGTATATATCCTACAATATCTGCCATTCGAGTAGGTGTTGAATATGTAAAAAGTAAAAGTTTTGCAAGTAATGGAGGCAATCCAATCGTTATGTAAAACAACATAGGAATTTGAACCACTAACAATCCATCTAACAAAATATCTTTAAACTTAGTTCGTACCGATATATAAATAGCTAACAATAATGGCAATGGGAATAGAGTATAGAACACACCAAATTCACTTGGGTTAAAGAAATCTTTGTAAGGATAATACATACATTGACTATACAAAAATAATTTATATAAGAAATAACCACCATTTTCAACTCGTTTTCCTGGATATACTGTCTCATTTATTACGGCCATATATTCTCTAATATCATACAAATAACTTCCAATCAATGCGAAAGCAAACACAATAGCAACAATTAAAGTTCCCCATTCAAATTTTGAAAAATCTTTAATTTCATTCCAATTACTATAGATTAGCCAAATTCCAATAACAAGATAAATAAAACCAATCGGTACTTGCCACGCCGGATATAAGTTACATACAAAACAACTAAAGCATAGTGCAGTAACGAGTACCAATAACACTTTCTTCAGTTTGTTATCCGATTTAATAAAGTAATACAAACTTACAATCACACCTGGACAAGATAAGAAGTAAGTTGAGAATCCCCACCATAAATAATAAGATGATAAAATCGTTAAACAGGAACCTACAAAAGAAACAAATTTATTCTTTGTAATAATATAATAAAGTTCCATTGAGAATAAAAATGCAAAAATAGGTGTAAAATACCAACAAAAACTATGTGCCATTTCTGCAGGTAAAACAGCAAATGCCAATTTCCATGGAGCGACTGCTAATGTTGAAAACCCTAAATAAATACCACTTCCGACGGCTATCGTTTTTGCTCCGCGCATCAAATAAGAATATTTTCCAAAAGCACTTTTCCCAAATAATGAAGATAAAAGTTGTGGAGTTCCAACTAAAAACTCATCCGAACGTATTGATCTATATTTTCCAAAAATTGGATAACTTAACTCATTCATTTTATCAGGTTGTATAACATCTGTATAAAAAGTCAACGAATCTCCATTCAACCGATTTATTGTTAAAAACATCAACAACAAGATTCCTATCAACCATCTATGTTTCCAAAAGAATTCATACATCTTCTTTATAGGAAAAATAAAGTGGAATGAAATAAAATACAAAGCTAAAGTTAATAAATACGCTCTGTAAAAAAACATCCACTTTCTTAAATAATTTATTGAGTCTGATAAACTATGATTAGATAATAAGCCTGATGTAATGACAAAAGAAACAGTTGTACTAATTAATAAGCAAAGAACAAAAGATATTATAAGCTTTTTAATATACTCTTTTTTATCTTTTACACTAACCATTTTATCCTAGTTCCTTTAAATATCTAGCAAGTGCATCTTGCCAAGTAGGTAATGGTTTAAAGCCATTTTCTACAAGTTTAGATTTATCTAAACGAGAATTAAATGGTCGAGCAGCCTTTGATAAACCATATTCTTCTGTTGTTACAGGATTTACTTTAGTAGTATATCCAGCTTGTTTAAAGATTTCACACGCAAAATCATACCAACTTATATATCCACCTTCATTAGTCGCATGATAGTAGCCATATTTATCGGTTTCAATCATGTCAACTAATAATCTAGCTAAATCAAAAGTATAGGTTGGCGTACCAATCTGATCATTGACAACTCGTAATGTATCAAATTTCTTTCCTACATTTAACATAGTCTTAATGAAGTTATTTCCATTCTTTCCAAATACCCACGCAATACGAACAATGAAATATTTAGATAAAGTATTTGAAACAGCAAGTTCTCCACCAAGTTTAGTCTGTCCATATACATTTAAGGGTTTATAATCCTTACAATCCGGTTGCCAAGGCTTAGTTCCTTGTCCATCAAATACATAGTCTGTAGAGATATATACCATCTTCGCATCTACTTCTTTACAAGCATCCGCAATATTTTGTGTTCCATCCACATTGATAGCTTTTACCTTAGCCTGTTTATCTTCATCTTCTGCCAAGTCTACAGCTGTCCATGCTGCACAGTGTACAATTACATCTGGATTCACTGTTTTAATTGTATTCATTACAGCTTCTTTATTAGTGATATCTAAAGATATATATTCAGCTGTAGTTACATAAGAACCATCTTGAATACCATTATAGCTTTCAGCTAAGTCTGTACCTACTCCAACATATCCTCTAGAAGCCAATTCATTCATTACATCATGACCCAATTGTCCAGCCACACCAGTCACAAAAATCTTCATAAGAAAACCTTCCTTTCGTTTAAGAAGAAAAGCTAAAGATTATTCCTTAGCTCTTCCTTTTTCTACATACATCTTTTCAAAATAGTTTTGGTATTCACCACTAATGATGTTTTCCCACCATTCTTTATTGTCTAAATACCATTGGATTGTCATTGGAATACCTGTATCAAATGTATATTTTGGTTTCCATCCAAGTTCTGTTTCCAACTTCGTAGGATCAATCGCATAACGCATGTCATGACCTTTTCTATCTGTTACATACGTAATTAAGCTTTCAGGTTTGTTTAATGCATGTAATACAGTCTTCACAACTTCTAAGTTTGTTCTTTCATTGTGGCCACCCACATTATAAACTTCACCAACACGTCCCTTACGAACAATTAAATCAATAGCTACACAGTGATCATATACATGCAACCAGTCACGTACGTTTTCACCAGTTCCATATACTGGAATTGTTTCATCATTTAATGCACGAGAAATAATTAATGGAATTAATTTTTCTGGGAAATGATAAGGACCATAGTTATTTGAACAACGACTAATTGTTACTGGCAAACCATACGTTCTGTGGTATGCAAGAACAAATAAGTCAGCACTTGCCTTCGCACTTGAATAAGGACTTGAAGTGTGAAGTGGAGTGTTTTCAGTAAAGAACAAGTCAGGACGGTCTAATGGTAAATCACCATATACTTCATCCGTTGATACTTGGTGATATCTTTGAATACCATACTTAACACAAGCATCTAATAATGTTGTTGTTCCCATTACATTCGTCTTAACAAAGATTTCAGGGTCTTCAATACTACGGTCAACATGACTTTCGGCCGCAAAGTTAACGACTACATCAAATTTTTCTTTTTCAAACAAATCCATGATAAATTCACGATCCGCAATATCACCCTTGATAAATTTATAGTTAGGCTTATCTTCTACAGGCTTACAAGTCTCTAAGTTACCTGCATATGTCAATTTATCCAAGTTTACAATCATATCCTCAGGATATTTATTTACCATATAATGTACAAAGTTTCCACCAATGAAACCAGCACCACCCGTTACTAAAATTTTCATTCTTTTATTCTCCTTTATAAACAAATTGATTATTTGATTCTTCTAAAGTAGGACCAATCTGATCTTTTTCACTCAATACAGGCTCAATACCATTTAATAATGAACCCCAATCTACATTACAAGTCGGATCATCATAACGCATACCACCCTCAGATTCCTTGTTGTATACATTATCCACTTTATATCTAAACTCAACATTATCCGTTAAAGTTAAGAATCCATGCGCAAATCCCTGAGGAATAAAGAACTGTCTATGATTCTCTTCACTCAATTCAACACTTACCCATTGACCAAATGTTGGACTTCCCTTACGAATATCCACAGCCACATCAATCACTGTACCCTTCGTACAAGAAACCAATTTACTCTGTGCATAAGGCGGATTTTGCCAATGCAAACCACGAAGCGTACCCTTCTGCGCACTAAAAGACATATTGTCCTGTACAAAATCAACTGTAATACCCATCTTCTCATATTTAGGCTTTGAATACGTCTCCGTAAAATAACCTCTATGATCACCAAATACATCCGTATCAATAATCAATACTCCAGGAATCTTTGTTTCAGTTACCTTCATCACTATACCCCCAATTACTTAATATACTTACGATCCATAATCTTCTTCAAATAAGCACCATACTGATTCTTCTTATAAATTTCATAAGTAGATGCTAATTCTTCATCACCAATCCAACCATTGTCATACGCAATCTCTTCAAGACACGCAATCTTACGATGCTGGTGCTCCTCAATTGTCTTCACAAAATTTGTCGCATCCACTAAAGACTCATGCGTACCCGTATCTAACCAAGTAAATCCATCACCAAGTAAAGTGACATTCAATTCACCATTCTCTAAATAAATACGGTTCAAATCTGTGATTTCCAATTCCCCACGAGCACTCGGCTTCAAATTCTTCGCATACTCAACCACTTTATTATCATAGAAATACAATCCTGTTACCGCATAATTTGACTTAGGACAAGCTGGCTTTTCTTCAAGACTAATCGCCTTACCTTCAGAATCAAATTCTACAACCCCAAAACGTTCAGGATCCTCTACATAATAACCAAATACGGTAGCACCAACTTCATTTTCAGCAGCCGCACGAAGACGCTTTGTCAAACCATGACCATGGAAAATATTATCACCCAAAATCATCGCACAACTATCATTGCCAATAAACTCCTCACCCAAGATAAACGCTTGAGCAAGTCCATCCGGACTTGGCTGAACCTTATAAGAAAGCTCAATACCAAACTGATGACCATCCCCTAATAACTCTTGAAAACGAGGTGTATCATCCGGAGTTGAAATAATTAAAATCTCACGAATTCCAGCCTGCATTAAAATAGACATAGGATAATAAATCATTGGCTTGTCATAAATAGGAAGTAATTGTTTACTAGTCACCTTAGTCAAAGGATACAAACGAGTACCACTACCACCAGCTAAAATAATACCTTTCATAATGTGTTCCTCCATAATTGATTACATTATATCACATATAAACAATAAACCCTAACGTTACGTTAGGGTCAAGAACTATTTTTAAATTACAATATTAAAGAAATGGATAATACTATAAATAGTTGGAATATCAACCAAAATTATAAATGGAATAAAATAGTAGATTCGATTGAATTTATTTAACAAACCATTCGATAAAGCTACACACAATAAAAGTACCAAAGGTAAGAAGTATCTTCCTTGTACACCTTCCGTAACAAAACTTCCAACTGTAGTCCAGTACAAATACATACCTAAAATGATTAAAGCAACTTCTATCACAACAATGCAGACATACCAGAATCTGTTACCAAGCTTATGTTTCACACTTTCTGTGCATGTTGCAAAGATCATTGAAACAAAGAATAGATAGTAAGAAAGTTTTGGTATCTGAATAGCTAACCAACCCAAATTACTGACCATAGTACTAATATAAAAATCTTTCTTTTCTAAAATGGTATGATATAACATTCGGAAAACATTCATCTTATCTTCTAATAAAAATTGAATTTGTTTACCACTATCCACATGTGCAGTTTTGTAATAAACTTTAAAAGCTTCAGATGCAGTCATATCTTTTTTTAGATAATTCGAGATCAAAAGAAGAAGTATAGTACTAAGTAAGAATATTACAATCAACTTCACTTGTTTCTTTGAAATATGAAGTAATTTAGGAATCACACCGAAATAAATGCCAAATATTGGTAAATAGACGTATTTTACTAAAAGTATAAATATTATTAAACTACAAACAATCACTATATCCTTCGTTTCAATCTTTTCCTTATCAAACAAATACAAGAAGTAAGCAACGCTTAAAATACATGCTGCAATAATACTACAATCTGAAGAATAAGAAGCTGACAATTGAATTAGCATCGGATTAAAACAAAAGACAAAAAATACATTTTTTAATCTTGGTGTTATTTTAATTGCATATGAAACAAAACTAATAAATAAAGCTAAGTTAGCCATTCTGCCTAGGTAATAACATGTATATAAGGATAAATGCAAAATTTTGCCTAGCCCTAACGCGATTCCTGGTACCAAATAAACCAATGCATTATAACTTGATGCTTCTTCAAATAATGTGTATGATGGATGGAAATTGAAGCCTAAGTTATTAAAAACATCTGAATAAGATCTTAATTTTTGAACACTATAATCTGAGTCAATGTAAACATATTTCATTGCTTTTAAATCCAAATTAGAAACCAAATAAGTTCTTTGAAAGTGTGATTGCTCATCTGGTACATAATCCGGAAGCATCACAAACATAAAGGATATTCCGATTGGAATCATGAATAAAACAAACAATAAATCAATTCGGTCTTTTATTCTTTTAAATAAATAATAGAAATATACACAGAAGATGTAGCCGAATACAACAATTAAAATCAGGCTAACTATATTAAATTTTCGATCATCCCACCAATAAGAAAGATATCTTAAACCTGACAAAACAGTTGCCGTTGCTAAAATCCATTCTACAACAAACAACCAAATCAATTTTATATGTTTAATATTTCGCTCCACTACCTTCAGTATTTTACTATCCTTATGATTTTTAATAGTTATCCCTAAAGGAATGAGTAATAACACAAAAGGTGTCGTGTATATTAATAATCTACTCATACCCTCTATCCTCTTCTCTTTTTACAAATAAATAAACCAGCTTGTTTTGTTACAACTATTTTACCATTATTCAAGAATAATTTTTCAATATATTCTTTGAACTCGTTGAGTCTAGGACCCAATATTTCATTTTGATTGCCATGACAAGACATAATATAGTCAATCAAAGGTTTTGATTCAGTGATTTCTAATGAATCTTCATAATCTATTCTTTGAATATTTGAGAAATACTTACTTAATATACTTTCACCATTCTCTAAGCCAAAGATATCATACAAACTATGATTCGATAGATTAATTCTAGAATCAAAGTTCTGTACGATTTCCGTGATTTCTTTCATATGGTTCTTTCCATATGTACTACAGTATAGAATTCCGTTTGGTTTTAGTACTCTACTTATTTCTTTTAATCCAAGATTTAAATCATTTAAATAGAATAGAACATGGTTGGCTATAATTGTATCAAAATATGAGTCTTTGAACGGAATCTTTTCAGCATCTGCCACAATACAGTTAAAGTCTGTTCCTAATTTATTTCTTACTTCTTCTACCATACCTTCACTAATATCCGATAAGAAGATTTCTCTATTTCTTAAATCAATTCGATTTTCTTGCCACAATTTACCATTCCCACAACCAAGTTCTAATAATCGATAGACTTTACTAAAATCGATTTGATTGAATAACCAATTAAACCAACCCTGCTTATTCGTAGAATACTTCTCATGCAGTGATATACGATCATTTAAATTCTTCGCATTCTTATATTGTTCAATAATGTTTGTTTCCTCATTCGACAATTGAACTAAAGATAGAATCATATTCCAACTTAAATCCGGCGTTTGACTCGCTCTTTTTAAAGCATCCTTCAATGATTGTAAATGACTAATCTTATCTTCAATCAAATCAATCTGTAACCCAAAGCTCTCCTTAAGATTCGTATTATCCATAACCATAGGAAAGATTTCTTCAATACTAAACCCCAAATGTTTTAAAGATAAAATCTTCTGTAACTTTAATAAATCTAAATCACTATATTGCCGATACCCATTTTCCATAACAAAAGAGGGTTTTAATAACCCTATTTTGTCATAATATCGAATTGTTCTTTCACTCACATTCGCTAGTTTTGCGAATTGTCCTGTCTTGTAGTAATTCATTTTTCAATTTTAGGATATGTAAATGGTCCTTTATCCAAATCAAAATTAGGATTATGGAAAGGATCTCCATTCTTTAATATTTCTGGCCATTTCTTTTGGAAACGAGCAATTTCATTTTGGAAACGCGCTTGTTTTTCTGGTGTATCCTCTAAACCTCTAGATTTAGACTCATAGTGATACCAAACAGAGAATACATCTTCAACAATCCATTTATTTAAGCTTCTAATTTTTAAACATAAGTCTACATCGTTGCATGCAACTTTAAAATCTTCATCAAAGCCACCCACTTCATCAAAGATTTCTCGTTTTGTCATTAAACATGCGGCTGTTACTGCAGATACATCCCACGAAACACGAGGTCTACCCATATATCCAAAATCATTTCTGTCGATTAATGAGAATGCAGCTGTCGCATAACCATGATATCCAACTACGACACCACAATGTTGTACTGTATCATCTTCATACAATAATTTGGCTCCCACAGCACCCACATCTTCTCTTTGACATACCCCTAGCATGTCTTCAATGGAATCTGGCTCAATAACTTTCGTATCATTGTTTAAGAACAAGATATATTCACCATGCGTGTATTTCACACCATAGTTATTGATCTTTGAATAGTTAAAATCACCCTTGTAGTAAATAACCTTAATATTTGAATATGTTTCTTCCAATTCTTTATAGTAATCAAATATTTCTTGTTCCGTCGAGTTATTTTCTACAATCACAATCTCAATATTTGAATATGTATTTACATTCATTAACGATTCAATACAACCCTTCAATAAATCTTTATGATTGTAATTTGGAATCAAAATAGAAACCAACGGATGATCTTTCACTGTATATTTACAATGATACATTCCATATAAAGGACGAGGCAACATTTCAACAGTCGCATCAATACCAACACGTTTAAAATGGGATTCAATGGCCTTTTTACCAGATGTATAACAATACATCTTACTTTCTGGATCCATAGCCGTTGATAATGGGTGCATTCTCCAGTGATACAAAATCTTTGGAACGTGGTGTACACTATTAGCCTGTTCTACACATCTAAAGATAAAGTCATGGTCTTGCGATCCATCATATTCACTACGCATTCCACCTACTTTACGAACAATATCCATGTTTACAACAAAGAAATGTGTAATGTAGTTATGAGAACACAATAAGTCAATACTGAAATCTGGTTTAAAGTGTGGATCTTCAAATTTCTTTGTCTTATCATTCAACTTGTCTTCATCCGAATATACACAATCATGATGAACTTCCTGCATAGAAGCTACAAATTCATATAAACAATCCGGTGTCAATAAATCATCATGATCAAATAAACCCACATAATCACCTGTAACTAATTCTAAGGCACCATTCATATTTCCAGAAATACCATAGTTTTTTTCTAATTTCTTAAATACGATTCTTGAATCATCCCCATAATGTTCTTTCACATATTTTTCTACCGAATCATTTGTACTTCCATCACCAATGCACAATTGCCAATTAGAATACGATTGATTACGTACAGAATCAATCATTTCTTTTAAATATTCTTCTTTTGTATTAAATGTCGCAACAATAATACTAATCATTGGAGCAAATTCAAATTTTGTATTTCTTTGTCTTTCTAATTCTTCTTCCGTTACTTTAGTGGCATTAAACCATTCATCGTATTCTGCCCAATTACTTGAACCATGAACAATACGATCAATAACACCAGAAAAACCTTTTTTTCTAAGAATTCTAAAACCATTTTTAATATGTTGATAACTCATCATTTTAAATAGTTTAGGAACTTTTGAAAGCACATTTTGACTAGGCGTTTTTTCTTGAAGAATCTCTTTACTTTGATAATTCTTAGTCTTCAACACAAAACTATACTTTTCTTTCGCATTACCTTTCCATTTAATGGTATAACCACAATCAATTTGGTCTTCACCCACAAAGAATAAAGAATATAAATCTACTCTACCTTTTGAATGAAATTCAATATCCACCTTTTTTCCATTTGAATCAAAGACAGAATATTCAATTGGATCTTTCGCATACGAATAAGCCCAGCCTTTTAGTTGATAAGTCTTTGTTTCTTCATTGAAAGTAAATTCATCAATATATGTATTGATTTCTCTTTTGTCTCTGTATTTATTAATTTTTCTTTGATCATAATTCAAAATACTTTCACTACATGTATCTGTATATGCAATGATTTCAATCGATTTAGGTTCTTCATTACAATCGAGAATCAAACGAAACCCAATATGCGTATTCTTAAAACCTAAATCATAGCCATTTATAATGTCTTCACGACCTGGTCGAAATAACTCGAAATCAACTTCTTTTCCGTCCAGTTTAATTCGATAATTGACACTTTCATTATCTTCTTGATAGCACCAGCCGACAATGGTAATGAATTGTTTTGTTTTTAAATCATGAAACTCAAATCTTTCAATGCTATATTTTAAAGCCATACTACTCACACCTACAATTCTTCCGCAAAGCCTTTTTCTAATTTCTTGAAAATAATATATCCAACAATAACAACAACTAGTGAGAACACAAACACTAATCCTAATGCTGCAAAATCAGGCCATTGATGATACATAAACGCATTACGATAAGAACCAATAATGGTTGTCAACGGATTGATTGTTATTAGTGTATATAGAATACCTGCACTTGATGCAGAGAATTGGCTTAGGTGATAAATAATTGGAGTACCATACATCAACATATTTAAAATGAAGGCTACAATATTCTCAATATCTTGTACATATACATCGATTGCACTTAAAATCAATACAATGCCTAATGTTAGTAAAGATTGAACGACAAGAATTGGGAATACTGCAATAACATGATAGCTAAGTCCAGTACCTGTTCCAATACAGAAAATAATGATAATTAAGCATGAAATCAAAAAGTTTACAATTCCACTAAGAACTTGTGATAACGGAATGATTTCTCTTGGGAAATATACTTTTTTAATAATCCCCCCATTTGCCTTAATCGAACTAGTTCCCATATTTACGGATGTCATAAAGAATGTCCATGGAATAATACCTGTAATCAAATAAATTAAATAATTTTCACCAGTTACTCCACGACCAAACAAGTATGGAAATACAATCCAATATACTACAACTTGTAACAATGGATTTAAAAAGGACCACAAGATTCCTAAAAAAGATCCTTTGTATCTACCACGAATATCCTTTTTAACATTCGTTTTTAATAACTCTCGATAATTATAAAGATTTTTAAATATACTCATACGCCATCACCTTCTATACATTTTCAAACTCAATTTCTTTAGAGGCCAAAATACATTCTTTCTCTTTACACTCAACTTTAAATTTATGTTTACCTTTTTCTAAGGTTGTTAAATCATATTGGAATTGCCATCCAATAGTATTTACATCCATAAACCCAACATAATGATCAAAATATGCATCATATACATCTTTTCTGTATGTACGATCCACTTTAATATCCATAGGATTTCCATCTAAATAGAAATGAATTGTGGCATCATCTGAATCCGAGATTTGCCATCCCTTAAACAAGTGTTGTTTATCTGTTGCATCCACTTTTGAAATATCTCTAGGACTATCAATATAAACAACAGCCTTACTTTTTTGTTTACCACTCTCAATATTCTTTTGTCTTTCATTCTTATGATCTTGTGCCACTTGTTCTAAATACTCATCAACAACATAAGTAGGATCTCCATCTAAACGTAACTCACCTTTATAAATCCAGATGACACGAGTACACAAGTCTTTTACAACTTCCAAACTATGTGTAACAATCACAATTGTTTTATTTGAATCACGCAATTCTCTTAATTTGTTGTAGCACTTTTCTTGGAAGTGTTGATCTCCTACAGCTAAAATTTCATCAATCAATAAGATTTCAGCATCCACATTAATGGCTACAGAGAAAGCTAGACGCATATACATACCCGAAGAATACGTACGAATTGGATTATCAATAAATTCACCTAATTCACTAAATTCAATAATGTCATCAATACGAGCATCGATTTCTTTTCTAGTTAAACCAAAAATAGATGCATTGAAATAAATATTTTCACGACCTGTAAAATCTGGGTGGAACCCAGCCCCTAACTCAAGCAATGAAGTTAACTTTCCATCCGTTTCAATTGTTCCTTTTGTTGGATAAATAATTTTAGTCATCAACTTTAATAAAGTTGATTTACCAGAACCATTCACACCAATTAAGGCTACAGTTTCCCCTTTTTTGATATTTAAATTTATATTGTTTAATACCTGATGAAACTCAGGCTTTTTTCGATTCCAAAATATTAATTTTGTCTTTAACGTATTTGCCTTATCATATTCTACCTTGAACTGCTTCGACATATTACGTACTTCTATCGCATTTGTCTTGTCCATTGGATTACCTCTCAAACATTCCTATTTTAGCATATTCACATCAAAAAAAGAACAAAAGTCCTTTTTATAGCTTTGTAATTACTTCATTCCATGATTTACAAACATTCGGGCTTGTGTTCTTATACGTTGCCAAACTGAAAACATCTTCTTTCAATATAGCCTTTTTCATCTTTACTTTTAAATCGTCTGCATCATTCACATCAAAGAAACAAACACAATCATACGTTCCTACAGTTTCATGAGCATATGGTAAATCAGCCACAATCATGGGCAAATCAAATTCTTTCGCTTCACTTATTGGTAACCCCCAAGTTTCAAGCTTTGAAGGAAAAATTAAACAACTGGATTTCTTATAATATGTAAACACTTCATCTAAAGATAATAATCCAGTAAAATGAATGTTCGAAACAGAATTATACTGATTCACAACATCTTTTGCGTACGTATCTTCAGATCCATCAATTGTAAGCACAACTTGATATAAGTCTTGATTGATTTCACGATTTAATCTTTTTGTAGCTTCACAAATAATTTCAAAATTTTTGAAATGACGACTCACACTTGGAAAAAAGAAAGTATATGGTTGAATCTTTTCAATATTTTGATATTTACTTGTATCAATCCCATGTTCAGCACGCATTACGCAAATGTGATTCAAATCCATATTCAATAGTTTCTGCATAGAACTGGCAATCCAATCTTGTTGGACAATGACATAATCATTGGCATGCACATTGATTTTATACAAATATTTATAGAATAGAGAAAATAAGAATACTTTCTTATTATATTTAAAATCTTTCCATCCCGCTTTATACGCAAACGTTGGATTATGAAAATATGTAACTTGATGTTTCGCATGTACTTTTGGAGTCATGTCATGAATTGAAATCCATAAATAGATATCTTTGTCTTTCGAATATTTTTTAAAGTACGAATACTCATAATACATTCTTTTAAACCAGCTTTTACGTGATTCAGGAAGTTCAATAATTTCAAAATAAGATTGGTATTTTTCAAACAACGATACCTTATGCACAAATAATATGAAATAATATTTTTCATATAATTTGGACTGAATGATTTCATCACAGAAATTGTAATAAACCGTTAACGTACCACCTTGAAATAAGTTAATACCCGAGACAACAATCGTTGGTTTCATTTCTATTCACCATCTTCAGGTAATGGTTCTTCATTTATAGAAGGTTCTTCATACTGTTCTTGATCTGTATATCCATAATCATAGTTTTGTGAATAATCATAATATACACTTCCTTGAGCCTGAGCATTTTCCTGCTCAATATATCCTTCAGCCACACCAGCTGCACCTGTATCATATTCATCTTTGATCTTATTTGCTGATTTTCCATCAAGTACAGCTTCAATCTTTTGACGAGCAATACTAACACAATAATCTTCTGGCATGACAACCGAAAGCTCTTGAGCCATAGATGCACAAACCGCTGAACCATTTGTACCTCTTAATACATAGTTTTGAAATTTCCAATTTGGCATGGCCTGCAATTCATATTGAAGTAATGTTGTGATTTCATTGGTTGACATATTGGTATCAAATGCATTTTTGAATGATTTTAATAACTTTGTATAGTTTGTCAAAATCTTTGAAGAAGCTGCCTTTTTAATAATAGCTTCCAATACTTGTTGCTGATTCTTTGCACGCTGAATATCACCATCTACATAGGCATGTCTTTCACGCGCATAAGCTAGAGCTCTAGCTCCATTTAAGTGATTCCATCCTTCATGAACACCTTCCAATGCCCAATCCGCATTTAATCTTTCTACGGCCATTCCTTCAGGCACTTCAATATCAACACCATCCAATGCATCTACTATATCTTCTGCACTTGAGAAGTTCACTCTAAATGTATAGTTGATATCAATACCTAATAAGTTTTCTACAGTTTGTTTCGTTTCTTCAATACCATACATACCCGTATGTGTTAATTTATCATATCCATATGAAGTTTGAACATAATAATCTCTAGGAATATTTACCATCAATACAGTTGACGTAGTTGGATTTACCGTAACAATCATATCCACATCACTTCTTGATAATTCATCAATATCTCCATATGTATCATTACCACTGACAAAAATCGTAAATGGATTCTTTGTGATATCATCAACCACTAAAGCATCATTTTCATTATTTGTATAATACACAGCTTGATAAATCGATTTTGTTTCATTTGAAAAACCACTATACTCTTCCATTTCCTCTACATTTGCACGATAAATTTCATTCATCACAATAGCCTGCACTTCATCTTCATATAGTGCTTTTACTAATGCTTGCAAGTTATCATATTTTTTGTATGAAAAAGAATATTTTTTTAATTTTTTCTGGCACTTCTTTGTTCCCACAGAATCAATGTTTCTTAATACACCAATCTTTTCATTCTTTAAACTCTGAATTTCTTCATCATGATCCGTTTTGGTAATTACTGAAATTGTATTTTTAATAGATCCCTTTTCAGCACCTGTAACCGAAGTTAGTGTACTGTTTGTCTCATATAAATATACATTTCCAAATCCCATAGTACATCCTACTAGAATCACTAAAATTACACTAATCGCTTTTGTCCAAATCGCATGTGTCGCAAAATTCATTAATAAAATTAAAATCGCATTTAAAATCACAATAATTAAAATGACTGGTAATAATAAATTACTAGGCAATACATTTAATGTCACAATTTGATATGCCACAAAGCCAGACAAAACCAAAAGTACAATTGATAAAAGTGCTGCAAAAATTCTATATATTAAGCTCGTTGTATTCTTTTCCATGCAAGATCTCCTTTATAAACATACCGTATTCTACCACAATCCATAAATTCTATAAATATTCTGGATAGTTTTGTTTTAAAAATTCAAGCAATTCTGTATATTCCTTTTTCTTTGATTGACTGATCAAACTAAAAATACATTTCTTAAATTTATAATAACCATATTCAAAACGTACCTTTTTCTTATAATTCAAATGATTCTTTTTCCCATAATAAATCATTGAATCCCAACTCATTTTAATACGCTCTTTCGATGCGTCTGTACATCCGCCCTCTAAATGAATCATTTTTAGCCCTTTATTGAATTTCACTTCTGCATGAGGATATATACTTTTAATACGACTTGTTAAATCAGATTCTTCAAAATACATAAATATATTCTCATCAAACATGCCCACATTCATAAACATATCTTTTCTTACAAATAAGTTTGCCCCCGTTATGAACATGTTCTTCTCATTAAACCGCCCCCATTTATTCCATAATTTAATTGTCCAATTTCGCCACAATTTTGTATTGTACTCAAAATAAAAGGAGTACCCAGGACTCAAATCCTTCTTCAACAATCGAATACCTTCAATCGCTAAATTTGTATTCTTTTCAAAATCTGAATAGATTTGTTTAAAAATTGGTTCAATCAACACTATATCTGGATTTACAAAACCAATTACCTCGCCCTGACTAACCTTGGCACCCACATTATTACCAGCACCAAAACCTTTATTGTCGGAAGATATATATTGAACATTTTGTATACTCGATTGTTTCACGAAAGACTCTACTCTTTCATTGACAGGACTATTATCCACTACAATGACTTCTAATTCGTCCTTTAAATCATTGTACTTTTCAATTGAATTTAAACAATCCAACAAAATATTTCCATTTTTATATGCCACTATAACTAATGAAATCTTCATATCTACCTTCTTATTCCTTGTTTTAAACAAAATACCAAATCCATAACACGTGCTCTTGGTGTTTTAATCACTTTATAATACGAACTGAAATTTTGAAATAACACTTTGAAAAAACTACCTTTTTTCAAGTATTGAATGTGTTTCTCACAAAAATCAGAATAACAATCTAAATCCTTAACATTCTTCTCAAAATCATGATCTACACTCTTTAACACATGTATCACATGTAAAGCAGATTCACAAAATGCAGTACGCGCATATAAAGCATCCGTCACTGTGTTTGATGCCGTAACATCTTTTAATCCAATCGCATTTTTATCATGTATCCTATATTGAAATAAGGGTGCATTATAAAAATACATGGAATTCGTTTCACTTGCCAATAATACAATCAACCAATCATGTACAAACTCTTCTGTAAAACATTCTAGAAAACGAGCACATAATTTCTTAGTTAAACATAAGGCACAACCTTGAAAACTATTGCGAATCGATAATTCATAAAAACTGATGGGTACAACTTCATTGGTTTTAACCTTTTTCATTAAAAGATTATTGTTGGACATTCGAGAATCTAAAGGAACCGTAAAAACATCTCCCTTTTGATCTATAAATTCAAAAGAAGAAGCTAGGACTGAAATATTCGAGTTCTTTTCCATAATAGAAATCATATCTTCTACTTTATTGAATTTCCAAATATCATCTTGATCACTTAAGAAAACATAATCTCCATGACATAATGAAATTGCTTTTTTAAAATTCTTTTTATACCCAAGATTTTCTTCATTCTTATATAACTTAATATCTATATCTTTATGAGATAAAATATATTGTTCTATAACACGAACTGTTGAATCAGTAGAACAATCATCTACAATAATGATTTCATCCACTTTGCATGTTTGAGTATAAATAGAATCCAATTGTTCTTGAATATATGTTTCCCCATTAAACGTAGCCATCGCAACTGAAATCATCAAATCACCTTTTCTTTCAGCACATACAATAAATCCATGACTCTTGCCTTCTTTGTTTTAATAAGTGAATAATAAGGACTTGTATTTTGACACAACAACTTAAAAAACTTCTTATTTTCCAATGCTTGAATATGTTGATTAAAAAAAGTACTCATATGACTAAACTCTTCTTGATTCTCTTGATAATAATTCGAATTTGCCAATCGAATTATATTTAAAACATTTAACGCGTTATGAGCATTCTGTGTACGGATCTTTAATGTATTTGCTCGTTGCAAATGTTCTTCTTTTGTTTGCGTATCATATTGTGCACCAATAGAATTGTTTTCGTGCAAACGATACTGAAACAATGGCTTATTATAAAAGTACATACTACTATAACTAGCCGCAATACTATTAATTAAATAGTCATGTTCAATATCTGTAGAGTAATGTTCTAAAACTAAATCCTTGATCCATTTATCCAATAGAAGAGAACAGCCTTGAAAATAGTTCATTGAAAGATAATCCAAGAAATTCACTTGAAATAAACTATCTTTTTTAACAGGACGACAATATAAATTATTATTGGAACGGCTCTTATCCAGTTTCATTTGTATTTCTTGATTCTTATCATCAATATAAATAAAAGAAGAAGACAATACATGCATATTCGAATGAGTTTTCATCATACGCATCATTTCTTCCACTTTATTAGGTAACCAAATATCATCTTGGTCACACAAAAAAATATAATCCCCGCTACATAATTCCATAGCTTTTTTAAAGTTAAGACGATACCCTAGATTCATATCATTTTGTACTACCTTAACTGGGTATTTTTTTAATAATTCTATAGTTGAATCACTCGATCCATCATCACAAACAATGATTTCATCCACTTTCATAGATTGATTAAGAATGGATTCTATTTGTTCGCAAATATATTTTTCACCATTATACGTAGTCATTGCGACTGAAATCATTCTTAATCACCTAGCTTTCTAAAAAATTCGATTTAAAGCCTCATCTAATGTGGCATTAAATTTCTTTGTCGTAAAGTATGTATTATACAAATTCTGAATATTCTTTCTTCTTTGAAGCTGCACATCCATACTTTCTGAACAAATCCTTTCTGCCACTTCTTTTATATTCGACTTTTTCAAATTGAAACCAATATCCCATTCTTCACAAAAATCTTTTGTGTCCCCCTTAATTGTATTTATGATAGGAAGTCCCGCACACATATAGTCTAGTGACTTCATAGTCAACCCAACTACTACACTGGACTTCATGACATTAAAGCCATAATTACACTGATCAAACACTTCTTGTTTGCGTTGAAAATCGTATACTTCCTTATGGTCAACTACATTGACTCCTACACATAATACTTCTTGAATGAAATATTCTTTATTTTCACCATCACCAATAATATGCAACGTACACTTTTTATGAGCACTGCACTCCCTTAAAAAAGCAGTGATTCTAGGAATGTCTATAATATTATTTATAGAACCCAAGTAACAGAACTGCAACTCATCTTCACTTAAATACGGATTCATTGGCAAACACTCTCTATCAATTGCCCAATATAGAACATTTCCACAATGTACATATTTCTTAAACAATTCACATTCACAGAAAACGACATCTCCACTTGATAAATACTTATCACGATTATTCTTCCATATTTTAAAAGGTAATAATCCCTTATATCGATCAATCGGCATGGATTCTGGCCATAAATCAATAATGTCATACATCACTTTAACATTATGATGTTTCTTTTTATATTTCGCCATTTCTTTTACAAGCGTATTACACGGAATAATACAATGAATTAAATCTGGTTGAATGTCTTCCATAGCCTTTCTTGCCTTTTTAGAAAACTCAATATGAGACAAGATTCTGTCCGCAGAAAGATTCTTATGATACTCTCGAACAGGAATCACAACATCAGCTTCAGCTTGATAAACTGCTTTTTTTCTATGCGAAAAATTTGAAGTCACACTCACAACATCAAACCCCTTAGAAGTGTAGTATTTCTTCAATAAATGAATACGATCCAAACATGTATCAAACGCATATACTAATGCTACGACCATAGATAACTCCCCAACCTAAATATGATATAAACGAAGACCTTATAACTATCCCTTAGTTATTATTATCTTTATTATGGATACTTCCCGTACCACCTTCGACAACTCCATCATGTTTTAACACGGAAAAGATTGTCATAAAAAAACATTTCACATCAAATGAAAAACTTAAATTCTTACAATACTCTCCATCAAGTTTAGCCTTAACATCTATTTCCAACTCATCACGACCATTTACCTGCGCCCAACCAGTAAGACCAGGAAGTACATCATTGGCGCCATAATGATCTCTCAATTCAATTAAATCATATTGATTCCATAGAGCAGGTCTTGGACCCACAATTGCCATTTCCCCTTTAAATATATTAAACAACTGTGGAAGCTCATCCAAAGACGTCTTTCTCAAAAATTTACCAATACTCGTAATATATTGATCTGGATTTTCCAATAAATGCGTAGGCATATCTTTCGGTGTATCAATACGCATTGTTCTAAACTTTAAAATATTAAAATAAGACTTATGAATTCCCACACGCTTCTGCTTAAAAAACACAGGTCCCGGAGAAGTCACCTTAATTAAAACCATTAATACAATCAATAGTGGAGATAAGATTATGATTCCAGCCAAACTCAAAAGAAAATCTATCGTTCGCTTTCCATATTTCGAATACATAAAAACACTCTCCTATTTTTGTAGAGAATTTCTCTACGTAGAAAAGTATACCATAATAAAAAGCCTGAAACAAAAAAAGTTGAAAAAGTCAAATCATATTCTTGTAATATCATCTTTATATAAGGGGTATATTAAAATTATGTGATAATGTCAAAAAAAAGATGGATTGAAAATCCACCTCAACATTTATTTAATACAAGCCTTTTTAATATCCAATAATATCAAAATCAATGAAACACCCAGAATAATATGACCAATACCCGCAACACCAGAAATAAAAGCAGATATAACATTTTAGTCTAAAACCTGAATAATACCACGAACTATCAACATAATAGCCGTTAAATTAAGTCCAATATTATAAAACAACACTGCTCGATTTATTTTTAAATTCATATTCATTGAAATCAAGCCAAGAATCAAAAATAACATCATCCCCAAGATAAAATAATGTGTATGAACAACAAACAAAGTCGTCCAAGCAGTATAATCATTCATCTTCGTAAACTCACGATAAAAGACTCCAAAGCTAATACTGCATATACTATTGAATAATTTATATATCGTTTCATCATTAATACTTCCAAATCAAACAAACTACGAACCTGCTCAATAAAACATCAATAGATATGCCTATATAAAAAGAAGGCAGAAAATCAATTCTACCTTCAATACAAAATACTAAAAATTATTTTCTTCTAAGAAATCTGTAACACGCTTAACATATTGAGCACATAACTCATCTGTTTTCGCTTCCACCATGACACGAATCAATGGTTCTGTTCCACTTGGACGAACTAAGATTCGTCCTTCATTTCCTAAATCATTCGCAACTGCATCTACAACTTCTTGTAGTTCTTTGCTTTCTAGACATGCATTCTTATCTTTTACAGTCACATTCTTTAATAACTGTGGATAAATAAACAATCCTTCACTCAATTCCTTTAATGATTTTCCTGTAGCTTTCATGATTTCTAGAATCTTTAAAGCCGTCATTAAACCATCACCCGTTACTTCATGTTCTAAGAAAATGATGTGTCCACTTTGTTCTCCACCAACCCAGTAGTCATTCTTCTGCATTTCTTCAAATACATACTTATCTCCTACTGCCGTTTGAATATAATCAATCTTATTGGCATCTAAAGCCTTATATAAACCTAGGTTTGCCATAACCGTTGTGACAACCATATTCTTATTTAAATGATTGATTGATTTCATATAGCGAGAACAAATATATAAGATGTAGTCTCCATCGCAACGCTTTCCATCTGAATCCACCATGATCAAACGATCGGCATCGCCATCAAATGCCAAACCAATATCATAGTCCCCTTCACGCATCATTCTTTGTAGTCCTTCAGGATGTGTAGATCCACACTTATTGTTGATATTGATTCCATTTGGCGAATTGTTGATGGCATCCACTGTAGCACCTAAAGAATCCAATGTTTCAACCGCAGTACTTGTCGCAGATCCATTTGCCAAGTCACAAAGAATCTTCATGCCAGATAGGTCTACAGGAACACATTCTTTTAACCAGCTCATATAGATTTCGAGTCCATCTTCCCATTCAAAATATTCTCCAATGTGATCTCCAGTCACTAGATCTAAATCGGTTAAACCATCCATATATTTTTCAACTTCAAGAAGAAGTTCTTCTTCCATCTTCTCTCCATTGTGGTTAAAACACTTGATTCCATTATCATAATATGGATTGTGACTTGCACTTACCATGATTCCACAATCAAAGCGTTCTTTACGAACCAAATAAGAAATAGCCGGAGTTGGACATACACCTAATAAATAGACTTGAGCCCCCATGCTTGTAGCACCTGCCGCAAGACCTAATTCAAACATGTCTCCACTAAGTCTTGTGTCTTTACCAATCAAGATTTTCGCATGTTTTTCTTTTCCATAATACCAACCTAAATATTGTCCAATCTTAATAGACATGTCTAGAGTTAAACCCTCATTTGCCTTACCACGAACTCCATCTGTTCCAAAATACTTACCCATTTCTTTAAAACCTCCATTTATTACATATACTCAATTACCATAATCAAGTTAAGAATATTTCTAACAACTATGTAGTATAATATACATCTTTCTGTAAAAGTATAACACACCATAAAGTATCCTACAAAAAAAGATAGAAGGATCTTCATCCTTCTATCCATTAACTTTAATTGTTTCACCAATCATTCTTTCAGCCCATACAGGATACAAATCCTGAATATAATGGATTACATCCTCTTGATAATACTTTTCCTCATCAGGATTTGTGATATCTGAAATACCTACATAATTCCAACCATTTCTTTGACACATCTCTTGTAATTGACTATTAAAATCATCCGTTTTAGACCATTCAGAATGTTCTTCAACCGCAGCCGACGTAGAACAAACAATAGAATTAATAAATATCCTATGTTTCAGGATCAAATAAGCTGTTGTTTTCCTTTTTTATACACTCCGCCTTATAAATCGTTTTCCCTTCATTTAAAGGATACAATAAAGGACACGATGCATCACATTTACCAGTAATTGCAACAAATCCCTCTGGGAAACATTGTTTTATGATGGCATCTTCAACTTCATCATAAGTCACATCCTGAGCCACTTCTACACTCACATCCTTATAGACACAATCCGAGTAAACATATGGCCCTTTCTCATGAATAATCAATTGCACCATAATTGTTTTTAGTGCAGCACGCTCATTCTCATTGGTTTCATTTGAAACTTTGCAATTGGAGTTACATTCTCCAAAGTTTCATCAACTTCTTCAGCAAATACTGGCAAAACCATACCAACCACAGTTACTACACTCAACCCTAGTGATAATAACTGCTTTGTTAATTTGTTCATTATTAAAACTCTTCTAACAAACTTCATTGCATTAGAATTAAAATAACATTAATAGCGCTTTTAGTTAGAACTTGACCACAAATCATCACACATTAACAAATCTATATATAATAATTTCACATAATTTGATTATAAAAAAGAAGAGTTCACCTCTTCTACAAAATCAAAGCTACCATCTTAAACACAAATACTGCAACCAACAAAATCCCAATCCACTTAATGAACTTAAATGCGATTTTGATCCCAAAATAAATTAAGGCTATTGAAACCACAAAACCAAGAATGTCTGACATCTTTCAACCTCCAATTTAACAACTATTTTAATTGATTTTTACCTTCCTTTCAATACTTGCCTTTGATATAATTTAAGTTACCAATAACACAAGGAGTGATACTATGCGAACACCAGACTTAAACTGGATCAAAGACCCACGCGTCTTTCAAGTAAATAGACTACAAGCTTGTAGCGACCACATATATACAATTGGAAAGGACAAAAAACCAAGCTCATTCTCACTAAATGGAACATGGAAATTCAACCTTTCAAAAAATTATGATTCATGCTTTAAATTCTTCTATAATACAGAATTTAATGACTCCAACTGGAACGACATCCAAGTACCCGGACACATCCAGCTCCAAGGATTCGATAACCCACACTATACAGACGTTACCTATCCTTGGGATGGTCATGATGTGGTAAAACCAGGACAAATTGACATGGACAAAAATAAAGTCTATCAATATCGTAAAACATTTGATTGTCCACAAGACTTTATTGGAAATAAACTCATTCTATCCTTTGAAGGTGCAGAATCCAACATCTACGTATGGCTAAATGGTAAATTTATCGGATACGCAGAAGATTCCTTTACTCCAAGCCGCTTTGACATCACAAAATACATACAAGAAAAAGATAACATACTTTGCGTACGCATCTTTCAAAAATGCACAGGCACATGGCTAGAAGACCAAGACATGTGGCGCTTTACAGGCATATTTAGAGATGTCATGATCTATAAACAACCCAGCCTTCATATACAAGACTTAAAAATCGATACAGACATTGATCTAGACACACACAAAAGTGTCCTTAGTTGTGTTTGTAAAATGAGTAGCAATGAATCCCATACACTACAAGCCAAACTATATGATCCACAAGGAAACATCGTATGGAATGGCAATATGCAAGATACATTTGAAATCCCTGTAGAAAACACATGTCTATGGAGCAGTGAATTCCCGAATCTGTATCAATTAGAACTCGTTTTATACGATACAAACAACGAAATCATAGAAACCATTCAAGAACAAGTTGGATTTCGAAAATTCACACTCGAATATGGCATTATGAAACTCAACGGAAAACGAATTGTATTCCACGGCATCAACCGCCATGAATGGGATCCAAAAACAGGAAGATGTTTATCCCAAGAACAAATGGAAGAAGACATTCATATCTTAAAATCACTAAACATCAATGCCATACGAACATCTCACTATCCAAACAACAGCTATTGGTATAAACTATGCGACCAATACGGAATCTACGTCATTGACGAAATGAATCTAGAAACCCATGGAGCAAATGATATCCTTCCACAAAACAAAACCGAATGGACAGATTGTTTATTAGACCGTGCAAGAAGCATGTATGAAAGAGACAAAAACCACGCCAGCATCTTAATGTGGTCACTTGGAAATGAATCTGGCAGCGGATCCAACTTCATGCTCCTACACGACTACTTCAAAGAACAAGACCCATCAAGACTTGTCCACTATGAAGGCATCACACAAGATCGAACATTCGAAAACGCATCCGATATTGAATCTAGAATGTATACATCTCCAGAAAATGTGAAAGCCTATCTAGAAAGCCATCCAATGAAACCATTTATGCTATGTGAATATATGCACGCCATGGGAAATAGTCTTGGAGGCATGGAAGAATATACCAATCTAGAAGACGAATACGAACAATACCAAGGCGGCTTTGTATGGGACTATGTAGACCAGGCCATTTTAAAAGACGGACAATACTATTATGGACAAGACTTTGACGACTACCCTAACGACTCTAACTTCTGTGGAGATGGTATCCTATTGCCAAATCGAGAAGAAACCGGTAAAAGCCAAGAACTAAAACAACTCTACCGCTATGTCGATATGGAAATCCATTTCGATTCGGTAACCATTAAAAATAAAAACCTATTCTACGACCTAAGCAAAGATACCTTTATCTTTGAATTGAAACAAAACGGACTCGTTATACAATCCGGCATCTTTAAAACAAGCGTAGAACCAGGCACTACAAAAACAATGCCCGTACAATTTAAACAAATCAATACCCCAGGCTATTACACAAAAACCATCTACTACAAAACACCACTTGGCATTCAATCCTTTGACCAACAAGTCTTTGAAGTCAAACAAGACCAACCCAAAGAACAAGCCATGCTCGTAGTAGAAGGCAAAGAAACAATTGGCATTCAATTTATCGATACCGAATACTTGTTCGATAAACGAAAAGGTTTAGTATCCATTCAAGTAAATGATGAAGAAATACTCAAGCAAGCACCAAGACCCGTCTTCTACAGAGCTTTAACCGACAATGATCGTGGTGCCAAACAAACCTATGCCAACTGGCTAAATGCAAGCCTATTTCAAAATGTAGTCGACTTTAAAATGATACGAAACTCCAAATGCGCACAAATGATCTATACAATACAACTTGAATCTATTGAAGAAGAATGTAAACTCGTCTATACAGTCTACAACAATCAAAGTATTCAAATCCAGTTGCACCTAGACAAAAACTCACAAAGACAAACACTACCACTCTTTGGAATCGAATTTGCTCTAAAAGAAGAATTCAAAAACTTCGCCTACTTTGGAAAAGGCGAAAAAGACACATATATAGATCGAGACCATGCTCTAACTGATTTCTACTTTGAAAACGTAGACACAAACTACATTCCATACTTAAAGCCACAAGAACACGGCAACCACACAGACTGCAAATGGTGCAGCCTATCCAACGACACCATTCAAGTAAACATCAAGTCTGAAAAAATGGAATGCATGGCAAGCAAGTATTCCTTTATGCACCTATATAACGCTAACCACACATTTGAACTTCCACAAACCAATACAACCCATCTAAGAATCACAAAACAACAAATGGGCGTAGGCGGAATCAATAGCTGGGGCGCAAAAGTACAACCCCAATACTTAATTGACCAATCTAAAAACCTAGACTTTACATGTACGCTATACATTTCAAAGAAGGATTAACCTCCTTCTTTTTGTTTATACATTTCGCTATAATACGTATTGTGTATACACGTATATTTTAATATAATAATTGTGCAAAGAGGACACATATGCCAATGACATCAAAGGATATGGAGCGACTTATCCTTACGGATGGATGGGTTCCCACAGGCAATACAAACACCCAACGAAAAAATGTAAAGTGACTATACCATTGTCAAAGTCAACTGAACAATCCAGCAGGGCTTAAATAACTCTGCTTGAATATTTTAAAAAGGAGGTAAACAACATGTTGTCAATTTATCCAGCTTGTTTCTTTGAAGAAGAAAATCATTACTCTGTCATTTTTCCAGACTTCAATTACCTTTCCACATGTGGAGATTCACTACAAGACGCAATGGAAATGGCCGTAGATTGTCTAGCCGGTGCATTGTTCAGCGCAAAACTAGACAATGAAGATATTCCAATTCCTTCAAAGTTAGAAGAAATTGATCCAACACAAATCGCATCTGAACTTGAATTCGAATTTAAACAATCTTTTGTCACCCTTGTATCTGTTGATGTTGAAGAATATGCAAAAACACATTTCAATAAAGCTATCAAAAAAACATTAACCATACCCGAATGGTTAAACAAAGAAGCTATGAGCAAAAAAATCAATTTTTCGCAAGTCCTTCAAGAAGCATTGATTGCCAAATTGCATTCGTTGTGAATTATAAATATCTAACACATTATACGATCAACCCTCATACCTTCTATTAAACTATTCCTTTTTACTTGGAGTACAAACAATGATACTATCACACCCTCAAAAACAGTAGACCACGATAAGGTCGCAAAAGAACTCGAATTTGAATACAAAAGTTGCTTTATTAAACAGATTGAGCTGTAGTTACAAACTACAGCTCATTTTCTGATTCAACCAAAGAGAACTTACAAAAACAATTCAAATCTTGATTTTTTTCATTTTTTGGAAATTACGCAAATGTTTTCCCTTTTATTTCTTAATCAAATTACTATCATTCTTATACTTCGTAAATGCTCCTTTTGGATTTTGATTCCAAAAGGAGTTAATATCAAAATGATGGTTTATTAAAACTTGTTTAAGATTCTTACATTTTGCTAAATCACTCTTATACTCACTATTCGATTTACTCTTCATGAGCTCCTTTACATTTGCAATATTACAACTACGCACTAACTCATCCTCTAGATTTTTCACTTCAGGAATAATAATCACCTTTTTCACATTAGACTGTTTTTTAAGAAATGAAGATTGTAGTCTAATATATCCGTTTCATCTTTATCTGTATCAAACACCAAGATAACAATCGTTCCAGGTTTTAATTTCATTAAAATATTTTTGTTCAATTTATTCTGAATAACATTAAATACATCCACTTTTCCAGCTTGAATACATTGAAAATCTGTTTTTAATGTATTAATAATGGCACGTTCCCCTTCACCTTCAACAAAGAAATGATAAATATTTTTAGACATGGCAATGGCTCCTAATCTTACAAATCTTCAATTTCATATAATAAATCTAAATTTGGTGAAACCGAAAACAAGTCATTATCAACTGCATTTCTCAATGAATCCGTACTCTTCTTTAGATAATCGGCCGCATTTATTACCTTAATGACTTGATCATCTTCAAATATTTCTTTCTTTAAGAAGTTAAAACTATGCTTAGGAAGAGGCAGATCCAATATATCTAAATTATGTGTTGTAAAAAACAACTGACTATTGGGTTTCAACAAAGAAATCATTAATGATAAAAAGCCTTTTTCGATATCTGAATGTACATACGAAAATTTTTCATCACAATAATAAAAACTATGTTTATCCGATTTAATAGAAGCTACAATTCCCGCAATATCAAGACCAGATTTTGTACCACTAGACAACATAGACGGATTTAATATCTTACCATCTTTTATAAGAATCTCTTCCTTTCCCATCTGAATCGCATAAGTATCTTCAAGTTCATTTAATTTTATAATTCCCTTAATTGCAGGATCTAATACTTTTAAAGTATGATTCAACACTCTCAAATATTCTTCATTCTCTTCAATGCGATATCTAGTTTTAAAGAACGCATCAAACGGAAACGAAAATAGCCATGATAAATTCTTCAATTTTTCTAATTCCATAATGTAATTCGTATCTGTAAAACCTGTCATTATTGAATCTAGTCTTTTTGCACAAGTCTCATAATTTTCTCTTTGCTTAATATCAGTCGACTCAATTCGAATTTTAATATTCTCAGAAGAATAATCATGATTTTCACTAGGATCAAACTCTGCATTAATTCTGTATAACTTATAAATATCATGATCCATATTCACAAAATCCATTGAAAAAGAAGCTTTTTTATCTTTATCCGCAATATATGACGTAATAATTTCTACATTTCTTTTTCCAATCAAAATAAATATAGAAAGAATCAGACGACCTAAAGACGTCTTTCCTGTCGCATTTGAACCCATAATAATATTCACTTTCTTATAGCGAAAATTTGGTAATCCATCCAAATGTTCATGTTCAATATATGAATTCACAATTTTTTTTGGATACGAAAAATTCACATGAAAATTTCTAAATGCACATAAATTATCCAATTTTAAATCCATAACGATCATATTTCTCAACCTCTCTTTTTTTGTATTACTTCTACTTATTAGAACTAATATCAGTATATACTTATATTGCATTTTTCTCAACCAGAAAAGAAAAGTATAGTTCGTTTGATTTTTAGATATCAAAATGCCCCATACCTTCTATAGATATGAGGCTTTAAACTATTCCCTTTATCCGGATTGCAAATGATAATACTACCAGCACCCTCAATATATAAATAAGCCTCATACTTCTCTTTAGCAAATTCAATCAAATGACCTGTATTACCCAACCCTAATACTTTGGATATTCTTTAGACACCCAATTCACTAACAAGAATAATGATTGCACTTCATCCTGGTATTCCGTATATTCAATCACTCTTTAATTTCATAGTTAATAGTTCCATGACCATCTTTGATTTCAACTCTAGCCATGGCACCATTTACTACATACATATGCGGATATGTATGACCAATATCCACCTGAAATACAACATCAATATCGGGTAGCACCTTTTTAAATGCGTCTTCATACCCAATTAAATCCGAAACATTCTTAAATAGTACACGACCCACCAATATAGCCTTCGTATATTTAAAATACCCCATATACTTCATCTTCAATAAAGCACGATACACATCACATGAATTCATTGAAAAAATATCAAAGAACCAAATAATCCCATCCAACTTATAACGTTCATTAAAAACTTCTACAAAATCATAAGGCGTGCCCGCCATATCATTAATACTCTCAAAACAACCACCAAGTAATCTACCCACTACACTACAATTACCCACATATTCTGTCTTTGTGTTAAGTATAGGAGCTCCATCATTATAAAAATCAACATCCTGATGCATTGAACTCGAATGAAGTTCACTATTCTTACCCTTTAAAAAATCAAGACAAAAACTTGAATACTCATTAATACCATATTCATCAAAGCTACCCGCATTAAAACCATACACCGTAGCCAAATCACACTTACAAGTAATGGGAAACAATAAATTTGTAGGATCACTCGCCCCCAAGTACCACTTTGGATTCTTTTCAATCCAATCAAAATCAATATACGGCAACGTCTCAAACTGAAAGTCACCCCCAGCCGCCAACCATACAGCTCCAACACTAGAATCATTCACCAACGAATTCAATTCATCAACCCGAGTTTTGGCATCAATACTTGGTTCACTATTATTACGAACACTAGCTGTTTCAACAATATGAAACCCATTGGATTCAATATACTCTATAGACGCATCAAAACTATCTAGCTTATGCCCTACACCACTCGACATAGCACAAACACCAATCGTATTATACTTCCCATTTAAAAATTTAGGATATTTCATACACAAAAAAACCTCCACACCCATTATAAAGGAAAAACGACAAGACACAAAGTCCTGCCGCATTTCCAATAGTTTAAAATAGAAAGGAAGTTTTATGTATTAGCACTTAATACACCTTTATTATAATCCCTATACAACCATTTGTCTTTGTACTTTTTAGTGAATTTGTATTAAAATCAGTCACAAACTAACATCTTTCAATACTAAATACTGCTTCTAACATAGATTTTCTAAACGAACATCAATAAGAAAACCATTAACATGAATTGCGATATTCAAATTACCATACTCGCTTCACTTTGTTTCTTAATATTACTATCTACACGAACACTAAAGCTTATTGTATCCATACTCATTTATATGGATGTCAACACAAGAAGATAGCCTTAGCCTTAATAATATATTGTGTAAAATCCGATTGATGGTAGAAATACCAAAAACGGTGTACCCTACCAAAACCAAACGGAAAGTGATTGGAAACGTCAGCCTGGTCCAAGGCTATAAACAATGAGGATTCGGTGAGATGTTCAGACTCACACCAATCAAATTTAGAGCTTTTGCTCTTTTTTTATCCAATATGGACAATCTCAAGCTAGCGTTTCTTCATTTTCTTAAATATATTTGTTTTCAATGTATACTCACTCTTTCAATACTCTTAACGCTTCCTCTACGTCAGAGTATCGTTTTACCAAAGGATCACACACAATACGTTCAGCCTCCAACATAGCTGCCATTGTTTCCTTGTTTACATCAAAAGGAAAACCACCTACACAGAGTGACTTATTAAGAAACACATTGATCGCAGTATTCAAATCAACACCTAATTCACCATACATGGCTTCACATTGTTTTAAAATATCACTATCTACACAAATATTGAAACTTGTTGTATTATCCATAATATTAGCTCCTTTACATTTAAATTTTCATTAAATTGTGCTATGCAATTAAGGCAAAGGTAATACTACACTACCCTTTTGCTTTTCTTAACCCATAAGAAATCTCTGCACTCTTTATGGAATCACTTAATTCTTTGATAATTGTCCACTTAACTGTGTATTAATCGTTTTTCCAAATGCATAGGTCGTTCCAAAGAAACTTTTTTTATTTCTAGTAAGTTTAGAATCAATTCATTTCAAAGAACAGTTACGTACTTCATTTACTGAATCCAAACATTTTTTTGAATTCTTCAACATCTTTTAGATCATGATGATCATTTGTTATTTGAATTTTGATTTTCTTTGTATCCGACATAATACGACAAAATCGATCTATATCAGAACCTTTAATTTTATATGTATCTGTAAAACTCTTGATTGCCATACAACATACCCTACCTTTCAAAAATAAATAACGCTTACCCAGGCCACTACGGTGTGGAAGACGCATCTTTTACCCACTTCAGACGTTCCTATGTCTAGTATACACAAAGTTTAATCGTAAGCGCCAAGTAATATGATGGATTGAAAATCATTCAAAAAAAATCGACAAT
>ERZ809407.614-NODE-614-length-37663-cov-30.232105_pt1 | contig 37663 bp, 28 predicted proteins | sample MGYA00520792_ERZ809407 | MGnify/ENA primary metagenome ERZ809407 (study PRJEB31576, sample SAMEA3212665) | Homo sapiens | biome: human-gut; feature: human gut; material: fecal | place: Sweden | collected 2012 ...
GTGTGTTCACCGCATGCCGCAGGATGACGGGATGTGCCATTCGTCCTGTCCGACTCGTGGCTGAATAATAATCATTATTAATAATAAAAGTGGCTTTTCCGACGTGAAAAGTCACTTTTTTCTTTATTGACCGAAAGTTTTTCTTTATTGACAAGTGACTTTCAAATCTTTTTCGTACCTTTGCCGCAAAATATTGAATTAACTAACATTATTGAGTATGAAGACAAAGTTACATCTAATCATTATGAGCCTCGTCCTGCTGTTTGTGGCGGGAGGGCAGAGTGTATGTCTTGCGGCTGACACGTGGAGTTATCCTACAACGAAGCCGGAAACGCCTTTTGGCGGCGGCGACGGTTCCTCGTATGATCCATACAGGATTGAGACCGCCCAGCATCTTGCCAACCTCGCCTATATGGTGACGGACGCAAACACGTATTACAAGGGCCAGTATTTCGTACTTACCAACGACATCACGCTCAACGATGACGTCATCGCCGATGACGGCAAAAGCCTGAAGAAATCTCTGAGTGCGTATAATCTTTGGAAACCTATCGGTGAAGATGGAGTAATATACAATGATGACTTCATGGGCAGATTCGACGGATGCGGGCATACGATAAGAGGAATGGTTTGTATATGTTCTGACAGCAAAAAAAGGTATAACGGTTTGTTCGGAGCTATTGACGAGGCACTCATCAAAAACATCAATATGGAGGATTGCTATATTGAACGTAAAGAAGGGGACGGAAAAGGTATATCTTTCGGAATCCTTTGTGGTTATTCTTCCGAATCTACATTTCTCAATTGTACAGTTTCCAAGTCTTTCATAAATGTTGAAACGAAAAATGCGGCGTACATTGGAGGTTTAATAGGATGTATTCCAGGAGGGGCTTATTCATATATTATATCGCATCTTTCTAATTGTAAATTCAGTGGGAATATCAGATTATGTGTAAATGATGTCGCTGATGTTAGAACTCTTGGTGGTATTATTGGTAATGTAATTAGTGAATTTAACGAAATAAATATGGATGACTGTTCGTCAGTTGGTGAGATTGAATATCATGGCAATCATAATGTTAAGGCTCTTTATGCCGGTGGAATTTGTGGGCGCACACCAGATCGTGGTAGATTTAGTAATTGTTTTAGCTCAATGGATATTAATATCAATTCTCCTCTTGCACAAATTAATGCTTGTTATGTCGGGGGATTTGGTTCAAGAGAAGAAGAGACTGAGAATGTAAAAAACTTTGATTTGACAATTAACAATTGTGCGTATCTCGGGAATATAAGAATAGGAGATGCTGCCAACAAAGTGAAAACGAAGTCTTTGCGGGTTTGCGGTATTGGTAATAATAGATCAAAGGTAAATGGCTGTGCGTTTTACGGAAAATTTGATGTTCACTGCACCGCCGAAAAAAATGCCTTAGTTGCTCCTGTCGCCAATTATTGTCTTTTCGGCGATGAATACAAGCACAATGTCGTTTATTCTGTAGGGAATGTAATCGATGTTGATGCAGATGATTTTCACATTGACCAAGTATGCAACTTAATATTTGGGGATAAGAAGCATCAGGACTATTACCACTTTGAAACTACTAACGGTAAAAGCATTGAATGCAAACATTCTATTGCTCCAGCGCAATACTCCAAGACCCTTGCCCAGATGAAGGATGATGACTTTCTCAGGACACTGAATGCCGAAGCAGGCAGCAACATGTGGGGCAAGCTGACTGGAATGAGCGACGCGAGCCTTAACGGCCTGCCCATGCCTGTAGCTTGCGGCGGTGTGCTCTCTGACTATACAGGAGATGGCATGTCTGAAAATTCGGCATATATCATAAAAACTGAAGATGACATTAAGAGATTGATGGAATCAGTCAACAATGGAAGTTCTTTCGAGGGCAAGTTTTTCAAGTTAGGCTTCGACATACGTATTACCGGTGCTCTGGACAACTGTATTGGTAATGTTAGTGAAAGGCCTTTCAAGGGACATCTTGACGGCTGTGGCCATGCCATCATAGGCCTGCGCAAGAGCCTCTTCGGATATATGTACGGCACGGTGAAGAACCTTGCCCTCGTTGACTGCAACATTTGGGACGGCAATTATGCCACGGCACTCGCAAGGCAAGTAGGAGACACGGACAATAAGGCAGAGGTGAGCAACTGCTATGTTTCAGGCACAATATCCTTCAGTACGCCTTGGAACCAGTTGGGTTATGCGTCAACCTTCGCCTTCCAAGTTGCCAAAGGCTCTTCCATCCACGACTGCTATTTCAAGGGACGGTTTATCGTCAAGGAACAAACGTTCAGTACTTACAATGTGGCGGGAATTGCCTTCTATAACAACAATAGCACAGTAAACACATCGGCAGAATCCCCTGAGGGCATATTCAATTGCTATGCCTCGTTTGATGTCAAAGCGGAGGCAAGCGTGAAGGAAACCCGAAATACATACGGAATCACCAATAGCCTTAATAACGAATCAAATGGCAACTATTTTGTATGTTCCGACTACAGAGTGAGTGACAACAATAACGGTGGCAAAAAGTTGGATTCAGAGTCGGAATTGAACAGTATGTTCAATGGCAAGCCAGGCTGGCTGCAAGGTGTCTATCGTCCATTGCTTGTTTCCGCCAAACACTATAAGGCGAAGTCGCCGGAAGGAGCGGATGCCTATTTCGACGCCATCCCCGAAGCAAACCCGAAGAAGAACTATTTCTACAACATCAGCATTGATGATCCTTATTCCGACGTGTCGCTGTGGCAGCTGCCAAACATGGCGGTATATGTGCCGAACGAGAAGAAGGACTATATCACCACTGGCTATCTCGACCAGTCGGCTGACTTCCAATACAATCGTTCAGCAGATGCCACGGCTACTGCAGGACAGCTTCGCTACGACCTGACGCAAACCGACAAGGGCTACCACATGATTTGTCTGCCAGGAGTGGTGGAGCGCGATGATTTGCCTGATGGCGCAAAGGTGATGATAATAGGAAAGATACAGACGGTTGGCGCACAGGAGCAGGTGAACGTGGTGATGGTTGACACCATACCGGCCGGAGTGCCTTGTATGCTCTATGTTCCAACGACAACAGTGACATCAGGAACAACAATACCTCTCGTCATGCGCAGCGGCATAGTATCTACGCCTACAGTCAATGCGACTTACAGCGATTTCAAGGGAACGTTCTCCAAGAACACTAATGTTCCTGTAGGAGCTTGCACAACGGCAAAATATAGTGGCGACAACAACACCTTGCCTTGCTTTGTCAGAAATACGGAGACAACAACAGCCGAGCCCTTCACCGCATGGCTCGAAGGAGCAACAGGCAACGTGCAGATAGTTGACTATATATTGCTCGACGAGGAGAACGAGGCGATGACCGTGACGCTCTCTGAAGATAACGCCAAGAATTGTAATATTAAGATGCGCCGTGCATTGAAGAAAGATGATTGGAACACCATCTGCCTGCCATATTCATTGACATCTGATGAGATTTCTTCGTTGTTCGGCAGCGGCACTAAGGTAGAGACGTTCAGCGACTTGGAATATAACAGTGAGACTAATTCCTACACCATGAAGTTCAGCGCTGCAACGGAAATTACAGCCGGCACACCTTATCTTATTAAACCTTCGAAAGATGTTTCGGACAACATCTACGAGATTAAGGACAGGACGATAACTTGTACTTCTGAAACATACGTTCCGACTGGTATATCCCAAACCGCAAATAACACCACCCTCACCATGCAGGGTGAATACAACAAGCGCATGATAACTCCTTTCGATGTAACGGAAAGTGAGAACATCTACCTCATCAGCGGCGACAAGATATACCGTGTTAATTCAGACGTGGAGATGAAAGGCTTACGCTGCTATTTCGTGGCAAAGGGCGCATTCAGCAACGCCAAAGTGATTCACTCCGACGGCACCTCCACCGACCTGCGCCTTATAGACGCAAAAGCTACGGGCGACACCGATGCCGTTTATGACCTGCTCGGCAGAAAGCGCGATGCGCAGACAAAGGGACTGGTCATTAAGAATGGAATTAAAGTATTAAAGTAACTGAACTTTCGCATATCAGGAAGTTAAAGGAGTTAAGGAAGTTAAGGAGTTAAGACGTATGTCTTGCAGCTTAAAAAACTACGCCAAAAAGACTGTTGTCTTAACTCCGCGCTCCTGAGTCTCGGAGTCAAAGGCAGAATGGATGAATTTGTATTTGCCGCCCTTAAAGTGCTGGAAATATCTTTCTTCCTTTGCCGAAAACTCCATCATCATTTTCTGGGCGAGGGGAGCGTACCAGGTCTTCACCTCCTGCTCAGTAGGCGTATAACTTCCCGTGGCGAAGAATCCGTGTAGGAATAATATCTTCTTCATGCTCTAATCATTTGATAATGATGCGCCTGTAATCTAGGAGGATAAGCTATGCTTTACTCCCTTAATAGGCAATATTTCTGCAAAAATACAAAAAATATTCAGAAAAGTGATTATATGGATGGATTTGTTTTCCAAGTGTTCGCTTTCATTTTTTTGAATGTTGAATGTTGAGTGTTGAATTTTTTGTGGGCGGATAGGCTGGGCTAGGGGCTAGCACCCTAGCCTGGTTGATTTCCAGAAGATTTGCGTTCACGCTACGCATTACGATGCTGTAATTAATCATAGTCGTTTGTAGTATGTTTAGAGTCCTTTGTTTTGCAACTCCCCAGAACGCCCCGTTCCTGCCGTTTTCGGGGTCTTCATTGATGACCGGCGCCTGCCATCATTTATGACCCGTGTTAGTCTTAAGAGAAGACCCGAGCAAGGCACAAAGGGCTGTTCTTTCGATTGCCGGTGCAAAGATACAACTTTTTCGGGCAGAATACAAGCTTTCACCCTGACTTTCTATGCAAGAAAGGCTATAAGTATCTGTAATACAATAAGTTCTATTGATTTTCCATCTGAACTTTATTGCAGAAACAATCAGCAATGGAACAGTAAGGATGAAAAACAAGCGTGTCATTAAGGGTCAGTGTCATTAAGGGTCATTTAGAAAAATGAAAGTGTCATTTTGAGCTATAGTATATATAAATATTTATTTATATATACTATAGGGATTTTTTCTCCCCCGAAAATGAAAATGACCCTTAATGACCTTGACCCTTAATGACACGCAAGATGAACTTGTGAGTTTTACCTGATATAGGTTTAGCGTATGTCTGAATATGTTGGTTGTTAGTGTGTTATGTGTATTTTGTTATATTCATACTCTAATATTTTGTGTATAATAATTATCTACATATTAAGTCGTTTTAGTTAGCTGATATGTTGTTCGATTCTACATTTTTATCCTTGTTTCCTGTTGCATTTTGTCCAAAATACGTCATATTAGAGGCGGATTTAATGTCCGAGGAGGGGCATTTTTTACCCTTAGAAGAGGGGGTAAAATACCTTCCTAACCCCCTAATTTTTACATCTTATCATCTAAAACGCCAAAAAATGCGGATTTTCGCATCATTTCCGTTACTGTTTTCTGTAGTAAGGATATTATACATACATATATATAAATACTCCTTTTAATCGTTGTAGGAGATGATATAAAGACATTTTAGGATTTTGTATTTCTCTTTACAAAATAACAAAAGCGCCCTATAAAAGAACGTAAACTTACATCCACGTTATTTGGTATATTTGGGGCTCTTATCTCCAATTTTTGCAAGAAATCAGAGTAAATTGAGCCCCAAATATACCTTTCCTCATCATTTTCAGTACCTATTTTATATTATATATGGTACTTATTCTGGTAGTGGCGCTTGGATTTAACAGGGGCTCCATGGAAGGAACCGCTGCCCATACCGCTGCCACGAAAACTCTCATGGAAGCCTGAACCACCGCTGTATTCGCCCCAGCGAGCTCTGATTCTATCTACATAATCTACCGTCTCCGTGCCTCGCATATAACCATATTTCACTACCGGGTCTGTGTAATATGCCGGTTGGGAAAGGCGCAGAATATAATCGCGGATTACGCCCCAATTGTACGGATTCTGACCATGTTTGCGAGCCAGCGACATCGCATCTCTGATGTGGAAATAGCCACCATTATAAGAAGCAAGGGCGAAAAGCATGCGCTGGAAAGGGTCGCCTACGTCAGAGAAATGCCCCTGCAGTTCCGCCATATATCTGGCTGCCGCAGCCACATTCGCCTCAGGTTCATGAATCATGCTCATCGGCAAACCCAGATGGGCAGCCGTGCCTGGCATAATCTGCATCAGTCCGCAAGCTCCAGCCCATGACTTCGCATTCGGGTCGAAACAGCTCTCCTGATAACATTGGGCAGCCATCAGACGCCAGTCCATGCGAGCCGTTCCGCTATAGCGCTGGAAGAGGTGGTCGTAGCGGGAAATAACACCCTTAGAACGGTTCAGAAATGGTGAATAAACGTGGCGGCGCACGCTGGCAGATGAAAGCAGCCACGATTCTTCCTGCTTGACCTGAGCAATCAGCTTAGGCTTAAACCAGCCGTTCAGGGTGTCGGCAAGACTCTTGTTACCGCTCTGCACAGCCCATTGGGTGCGGGTGCTGTCGGGCGTAACACCACAGAACAGCAGGTTGCCTCTGGTCTGTTTTCGGGGTAGGGGCACGGCAATCACATCACCTTCTCCCTTCTCCAGTTTGCGCACCATTTCAGCCGTATCCTTACATTCTTCTACGCGTAACGACACGCCGATCTGCTGGGCAAACTTCTCGCAGAGCAGATATTGCAGTCCCATTCCGTGGCTGTGGTAATCATAATAGGTGGTAGGGCCGTTAACGGTAAGCATGATGAGCTCACCATTGGCCTGAATATCTTCGAGCGAAAGCCCCTTGCTGGTTGAAGCAGGTTTCTTTTCATCGCCATCAGCCCCATCAGAGTTGTCAGCATACTCCATTTCGCCTACGGGAGTTCCCCATGGCGTAAGCTCCTGCTGCGGTTTCTTGTCGGCACAGGCAGCGAGCAAAAATAGTGCATATAATGCGTATAAATATCCTTTATTCTTCATTTCAGCTGCAAAAGTACGAAATATTTTGCACATAAGTGAGAAATTATTTGTTTATTCTAATAAAAATATGTACTTTTGCAATGTTTTTCAAACAAAATATAGAAATATGTTACGAATAGCAGTACAAAGTAAGGGTCGTCTTTTCGACGACACCATGAATCTTTTAGCAGAGGCTGACATCAAAGTAAGCGCCTCTAAACGCACCCTCCTGGTGCAGTCAAGCAACTTTCCTCTCGAGGTTCTCTACCTTCGTGATGATGATATTCCTCAGAGCGTAGCCTCTGGTGTGGCAGATATCGGTATCGTGGGCGAGAACGAGTTTGTAGAGCGTGGAGAGAATGCGCAGATTATTGACCGTCTGGGTTTCAGCAAGTGCCGCCTGAGCCTCGCCATTCCTAAGAAGATTGATTATCCGGGATTGCAATGGTTCAACGGCAAGAAGATTGCTACTTCTTACCCTAACATCCTGCGCAAGTTTATGAAGAAGAATAATATCAATGCCGATATCCATGTCATTACGGGTTCTGTAGAAATCAGTCCGGGCATCGGTTTGGCTGACGGTATTTTCGATATTGTAAGTTCTGGTTCTACTTTGGTCAGCAACAATCTTGCTGAGGTTGAGGTGGTGATGAAGAGCGAGGCTCTGCTCATCGGAAACTGGAACATGGACGAGGAGAAGCATGAGATTCTGAACGAGATGCTGTTCCGCTTCGAGGCTGTACGTTCTGCACAGGACAAGAAGTACGTGATGATGAATGCTCCTAAGGAAAAGATTCAGGAGATTACAGAAGTATTGCCAGGCATCAAGAGTCCTACGATTATCCCATTGGCTGATGAGGAATGGTGCTCTATCCACACCGTGCTCGATGAGAAGCGTTTCTGGGAAATCATAGGCAAGTTGAAGGAACTCGGTGCACAGGGCATCCTGGTAACACCAATCGAAAAGATGATATTATAATAATGTGTAGTGTTTAATGTGTAATGTTTATTTAGAGACATTATGCGTTAAAAACTAAACATTAAACATTAATAATTAAAAATTAATAATAGGAATGAAGGTAATAAAGTATCCTGCAAAGGAGGAATGGAGCGAGATTGTAAAACGCCCACACCTGGATGTTTCGCAGCTGAATGCGACCGTACAAGGTGTACTCGACGATGTGAAAAACCATGGCGACGAAGCCGTGAAGCGTTACGAGGAGAAGTTTGATCATGCCCATCTCGATTCTTTGGCTGTGACTGAAGCTGAAATCGAAGAGGCAGAGAAAATGGTTTCTCAAGAACTGAAATACGCTTTGCACCTTGCCCATCATAACATTGCCGCATTCCATCATAGCCAGAAGTTTGATGGTGTAAAGGTTGAAACTTGCCTTGGTGTAACCTGCTGGCAGAAGAGTGTGGCTATAGAGAAGGTGGGATTGTATATCCCGGGAGGTACTGCTCCTCTCTTTAGCACCGTTCTGATGCTGGCTACTCCTGCCAAGATTGCGGGATGTAAAGAAATAGTACTGTGTACTCCTCCTAATAAAGAGGGCAAGGTGAACCCGGCTATCCTCATGGCGGCAAAGATTGCGGGCGTAAGCAAAATCTTTAAGGCGGGTGGCGTTCAGGCTATCGGAGCCATGGCTTACGGTACAGAGAGCGTGCCTAAGGTTTATAAGATTTTCGGTCCGGGCAACCAGTTTGTCATGGCTGCCAAGCAGCAGGTTTCCCTGCACGATGTGGCTATAGACATGCCTGCTGGTCCGTCTGAAGTTTGTCTTATTGCCGACGAAACAGCCAACCCTGTGTTTGCTGCTGCCGACCTGTTGTCGCAGGCTGAACATGGTTTCGATTCTCAGGTTTTCTTCATTACTACATCTGAAAAGGTGTTGGATGATGTAAAGAATGAAGTTGAAGTACAACTTGAACGTTTGCCACGTAAGGAGATGGCACAGACCTCGTTAGATAACTCTAAGTTTATCCTCGTGAAGACCGAAGAGGAGGCAATCGACCTCTGCAATACTTATGCGCCGGAGCATCTGATTATCGCCACAGCCGATTATGAGCAGCTGGCAGAAAAAGTTGTGAATGCAGGTAGTGTATTCCTCGGAAACTATGCGTGCGAAAGTGCAGGCGACTATGCAAGCGGTACGAATCATACCTTGCCAACCCATGGTTATGCTTTGGCTTACAACGGAGTGAACCTGGACAGTTATAATCGCAAAATCACCTTCCAGCATCTTACAGAAGAAGGTATTCGTAACATTGGAAATGCTGTAGTGACCATGGCGGAAAATGAGCAATTGGAAGCTCATGCCAATGCGATGAGACTGAGAGTGAACAGTTTGAAACAATAGGGTAAAAGGGAAGTTGTAAAAATACTTCTTAATAGCTTTTGAAAGAAAAATGAAAGAATTGAAAGATTTGTGCCGAGAGAACATCTGGAATCTGGCACCTTACAGTTGCGCCCGTACGGAGTTTGCAGGCAGAAATGCCCGCGTCTTCCTCGACGCCAACGAAAATCCATATAATGACCCTTACAATCGCTATCCTGATCCGCTGCAGGTTGAACTGAAGAAGCAGATCAGCAAGATTAAGGGTGTGGCTGAAGAGAAAATCTTCCTGGGCAACGGTTCCGACGAGGCCATCGATTTGGTTTACCGTGTATTCTGCCGCCCGGGCAAGGATAATGTAGTAGCGATTGCACCTACTTACGGAATGTATGAAGTTTGTGCAGACATCAACGATGTGGAGTATCGCTCTGTGCTGCTTGATGAAAATTATCAGATTTCTGCCGGAAAACTGCTGGCAGCCTGCGATGAACAGACAAAGGTTATCTGGATCTGCAGTCCGAACAATCCTACGGGCAATCACATCAACCGCGAGGCAATCGTAGAGGTGTTGCAGAAATTCCAGGGTATTGTCATCATCGACGAAGCCTACAGCGATTTCTCTTCGGAGCGCACATTCCGCAGCGTACTCGACAGATTTCCTAACATGATTGTGCTCAACACCATGAGTAAGGCATGGGGCTGTGCTGCCCTCCGTCTGGGAATGGCTTTTGCGAGCAAGGAGATTGTTGACATATTCAATAAGGTGAAATATCCTTATAACGTCAATCTGCTTACTCAGGAGCATGCGCTGGAAGTGATGAAGAATCCGCTGAAGGTTGACGAATGGGTGAAGAACATCCTTCAGGAGCGTTCTAAGGTAATGGCTGCATTCCTGGATCTGCCTATCTGCGAGAAGGTTTATCCTACTGATGCAAACTTCTTCCTGGCTAAAATGACCGACGCCAACGCCATCTATAATTATCTGGTGGCACAAGGCATTATCGTTAGAAACCGCAACAAGGTTCAGTTGTGCGGCAACTGTCTGAGAATTACTATCGGAAACAAGAGCGAGAATGCTGAATTACTCGGTGCTTTGAGACAGTACTAGCATTTAAGCAGCACGCCCTGCTTTGTGACAGTACTAACATTTAAGCAGCACGCCCTGCTTTGAGACTGTACTAGCATTTAAGCAGCACGCCCTGAAAGGGCAGAAGCCCCTAGCCCAGGGCAGCGCCCTGGGTCTATATATTAACAACCAAGTCGCCCTGTAAGGGCAAAAGCTTCATATATTTAAAGCTTTTGCCCTTACAGGGCGACTTTAGTATCTCACATTCTAAACCCAGGGTGTTGCCCTGGGCTAAGAGCTTTTGCCCTTTCAGGGCGTATTGCTGACATTTATCTTCTTCTGCCTCTACCTTCATTTCTTCCTTGATTTCCACGGCCTTGATTTCCACGGCCGCCGCGTTCGTTCTTATCCCCGCTGTTGTAGCGGTTCTTGCGGTTATGGTTGTCGTTGTCGAAATTAGGGTTGAAGCTCTTTTTCTTCTTATTTTTGAAGAAGCCGGCACCTCCGCTTAATGGGCGGCCTTCGTTCAGATATTTATCTTCATCATAGCAGCCTACATTTCCGAAACCCTTTGGTGCAAAGCGGTCAGACGCATTTCTGCCAGCTCCACGCTTGCCCTTAGCACCTTTTCCTACACCAGGATTATCGTATGTAGAACCTATCGCCTTATCGTCATAATGCGTCTTCTTACCCTTGAAACTGGCACCCATGCTCTTCCTGTCGTAGAGTTTGTCGATGAGGTCGGCTCTGCCTATCCGGCGAAGTTCACTCTCGATGGCGCGGCGTTCTTCAGGCTTGTACCAGAAGAAGAACATGCGCTGGGCAAGCTTCTCTTTCTGAGTCTTGGCGCTGAAGACCGGCTCCAGGGTGTAAGGATCGTACCCCGTGTACCAGGTCTCGGTAGAAATGGTCATAGGAGTAGGGGTGAAATCCTGCACCTGCTCCAGATGGAAATCCAGTCCCTTCGTAATGACGGCAAGTTCGGCCATGTCTTCTTCATGACAGCCCGGATGCGAACTGATGAAGTACGGAATGATCTGCTGGTTAAGACCTTCTTCCTTGTTGATCTTGTCGAAGATGCGCTTGAACTCGTAGAAGAGGTCGAACGATGGCTTGCGCATGAACTTCAAGACCTCCGGACTCGTATGTTCGGGTGCCACCTTCAGTCGGCCGCTCACGTGCTTGGTAATCAGTTCGCGCGTGTATTCTCTAGCCGCCTGATTCACCTTTTCGTCCTTGCTCTTATGCAGCAGAAGGTCGTAACGCACACCACTACCAATGAAACTCTTCTTGATTCCCGGCAAAGCATCTACAGCATGATAAATCTCCAGAAGCTTGCTGTGGTCGGTATTGAGGTTCGGACAAATCTGAGGGTTTACACACGACGGGCGCTTGCACACTTCGCAGGCTTTCTGATTCTTGCCGTGCATTCCGTACATGTTGGCAGAAGGACCGCCCAAATCGCTCAGATAGCCCTTGAAATCAGGCATCTGGATGATTTTCTTCACCTCCTTCAGAATGCTCTCCTTGCTGCGGCAAACCACGAATTTACCCTGATGCGCAGAAATGGTGCAGAAAGAACAGCCCCCGAAACAGCCACGATGAAGGTTCACGGAGAACTTGATCATCTCGTAGGCTGGAATGGTCTTGCCCTTGTATTTAGGATGAGGCAAACGCGTATAAGGCAGGTCGAAAGCCGCATCCAGCTCCGCGGTAGTCATCAGCGGGAAAGGCGGATTCACCACTACATATTTGCCGTCAACTTCCTGAATCATGCGCTGAGCATGCATCTTGTTGGCTTCTTCCTCCAGATGGCGCACGTTCTCAGCCTGTCCCTTCTTGTTGTGGAGACATTCTTCGTGGCTGTGGAGGATGATGTCATCGTCCTTGAAACCGCCCGGAATCTCACTTTCCTTGCAGTAGAAAACCACCTGCGGCATTTCGTGGATTTGGCTAAGCGTCTTGCCTTCTGCAAAGGCATTGGCCAGTTCTACGATAGAACGTTCGCCCATTCCGTAGAGAATGAGGTCGGCGCCCGAATCGCAGAGAATGCACTTGCGGAGCTCGTCTTTCCAATAGTCGTAGTGGCTGATGCGGCGCAATGAAGCCTCAATACCGCCTAGTGCTACAGGTACGTCGGGAAAGAGTTTCTTCAGTATCTGTGTATAGACAATAGATGGATAGTCGGGGCGCATGTCGTGGCGGGAGTCGGGACTGAAAGCGTCCTCGCTACGCATGCGGCGGTTGGCCGTGTAGCGGTTCACCATCGAGTCCATGGCACCCGGAGAAACACCAAAGAAGAGGCGAGGGCGACCGAGTTTCTTGAAGTCTCGGAAATCGCCGTGCCAGTCGGGCTGGGGAACGATGGCTACCCGATAGCCGTTGGCTTCCAGTATTCGTCCGAGGATGGCAGGACCGAAGGATGGGTGGTCAACGTAAGCATCTCCTGAAAAGAGGATGACGTCGAGTTCGTCCCATCCGCGCAACTCGCATTCTTTCTTGGTGGTAGGTAAGAAATCTGTTAACTTATAATCCATTCAATATTTTTTAATCATTTACTGCGTCTGGTTCTGCATCTGCTGCAGCCTCAGCCTGCTTCTTGTCTTTCCAGTCTACGTAGAGCAGAACGAGGTTGTGAAGACCGAGCGCCTTCATGTTCTGATTGTAGATGACGTCGAGACAGAGATCGAGCAACTCCTTATCCTTGATGTCGCTGCTCTCGAGGAGTGAACGCACATTAAGTTTCAGCTTATCGAGCACTTCCTCGTCGACAATGCCGTTGCTGTCTACGAGGTTGCGGAGTAACTGATACTTTTCGATGGTCTCTAAATGCTGGTCGCTCACTTCGATAGAGCGAGTGCCAGACTGGTTGGCTTGAATCTTATACATAAGCTTAAAATTTTTTATCTGTTTTACTTTTAATTTAATCTGTCAGAAATTTGAGAATGCCGAGCAACACGCTGGTGCGGGTTCTTTCGTCGATGATGCATTCCAGCGGGAATCCCATGACGAAGCTGCGGTAAGTAGTGCTCTTGTAGGCAACTGCCGCACTCGTTCCCGTATCGTATTGCATCGCCGTGAAGGCGTAATTGCCAACCGGTTTCAATATCTCGGGATGGGTTGCCGCATAATGCTGGGCATTCAGCTCGTTATAATAGCTGAACTGCAGACCTAATCCCTTGACGTTAGGCGAAGTGTAGACAATGCTGTCTCGTTCTGTTACGGTTGAATCTTCGGGATTGATGTCCCTGGTGATGGCCGTAGAACCTGTAGGCTCATAGCTGAGTTTCAGAATATCGCTCAGGAACGCCTGTTCCTCTTCAGTCTGCATGTCGCTTCCGGTGTAAGAACCGCTTATCAGGATTCTGCCGCCTTGGCTGGCGTATTGCCTGATGCTGTTCTGCAGGGCAGGCGTGAACGACTTGAAGTAGGCGTGAGTATAGCCGTCATGGCGCTCCAGTCCGTTGATGAGGTCAACTGCCTGATAGTTCTTCATCTGAACCCTGCCGCTGGCGATGACTTCGCTCGAACAGCTGGAAATATTATATTTGCCCGAAGCTGCAATACTTGTAGCATGCGCCTGAACGTAGTTGAAGTCGTTGCCTGCCACAAACTTGCCAATCATTTCGTTGCCGCTGAAACCGAGTCCGAAACTGGTTTCATTGCCCATTCTGCTTCTGTCGAACACCTGTTGCTTGCCGCTCCATCCCGCCGTCAGTCCGTAGCTTACGCCCGGATCCTGATTGAGGTCGAATCCCTGCTTTTCCTCATCATCCACGACCTGCGGAGAGGCAAGGCGATGGAAATTGTTTACGATGAGCACAGACTTGCTGGCAGCAGGATTATAGAGCACAGAGAGGGTTTCGGTGGTGAAACTTTCTCCTCCGGCATTAACCGCAGCCACCTTAAAATGGTAAAGCTTGCCCGGTTTCAGCTGCATCTGGCAGCGGGTGGTGTTCACGATGGTTCCGTTGTCAAAACCGCCTTGTCCCTCAGCCTTATAAATAATGTAAGAAGTAGGGCGGGCAGATGGTTCCGTCTTGTCCAGCTGGGCAGTCCATGAGAGTAGGGCAATACCTTGGTTCTGCGTAACGCTGAAGTTCTGCGGAGCCAGCGGCTGGACCACGTATCGGGTTCCATGATTGCTGTTTACGAAGCGCAGGATAGTTTTGTAGATGGAGCGTGCGATATAGAATTTTCCGAGCGGATCCTGAGCAATTCTCATGTCAGGGAAATTCTGATGCGAAAGCATTTCGAGAATAGCCGACGGAACTTCCGGCAGACGGGTTTCAGAATAGTTTCTGTCCCATAGGTAGCGTTTGCCGAATTCTCCGAACTGAGCCGTGAGATCCGTAACGAGATTATCGCGCAAAGCCCTGGCGAAATCCTTGGATGTGAATCTGGAGATTCCGCTGTTCAGTATTCCGTCGTTATAATCTGTGGTGCAGATAGCAAGGGCTCCAAAGGTAGTTTTTCCGTCCTTATTGTAACCCGCATCACTATGAAGTGCCAGCGAGAGTTCTATAGGCACGTGCTTGCCCTTTCTGGCAGGCATGTAGACCGAACCGCCGCCCAGCCAATTGGTCATCAGCGAACGGGTATTGATGTCGTCGGCGTAATCATTTTCTCCCTTTCTGCCTCCATAAACCTTATAAGGAGCACCAGCCCATTGGGCGTAGTATCTGGCTCCTTCCAGGCAACGGGGCAATCCGCTGGTGTAACCGCCACGCTCTATGTTTCCCATGCCGCCGCCAAAGCGGACAGCATCTGTAGTTACTACTCCACGGTGTGAAGCCTTGTTGGTGCAGACCACGCGGTTGAACTCGTTGCAGCCCTTGTCGAAATCGAAGGTGCCCAGGTAAACCCAGGTGCCTCCGCCAATGCGCTGGTTAACGGAAAACTCCGTGGCTTCGCCCTTGTGATAAACGATGTATCTTGCATCGCTCACGCTCTTTGGGAGCGACTGGTAGCTTACGTAGACTGCGTATTTGCCGGCTTCCTTGAAACGGGGCTGGTAGCTTACCTGGCTGGTTTTCTTGCGCTTGGTAGCCTTCGCCTGTCTCACGGTTCCCATGCGGAACGGATTTTCCCCATCTTTCAGTCGGTAACGGTTGGCAAAACCGAGCGAATCGCATTTTTTCCATCGCTTGCTCGCCTCCTTTTCGAAATAATAAACCGACTTGACAGCATCATCATTATCGATGACGATTTCGTTCCTCTGCCAGTCTCTTTCGCGGGGTGTGAAGACGATGGCTCCCGCATTCTGGAGCATCGGGATGAGGTAGGGCACTACGATGGTTTGGGTAAAGAGATCTTCGTTTGTGCAAAACAGGTTAGGGCGTTGCCATTTCCATACATCTCTGTCGGCATGATAATACCGTCCGTGCGAGGCCCATAGCGAAAGGTGCCTGTTCTGTAGTCCTGCCGTAACGAAATAAGGGCGGGAAACATTAAACACCCATGGGTCGCCATCATAATCTATGCCTTGCCATGCGCCGCTGTTAGCCTCGTCGTAGATAGGAAAAAACGATTTGCCGTTAGCCTGAAGCGAAGCTCCAGCGGCTAACAGCAAACTGCTTATCAAACAATATGTTATGTTTTGGTGTTTCACTATACGATTACTCCTTCTTTAATAGCTGACTAAACCGTTATCTTCTAACGTTTAATCAATATTTCCGATTGTGAACTTCTCCGGTTTCTTTCCTTTGAAATCCTTGAAGTACAACTTGATTTCACGCATGTCTTTGTCAACATCTCCTGATGGGATAATCTGCCTGGTGCATTGGATGACCTTCTTCTCATAGTCAAGCCCATAGAGATGGATAGGCAGATGCGCCTTGAGGGCTATGAAATAGAATCCCTTTTTCCATTCCGGGTTGAGCGAGCGGGTACCTTCGGGCGTAATGCACAGTCCGAAAGCCTTCCGCTTATCCGCTTCTGCAGCCAGATTATCCGTCATGCTGGTATGTTTGCTTCTCCACACAGGAATACCTCCCATCTTTCTGAAGATAGGACCTAGCGGCCAGAAGAACCATTCCTTTTTCATAAGGAAATTACATTTGATTCCCTCAGCATGGGCAAAGAGCTGGCCCAGTATCAGATCCCAGTTGCTGGTGTGCGGAGCCATGCAGATAATATACTTTTCAGGAAGCTCCTGGGTGATGATTTTCTTATAGCCCAAGTGCTTATACAATATCCATTGACAAATTCCTTTTACCATATAAATAAATAGGTGTATTTTCTGATTCTGATGATGAAAGGATTATATCAGGTTTGAAATCTGGTCGATGATTTCGCTCACCTGCTTGTTGAAGTCGCTTATGAGCTTTTTATAATATTCACCCTTCTTGATTCCCGGTTCCGGGTGAGACACGCGGCTGATGTAATCGCCGTTGATCATGACGATAGCTGAAAGAATGCCATCCACATTTTCCTGTGAAGGCTTACCATTATACAAAGATGCAGCTACTGTCTCGGCGAAAAGTTCGCTTGTAATGTAGTTGATCGTGCGCTTTAAATCTCTTTTATTAGCCATAATTCTTTTCTCCTAATTAATGAATAATTAAAAATATCGCTCAAAGATAATCATTTTCTTTGAAATAACATCATTTTTTGGGAAAAAATGTATCTATTAACGCATTTTTAGCATTTTTCTTTCCGTATCTCGCAGAAAAGAGTTATTTTTGCAGATGTTTTTGAAGTTTCAACTAATTAAAATAAAAACGAATTATGGAAAAAAGTGCATTGCAGATTGCAAGAGCTGCTTATCAGCCAAAATTGCCTAAGGCTCTCCAGGGCCCAGTAAAGGCAGTTGAAGGTGCAGCAACACAGTCAGTAGGTAATCAGGATGAAATCAAGGCGTTGTTCCCTAACACTTATGGAATGCCTGTTATTACATTCGAGGCAGGTGAGGCTAAGGAACTTCCTGCTTTCAACGTAGGTGTTATCCTCTCTGGTGGTCAGGCTCCTGGCGGTCACAACGTGATTTCTGGTCTCTTCGACGGTGTGAAGTCTCTCAACCCAGCTAACAAGCTCTATGGTTTCATCCTCGGTCCTGGTGGTCTCGTTGACCATAAGTACATGGAGATTACTTCTGAAATCATGGACGAATACCGCAATACTGGTGGTTTCGACATCATCGGTTCCGGACGTACCAAGCTTGAGAAGGAAGACCAGTTTGAGAAGGGAATTGAGATTCTTCGTGAACTCGGCATCAAGGCACTTGTCATCATCGGTGGTGACGACTCAAATACCAACGCTTGCGTTCTCGCAGAATACTATGCTGCCAAGAAGTATGGCGTACAGGTAATCGGTTGCCCTAAGACTATCGACGGCGACTTGAAGAACGAGCAGATTGAGACTTCTTTCGGTTTCGATACAGCCTGCAAGACATATTCTGAGCTCATCGGTAACATCGAGCGCGACTGTAACTCATCACGTAAGTACTGGCACTTCATCAAGCTGATGGGTCGTTCAGCATCTCACATCGCTCTTGAGTGCGCTCTCCAGACTCAGCCAAACATCTGCTTGATTTCTGAGGAGATAGAGGCTAAGGATATGTCACTCGATGATGTTGTTACTTATATTGCAACTGCAGTAGCTAACCGTGCTGCTGAGGGCAACAACTTCGGTACTGTTCTCATCCCAGAGGGCCTGATCGAGTTCATCCCAGCTATCAAGAAGCTCATCGCAGAATTGAACGAGGTTCTTACAGACCCTGCAACAGGCGAGAGCCGTGAGTTTGCAAATGCTGAGGAGCAGATTGCATTCGTTAAGGGTGCAATCGCTAAGGACAACCTCGCAGTATTGGAGTCTTTGCCAGCTGACGTAGCTCGCCAGCTTTGCCTCGACCGCGACCCTCACGGAAACGTACAGGTTTCTCTCATCGAGACAGAGAAGTTGCTTTCTCGCATGGTAGCTGAGAAGTTGGCTGCATGGAAGAAGGAAGGCAAGTTTGTTGGTAAGTTCTCTGCTCAGCACCACTTCTTCGGTTACGAGGGACGTTGCGCAGCTCCTTCTAACTACGATGCAGACTACTGCTACTCACTCGGTTTCAACGCTTCACGCCTCATCGCTAACGGCAAGACCGGTTACATGTCAATCATCAAGAACACAACAGCTCCTGCAGCAGAGTGGATTGCAGGTGGTGTGCCAATCACTATGATGATGAACATCGAGCGTCGAAATGGTGCTAACAAGCCAGTTATCCGCAAGGCTCTCGTTGAGCTGGATGGCGCTCCATTCAAGTTCTTCGCTTCTAAGCGCAATGAGTGGGCTAAGGAGACAGCTTTTGTATATCCAGGTCCTATCCAGTACTGGGGTCCTTCTGAGGTTTGCGACCAGACCACAAAGACTCTCCTGTTGGAGCAGGCTAAGTAAAAAATAGAATAAATATTTTTTTATATGTCAACAAGACGAACGGCTTCTTCACAGAAAAAGAGTGCCATGGCGAGAAAGAAAACTCCTCGGCGTGGCGGCTCCCGTGGTAGAAGGCGTTCGTCTTCTTTTTTGCAACGCTATCCCCGTTGGGCGTGGTGGATAGGCGGAACGGCGGTTATCGTGCTCTATGTCTTTCTGTTCTATCATTTCTTTGTAGGTCCAACTGGTTTCCGATGGCGTGCGCTTTATGGCGATGCTGAATATCCCGAAGGTTACGAGATTCATGGAATCGACATTTCGCATTATCAGGGCAAGATAGACTGGGAACAGCTCACGAATGCGATGATAAAGGGATGTCCTGTGCGCTTCGTCATCATCAAGAGTACGGAGGGTTCTTCACGGCTCGATGAGAATTTCCGCGAGAACTTTAATCAGGCTCGCGATTTCGGCTTCATCCGGGGTGTTTATCATTTCTGGAGCAATAAGTCGACAGCCCGAGAACAGGCTTATTATTTCCTAGACCAGGTTCATCTTACGGATGGCGATTTGCCTCCGGTACTGGATATTGAACATAAGCCGGCAGATAAGAGTGTGGAGGATTTCCAGCGTGATGTGCTTACCTGGCTGCATATTGTAGAGGATAAGTATCATGTTAAACCTATCATCTACACCTATTATAAATTCAAGGAGCAATATCTGAGTGCGCCTGTCTTCGAAGATTATCCTTACTGGATAGCCCACTATTATGTTGACAAGGTTCAGTATAAGGGCAAATGGAAGTTCTGGCAGCATACGGATGTGGGCAAGTTGCCGGGCATTAAAGGCTACGTAGATTTCAATATTTACAACGGCAGTTATTATGAGCTCAAGCAGCTCTGCATAGGAAACAATAATAATGAGAAGAAATTCATGGAATAAAGGTTGGACTTTTGGCCATATGCGAAAATCCAACCTTTATTCGTATGTTTTAATCTGATATTTCTGATTTCAGATTTTTCGTTCTGAATGTTTAGAATCAGAAAAGAATCTTTATGAACCTAAAACAAGGCAGGCCCAATTATTGTCAATCTGTCTGTTTATTTCATGCATTCCCAGATCTTCTGCTTTCTCCAGGAGTACAGGAATATCTTCTTCGTAGAAGCCGCTCAGAACCAGGGTTCCGCCGATGTTCATCACGCTACGGAAAGCGCGCATGTCATCGAGCAGAATGTTGCGGTTGATGTTGGCTAGAACCAGGTCGAAAACGCCGCTGATGTGGTTGATTACCTGACTGTTGCCAAAGAGTACTTCCATGTTAGTTACGCCGTTGAGCACGGCATTATGCTTGGCATTTTCTACGCTCCACTCGTCAATATCGTAGCCTACCACGTCTTTCGCTCCGAGTTTTGAGCAGGTGAGGGCAAGGATTCCCGTACCCGTTCCGCAATCCAGGATGCGCTTGGTTCTGATAGGCATGTGGAGCAGCTGCGAAATGATCATGCGTGTGGTTTCGTGGTTTCCTGTTCCGAACGCCAGTTTCGCCTCAATACCTATTTCTATCATGTCGGGTCTGTTGCTCGTATCGGGATAGAATTCGGGATGTTTCGCATCGTAAATCACCACCTGGTTGTCCACATAAATTGGTTCGAATCCCTGTTCTTCCCATTCCTGGTTCCAATCCTTGTCTTCTGCATCTTTCACCTCGTAGGTAATTTTCGTATCCCCGATGGGGAAATCAGCAATATAGGCATCCAGCATCTCCTTGTCGAAGAGTTCTTTCTGCACATACGCTTCCAGTCCGGTTTCTGTTTCTTCAAAAGATTCAAATCCGGCTTCGGCTGCACCATCTGCAAGCAGATCCTGAGAGGCCTGCATCAAGTCGGCAGTCGTTTCAATAGTGAATGTTGCTACTAAATATTTCATATTTAATTTGTATTAATTTCTTGTCTAAAAACGCCTTCGAATGTTCAAAAAAGCTAGATTTGTTTTAAATCTTCTGCAAAATTATAAAAAAATAGGGGAAAACCTACAATTATTTAGGGAAATTCTGTATTTTTGCATAAAGATAAGCAATATTTTTGCATCCAGATTATTATATAATCAGAAAAGGGCTCTTTCTGGAGTATTTTTCCTGATGGTTTATGATGATCTGGAAAGAGAAAAATGGAAAAAAATAAATAGGAGAACAGAATATGAAAAGAAAGTATCTTCTTGCAGTCCTTATCGCAGCTGCGATGCCACTCACTTCGATGGCACAGGACGATGACCTCTACTTCAATCCGAAGAAGGAGGCCAAAGAAAAGGCTGAAAGACGGGCTCTGCTCCAGCGCCAGTATGCTGAACAGCGGGCGCGTAGAGATAGTATTTATCGCTTGAATTGGAGCGGAAGCGACCGTTCGGTTGATGAATACAATCGAGGCGGCAGAATCTTCAGCCATTATGAGAATGTAGGGAAAGATTCCCTGGGCAACGACATTATCCAGTTCCATGTGGGCAAGGGTGTGGCGCCCGACAGCATTTATGATGATGCTTACTTCGCCCAGAAGTATGCTGACAGGGATGAGGATTTCGTACGCACACGCGAGATGAGCCGATGGGACGGATTCTATGATCCATGGTTCTACGATTATTATGGTTACGGTCCTTACTACTGGCGCAGCCGCATGTGGGGCTGGCACAATCCTTGGCGCTACGGCTATTATGCCGGCTGGTATGATCCTTGGTTCGACCCATGGTATGATCCTTGGTATTATGGTTACTGCAGCTGGTATGGTGGCTGGTACGCCCCTTGGTATTATGGCTGGGGCGGCTACTACAATCCTTGGTATTGGGGCGGTCCGGTAATCGGGCATGTTAGCTATGGTGGACGCAATTCGGGCGGTTATGCAGGAAGCAGAACTTATCGTTATAATGGCGATAAAGGCTATGCTGGCAACAGTACTTACCGAAGCAACAGAAACCGCAATTTCGGCGGTCGCATCAACGATAATGGCCGTTACAATAGCGTTCGCAACAATAATAATACCAACAACTTCGACCGCAGCAACTTTGGCGGATTCGGAAACCGTAGTGGAGCCAGCTTCGGAGGCGGAACGCATTCAGGTGGCGGAAGCTTTGGCGGAGGAGGCGGTAGCTTCGGAGGAGGCAGTCGCTCAGGTGGCGGCGGCTTTGGCGGAAGAAGATAGTCGTTTTACAGTTTGATATTAATAATTAAGAGATTATGAAGAATTTAAAATATTTATTCCTGGCTTCATTGGGACTCATGTCAGCCCCAATGTTGGCTCAGGAAACTTATCAGGATACTAAGTTTGCAGAAAATTCCCTCACGGGTACTGCACGCTATGTAGGTATGGGTGGAGCTATGGAAGCCCTGGGCGCAGATATTTCTACCATTTCCAGCAACCCTGCCGGTATGGGTCTGTTCAGAAAGAGCATGGCAAGTTTCTCGGCTGGCGTTGTGGCTCAGCCTGGAGCTGATACGGAACTCAATTTCGATAAAACTCCATTTGGCTTCGACGGAAAGAAATCGGTTCCTAGTTTCGACCAGATTGGTTTCGTTTGGGCTGCTACAAATGGCGATTCGAATGTAAAACTCAACTTCGGTTTCAACTATCACAAGAGCACGAATTTCTCTCAGATTCTTTCTGCTGCCAATTATCTCAACGGAGCATCTCAAACCAAATGGGCTTCTGCCAAGACGGCTTATGCTAAAGAATTGGATGAGAAACATGGTAAAGATGCAGGCGATCAGATTTGGAATGCGGTAGATGCTAACTATAATGCGTTGATGGGCAAAGACGAGGAAGGAAACCAGATGACCTACGATGGCCGTTCGTTCCTCTTTGGCCAGTATCAGAAGGGCTACATAGGCGAATATGATTTCAACATTAGCGTAGGTTTCAACGACCGCGTATGGTTGGGCTTCACCTTGGGCATTCATGATGTTCATTACCGCAGCAATTCTGTTTATACAGAGAATTATGTGGCTGATAAGGAGGCTTACGGAACAGCTTGGGAAAGCCAGCGTATCACGGGTACGGGTTATGATGCAAAACTGGGTATTATCTTCCGTCCGGTAGAAGATTCTCCATTCCGTATTGGTGCTTACGTCAATTCGCCAGTATTTTATGATTTGTCGATGGATGGAACAGCTGACCTGGAACTCGTTGACAAGAATATAACGGACGATAAGGGCTATTATGCTGAGGATAGCAAAACGAACAGTTCCAGCCTCGATTATCGTCTGAATACGGCTTGGAAGACGGGTATCAGCTTGGGTCACACCATTGGCAGCAATCTTGCCCTGGGTGCTACTTACGAGTATGCATGGTACAATCACATGGATAATCGTGTGAAGGATGGCGGTTATTATGATGGTTATTGGGACGAATATTATGAAACCAGTTCAAGCGATGACCTCATGAATGACCACACCAAGCAGTCGTTGCAGGGCGTGAGCACGCTGAAGCTGGGTTTGGAATACAAGCCTGTCAGTATGTTGGCGCTCCGTCTGGGTTATAATTACGTTTCTCCGATGTTCAAGGAGAGCGCAGACCGTGACCAGACAATCCCTTCTCAGGGAACAATCTACGCCACCTCTACAGATTATACCAACTGGAAGGCGACTAACCGATTTACAGCCGGCGTAGGTTTCAGCTACGAGAAGCTGTCTATTGATGTGGCTTACCAGTACAGTTGTCAGAATGGTGACTTCTATCCATTTGCAGCCTGGGAGAAACTTGGTGCTAATGCAGCTCCTGCAACCAAGGTTGACAACAAGCGCCACCAGTTACTGATGACCGTTGGCTATAGGTTCTAAAATGTGAAGTAGGGGAGTTATTGATTAAATAATGTGAAATCCCGATGAAAAAGCCCACACTTAGGAAAAAAGTTGGGAAAAAGTTTGGCGGTTTCATATAAAAGCTCTATCTTTGCAATCAAGAAATCGGGATGATTTCGTGTCATAGATTAGGTTTTTAGAGTAAAGGTGTTATTCACCTTATTTTCTAGGATTAAATAATATTAGTTTTTTTAGTGGTTAATTTAGTTTTAGTAAGTATGTTTAGGGTCTGTTGTGAAACAGGCCCTATTTTTTTGTGCCTTTACAAAAAAAATCCCCCAACAGGATAGCTTGGAAACCATACCTGTCGGGGGAAGTAATAATCCTAAATATATCTACCTTGAATAAACTAATCTATTGAAATTTATCCTTCATAAATCTACTTAAATGAACCAATACCGGCCTTATTTGAACTATTAAATCAAAAACATTATTTGTTTCTGTAATTATCCAGACCCTTGTTCAGGAAGTCGAGATAAGCACTAACATCTTCTTTGAAACTGAAGGCTGCTGCAAGAGGATTGCCATCGTTGTCAATAGCCACATAGAATGGCTGGGCATTAGCTCCAAACTTGCTTGCCTGCAGATAACTCCACTTGTCGCCAACGGTTCGCAGGGTGCGCTTCTCGCCATTAAACGTTACCTCCATAGGCTCAGGAAGAGGAGTCTTGTCATCTACATAAAGTGAGATGAGAACATAATCCTTTGTCAGCTTATCGGCAACCGATGGATCTGTCCAGACAGAAGCCTCCATCTTGCGGCAGTTTACACAACCATAACCCGTGAAATCAAGCAATACCGGTTTGCCGGAAGCCTTGGCAGCAGCCATTCCCAACTCATAATCCTTGTAAGCAGGCTCTACGGTCTTGGTGTTGAGGTTGAAGTCCTGTGTATTAATAGGTGGAGCAAATGCGCTCACAGCCTTGCAAGGAGCACCCCAGAGACCTGGAATCATGTAAACCGAGAATGCCAAAGAACAGAGACCCAACATGATGCAGGCTACAGGCATAGGCTTGTTGATGTCGCCCCCGATTGCATCAACCTGGAACTTCAACTTGCCGATAAGATAGAGACCCAACAGACCGAAGATAACAATCCAGAGAGAGAGGAATACCTCGCGGTCCATGATGTGCCAGCCGTAAGCCAGATCGGCAACAGAAAGGAACTTCAGAGAGAAGGCAAGCTCGATGAAGCCGAGCACAATCTTGATGGTCTCCATCCACGAACCCGACTTAGGAGCCGACTTCAACCATGATGGGAAGAGGGCGAAGAGGGTGAATGGGAGCGCCAGAGCCAGCGCAAAACCGAACATTCCCACGGTAGGAGCGAGCCAGTCGCCGGATGTTACGGTCTGAACCAGCAGCAAACCGATGATAGGAGCTGTACATGAGAAGCTGACCAATACCAGGGTGAAAGCCATCAGGAAGATAGAAATCATACCCGTGGTGCTGGAAGCCTTATTGTCTACCGCATTTCCCCAACTGTCAGGCAATTTGATTTCGAACCAACCGAAGAACGAGAAGGCGAAAACGGCAAGCAGGAGGAAGAGGATGATGTTGAAAACGGCACTTGTGCTGAGCGCATTCAGGGTGCTAGGACCTGCGATGGCTGTTACGGCAAGACCCAAAACCAGATAGATGACTACGATGCTCAAACCATAAGTAATCGCATCGCGGATACCTTTCTTCTTATCGTTCTTAGCACGCTTCAGGAAGAAACTTACGGTCATCGGAATAATAGGCCAGATGCAAGGCATGACGAGCGCAAGCAGACCGCCCACAAAACCGATGAAGAAGATATAGAAGAGCGAATGGTTGGCGATGTCGTTAGCTCCGCCAAATGCCTGAAGTTCTTTAACAACCGGTTTCCATAAGTCCTTGACGTTCAGATTTTCCATAGCTGATGCCAAAGCTGCGGAATCTACGGGCTGAGTAGCGCTGTCGGTCTGAGCCAGGGCTACGGCCTTGGCAAGCGAATCTGCCTTCATCTTGGCTGCAAGAGCAGGATCAATCGCCTTTGCATCCTTTGCTTTCAGAGCATCTTTTGCCCCAGCTGCAGGAGCATCAACGGCTGGCGATTTGCCACTCTGCTTAAAACCTGCCTCGCTTGGTGGCAGACAGTTCTGTTCGTTGCAGGCGCCATACTCCAGATAGGCATCAATATGATAATTTGGTTGGGTAAACTTCACCTTCTGTACAAAGGTAACGCTACCTTCAAAATAACGGAGTTTCATCTCGAAGAGAGGGTCGAACTTTGCAATCTCTCTGCCGCGTGGCTGAAGTTTTCCTACGAGCTCAGCTCCTTCAAGCTTGTTTACGTTGAACGAAGCGGAAATCGGACCATCGCCCCCCAAACCGGTAGAATAGACGTGCCATCCCGGTTGGATTTTTCCGCTAAACACGATTTCGGCCACAGCACTTCCGTCTGTTTTCAGCGAGCTGGTGAACTTCACAGGGTTCATCATCTGCGCCTGAGCCAGCATTACTACAAGGAGTAATTGAAAGATTAAAAATACTTTTTTCATTTCTATTTTTTAATTTTATGTTGCAAAGTTACTAAAAAACTACTCATATTACGTATTCAAAGGGCTTTATGGGTACTCGGTTTTAATTTTTTTAAGAAAAAATGCTAAATTTCTCAGTTTTACTTGTCTATTTCGTACTTTTAATGTAATTTTGCGGGCAGAATGAAAGCAATCGTAAAATTGGAAACAGAATAAAATGGCAAAGAAGAAACTATACTTATTCAGCCTCCTTGTGGCCACGATGAGTGTGCTGCTCTCTACGGTGGTGATACATCATCACCACATGGGGCGTATATGTATGGTTGTAGAACGTTGCCAGCAGGATGGTAATCTCAACGATGAGCATACTGAGCATCATGAGAATGAAAACGATAGTTGCCGCGTGCATCAGATGTACTATTTTGTAACCAACGGCAAGATTGTGAAGAGCATTCAGAAGCAGCTTTTCGATGGCAACCATCTTCTTTCCGTGCTTTCTTCTGAGTATTTGTTTATCCCTACCTCGTCGATTATTAGCGTACGTTGGCAGCAGTTTGCAGCCAGCCTTCCTTGTGTTGACGAAACGGCCATCAGTAGGCGAGGACCTCCTTCTTTTTGTTGATTTTCTGCAGTTAGAGCAACCAGGATGCAGCTTTTGCAACCGGGTTGCAGGGAAAAGTGCGTACTTTTGCACCCGAAATTATTAATCAATAAAAAGAAGAAAAAATGAAAAGAATATTGGTGGTTGCCGTTGCGGCAATCTTAGCCTGGTGTGGTTTCACCTTTTTCTCAAACCACGCCGGAGCAGAGGCTCATGATGCCGAACACGGACATGAGCATGAAAATGAAGAGGTGGATTTTGATAATATTCCGCTCTCTCAGAAACAAGTTGATGCGGTAGATCTGAAGATGGGCGAGGCGGTTGACCGCGTGATGGATGCTACGATTGCAGCCAACGGCCAGCTCGTTTTGCGCGCCCAGAACAAGGGCGATGTGGCTTCGCTCATGGGTGGCGTGGTGAAGGCTATCTACGTGAAGGAAGGACAGAATGTGAAGCGCGGACAGGTGGTGGCGCTGGTCGAAAATACAGATGTGGTCAGTCTGCAACGAGAATATTATTCAGCCAGCAAGGAGTGCGAACTGGCACTTACCGACCTGGAGCGACAGAAACTGCTGAACAAGGCCGGAGCTGGCGTCAAGAAGAATGCGCAGCAGGCAGCTAAGGAGTATCATGTGGCCCACGCCAACCTCATCGGCATCGGCAAGCAGCTTGCCCAGATGGGCATTTCTACCGCCGCCGTAGCCAGGGGCAAGTTTACCACAGCCTTCCCTTTGCGTGCTCCGATTGCGGGTACGGTTTCGCAGATTACAGCCAGCTTGGGCAGCTTTGCCGACATGCAGACTCCGCTCATGAAGATTCAGAACAACCAGGCGATAGAGTGCGATTTGAACATTTTCGAGAAAGATTTGCAGAAGGTAAAGCCGGGCGATAAGGTTTATCTCTCGCTTACCAATCAGCCGGGCATCAAGCTCGTCGGCCATGTCTATAGTTTAAACCAATACTTTAACGATAATTCGAAATCAGTTGCTGTTCATGTAAAAATAGATGCGCAGTCTCTTAAAACCAGCGGCGTTCACGGCTCAGCCCGACTCTTCGACGGAATGTACGTAAGCGGCAAGATAGCTACGGGCAGCCAGTCGTGCATCGCCCTTCCTTCCAAGGCCATCGTCAGTACCGACGGCAAGCAGTTTGTCTTCGCTCTGAACGGCAAGCCAGAGAAGGGCGAGTACAGTTTCTCCCGCCACGAGGTTATTACGGGCGTTTCGGATGGAGCTTATACCGAGGTAAAACTCTGCAAACATCTGAAGCAGGAGGGCAAGAAGATTGTGACAGAAAATGCATATTATCTGGCTTCGCTCACGGGCGAACATGCGGATGAGCATTAATATAAGGTGAGCTTTTCATCAATAAAGAGCTTTTTAAAGAAAAACAGATTATGTTTCAGAAACTGATTACTTACTCCATCCGCCACAAGCTGGTGGTGGGAGTTTTCACGATAGCCCTCGTCATCTGGGGCATCGTTTCGCTCATCCATCTTCCTTTCGATTCTACGCCGGATATTACCGACAATCAGGTGCAGGTTATCACCCAGGCGCCTTCGCTCGGAGCACAGGAGGTGGAGCAATACGTAACTACTCCGGTAGAAATGGCGCTCGCCAACATCCCCGAACTCAAGGAGCGCAGAAGCATCTCGCGAAGCGGACTCTCGGTCATCACCCTCGTTTTTGATGATGATGCAGATATCTACTGGGCACGTTCGCAGGTGAGCCAGATGCTGACCCAGGTGGAGAAAGATTTGCCCAAAAATGTGGAAACCGAGATGGGACCGATTGCTACCGGACTGGGCGAGATTTACCATTATACCGTGCGCGCCGAGAAGGGCTACGAGCACAAATATTCGCTCACCCAGCTGCGAACCATCCAGGACTGGATTGTGAGAAAACAGCTCTCGGGAACCCCGGGCGTGGCTGAAGTGAGCGGCTGGGGAGGCTATGTGAAGCAATATGAGGTGGCCATCAATACGGATAAGCTCAACGCCAGCAATCTGACTGTGAGCGAGGTGTTTGATGCGCTCGAAAAGAATAACGCCAACACGGGCGGAAGTTACATAGAGGAAAATTCCAACCAGTATTTCATCCGCGGCATAGGCGTGGTGAAGAGTCTGGAAGATGTGGCAAATATCGCCGTGAAGACCGTAAACGGCACTCCTATTAAGATAGGTGATGTGGCGAAGGTTCAGCTGGGTCATGCCACCCGTTTCGGAGCCGTTACCCGAAATGGCGAGGGCGAAGTGGTTGCCGGAATAGCCATCATGCTGAAGGGCGAAAACTTTCAGGAGGTTATCAGGAATGTGAAGCTGCGCATAGAGCAGATTCAGAAATCCCTGCCCGAGGGCGTGGTTATCGAACCCTTTATCGACCGAACCAACCTGGTTGACCGTGTGGAGGGAACCATCGCCCGAAACCTGATAGAAGGCGGACTCATCGTTATCTTCGTGTTGGTTATCTTCCTGGGCAACTGGCGTGCCGGACTGGTTGTGGCGAGCGTCATTCCGCTCAGCATGCTCTTTGCTTTCGGCATGATGAAGACCTTCGGAATCGACGGCAATCTGATGTCGCTCGGAGCCATCGATTTCGGTATGATAGTCGATTCTGCCGTCATTATCGTAGAGGCTGTTGTGGCCCATCTGGGCGTGAAGAGTATTGAGCGGAAGGCGAGAAATTCTGCCGATACTCCCATCCGTTTTTCTCAGGCAGAGATGGATGAGGAGGTTCATGATTCCGCTTCGCGCATCCGCAAGAGTGCGGCATTTGGCGAAATCATCATCATGATAGTTTACATTCCGCTGATGACGCTTGTGGGCATCGAGGGCAAGATGTTCCGTCCGATGGCGCTTACCGTTTTCTTCGCCATCCTGGGTGCCTTCATCCTCTCGCTCACCTATGTTCCGATGGCGAGTGCGCTCTTCCTGAGCAAGAAGGGATATGTGCGTAAAACCTTTAGCGACAGAATGATAGAGAAACTTCAGGGCTGGTATCGACCGGTTCTGGAATGGGTCTTGGCGCGATATAAGGATGTGATTACCGGCGCCGTTTCGCTCTTCTGCATGAGCGCAGTAGCCTTCCATTTCCTGGGTGGCGAATTCATTCCGAGTCTGGAAGAGGGCGATTTTGCGGTAGAAATGAGCATGTCGCAGGGCACTTCGCTCTCGCAGATGGTAGAGAACTGCTCCAAGGCTGAAAAACTTCTGAAGGCTGAATATCCTGAAATCAAGCAGGTGGTGAGCCGCATAGGTAGCGCCGAGATTCCTACCGATCCGATGCCGGTAGAAAGGGCCGACATCATGGTGGCGCTCAAGCCGAAAGCTGAATGGACTTCGGCAGAAACTACCGCCGAACTGATGGAGAAGATGGAAGAAACCCTGAAGACGATTCCGGGCTTGAAGGCTGAGATTTCGCAGCCTATCCAGATGCGTAACAACGAGTTGCTTACGGGCATCAAGCAGGATGTAGCGGTTAAGATTTTTGGCGACAATCTCGATGTGCTTACCCAGCAGGCTGATAAGGTTTCAAGAATGATAAAGAATGTGCCGGGCGTGAGTGGAATCTTCGTGGAAGAGGTTTCCGGATTGCCTCAGATTCAGGTAAAATACAACCATGAACGCATGGCGGCTTATGGGGTAACTGTTGACGAAATCAACCGCATTCTTGAAACCACCTTTGCGGGCGCTAGGGCTGGAGCTGTGTACGAAGGCGATAAAAAGTTTGACATCGTTCTGCGTCTTGACCCTAAGGAGCGCAACTTCCAGTCGCTTCAGTCGCTCCGTATTCCGCTGGCTGGTGGCGAGAGTATTCCGCTTTCTCAGTTGGCTGATGTGGTTTACGAACCGGCTCCTGCTCAGGTTTCTCATGAGAATGGTGCCCGCCGCATCTACGTAGGTTTCAACGTGAAGGGTAGGGACGTGCAGAGTACCGTGAAGGATATTCAGTCCATCCTTGATGAGAAGCTGAAGCTGCCTGAGGGCTACTATTATAATTATGGTGGCGAGTTTCAGAATCTTCAGAGTGCCACCCAGCGTTTGCTCATCGTGGTTCCGATAGCGCTCATCATCATTCTGCTGCTGCTCTATGCCACGGTCAAGAATCTGCGGGAGTCGCTCTTCGTGTTTTCCGCCATTCCGCTTGCCGCCATAGGTGGCGTCTGGGCGCTCTGGTTGCGCGGAATGCCTTTCAGTATTTCGGCGGGCGTAGGTTTCATCGCCCTCTTTGGTGTGGCGGTTCTCAACGGTATCGTGCTGATAGGTCAGATGCACCAGATGCAGAAGCAGGCGGCTGTGGTTCCTGAGGAGAATGGCGCAAGTTTGGCGGCTGTTATTCAGAAAAGAATTATTGACAGTTGCATGATTCGTCTCCGTCCGGTTCTGATGACGGCCCTGGTAGCCTCTATGGGTTTCCTCCCGATGGCATTATCCCATGGCGATGGAGCAGAAGTCCAGCGTCCTCTTGCCACGGTTGTGATTGGTGGTCTCATTACCAGCACGCTCCTCACGCTCCTGGTTCTGCCAGCCATCTACAAGATGTTTACGAAAAAGTAAGATTTAGAAATTAAGAAAATAATGAACAGAAAAAAGATAACAAAGAATAGGGTGGTGGCTTGCTTTGCCGCCATCCTGCTCCTGCTGCCATCCCCAGCTGGAGCCCAGCATTTTGATACTCATATTGCGGGCAGGAAAGTTACCCTGCAGGAATGTTTCGATTTGGCTGCCAGGCAGAACCTTCAGATGCAGGCAGGAAAGAAGTCGGTAGAGCGTGCGCAGGTGATGCAAGGCACGGCTTGGGAACTGGATAAAACCGAGGTCGCTTTCTCTCAAAACCCTGCTACGGGTGGCGAATCGGACAACGGCTTTACCTTTACCCAGAGCCTCGATTTTCCTACCGTCTACGCCTCACGCCGCAACCAGCTGAAGGCTGAAACCCAGGCAGAAAAGAGCCGCCTGAACGTGGTTAGCCAGCAACTGAAGGCTGAAATCGCCAACACCTATTATCAGATGCTTTATCAGACTCACAGACTCCAGATATTGGAGCGAATCGACTCAGTATTAGAGCGTTACAGCCAGATTGCAGAAATGCGTTACAAGGCAGGAGAGAGCCGCCAGCTGGAATATCTCTCAGCCGACCGCAAATGCAACGAAAACCGTCTGGAAATGGCAGATGTAAAGAGCGAAATCGAGCGCCTGCAAATCGACCTCATGACGCAGATCAACACGCAGGAGCCCATAAAACCGGCAGAAGAGAATCTCTCGGCCATCGCAGCCCAGAAGCTCAATTCCTATAATTATCAGCAGTCTGCCGACGGCATTTACCAGCAGGACAAGCTCATCGCTCTGGATAAGGAAATCAAGGCTGCCAAATCTGGTTTTGCTCCAAGTTTATCCTTATCTTTGCGCACCCAATGTGTCATTTCCAGTTGGAATCCATACAACATAGACCGTTCGAGATTTGCCGAGGGCAATTTCTTCGGTTTCGAGATTGGCGTAGGCATCCCTTTATTTTACGGTTCTACGAAGGCAAAAGTAAAGGCAGCCCAGAAAGACCGCGAATTGGCTGAAATCGAAATGCGCCAGGAGCAGACAGAAAAAGAGCGCGATTTCCGTCTTTGTACGAAGCGTCTCCAGGCAGCATCCAACCGTCTGAAATATTACGAGCAGAACAATCAGGCTCATTCTGCGCAAATTTCGAAGTTGAGTGCGATAGAATATGAAAATGGCGAAATTTCGTATGTAGAATACGTGAATGCTATCGAGGAAACCATAGCTGTTCTGATGAAGCATGCTGATGCGATTAATGAATACAACCAGGCAGTCATCGCCATCCAGCGGCTTACGGGCATGATGTAAGATTCTGTTCTGAGATATTTCTTTTTGATTGAAATGAGAATTAATCTCAGAACAGGCAGAAAGTAAGTTAAAGAATGAAATGATCAGAAAGGGGTGAACAGGTTCCATTTTCAGGCTCCAAATTTCACCTCTTTCTTTATCTCATAACGCCTATTTACCATAATACCGATTAGAATTAAAAAGAGGAAAGTAAAAAAGGAGGAATTTTTCCGTTGTCAGCCACTCATGATTTCATTTCGAAATTCTCCCTTTACATGATATTCAGGTTCCTTCAGTTTTCCAGTGCTAAATAACACATTTTTGATAAACCACCAAGAAAAATGCTCAAACAAGCGATGGAATCGCTTGGAACGGAGGCGAGAGAGGAAAGATTGGAAGCGAGAGAGGAAAGAACGGGGGCGAAGGAAAGAGTGGAAAATAGGAAGGAGAAAAGGAGCTTCTTTATTAAAGGCTGCATAAAAAAGGGCGAAATCTAGTTTTTTGTTACGAATAATGTTAAAAATGTTACATTTTAATGCTAATAGGATTTTATTTTGTAACTTTGTACTCCGGACGGCCGTAATAACTAAATTCAGCTTTCCAAAAATCTAAATACCAAACAATGGGAGATTTAATAAAAATAGTTGGGGTACAATATGCAGTAAATTCTAACCACGTAAAAGGTGAGGATATGACTGCACAAGAACAACAAAAAACAATAGAATTTCTGACCATGCTGGACAGAAAGCACCCCTATGTTTCGGTAAAACCCGAACCTACTAACGAAACTGATGAAGAAGCTTTTGTTGCGCGCGTTGCGAGTCGGAAGGCAGGCTATGTACGTAATAGAGAAGAATATAAATCATTGGCTCAGGCTGCATTGACAACCAGCGGACGGGGTTATTTCCGCGCTCGGGTTAAGGAGGTTATAATTTCTGCAGAGGGCTATTTTTTTGTTGAAGCAGAAACTGATTCTACTCCAATTGTGCCCATCTTGCATAAAGACCATTGGAAAGAATGGGAGCCGACACTGCCTTTATTTCCTATGACAGAGGAGTTTTTATGCGTAGAAGATGCTACGATGATGATGATAGATATTCTGAGACATGAGACGTTAACTTCTGATGAAGAAGAGGAGCTTCAGGAATACACAGAGACTTTAATAACAATGGGAAAATACGCTCTATGGTACGAAGCGAAGGAGGGAATAGAGAATGTCATAAAAGCTATGGAAGCAAAAAAGGGCGACAAGATGCGCTATATGGCGAATGAACTAGAACACTTATTGAGCGGTTTATGCAATGAGGGTCGCCAGAAGAAGCTCCGCAAAAGTTGGCTCCCCCATCTCCTATCCACCCATGAAGCAGAAAGGGCATGGCATGACTGGTTGCACTTAAAAGGTGCCGACTGTCATAAACCAGATAATTTGAAAATGATGTCATGGTTGGAAGATATAGAGACAGAACTTTCCAATATTCCGGCATTGGCTCCTTATTCCAATGATGATAAGGTAGCCATGCTCATACGCGCTCACTACACACGCATTCCATTAGATAAGTATCGCCAATTGCTTACCGCTTTCGTGATTAGAGACCGTCTGCGCATGCGTTTGGGGCTGCCAACAAACAGCTTTGCTCCTACCCCATCTCTAACAAGCCAGAAGGAAGACTACCTTATTGATAAAATCATCAAGTACAGCCAAACTCTAGTCAGACGAGAAGATGTTGAGGTTTTGCAGAGATTCATCTATCACGAGATTTCATATTTACCCCCAGAGTATAAACTTCGGGTTGACAATATGACTGAGCGTTTCCTTTCTGAAGAGGCAAGAGAAGGTATACAGATTAATGCCATCAAGGAACAGACGAAGGCTTTAAAAGAGGTGGCAAAGAAGCCTACGATTCAGGCAGAGCACTATCATGCAGGAAATTCTACATTTGATGTTCATAGTAAGCATCTGCATCTTGACCACCAGGAAGAAGGGAATTCTGCTCTGCTGCCATCAGATTTATAGACATACAAAAATATTACAAGAATATAAAAAAAAGGAAGAAATATGAGTAATAATTATTATGCAGGCAATGTTATTTACAACAACCAGCACAAAGAACTGACTATCCAGGGCAATCTGTCTGCACAGCAGATGATGAAGATTGCAAAGGATTTTTTTGCTGAAGACACAGAGGTGACGGAGGAGAATTACGAGGCAGAGGTGACAGAAAAAGCTAGTGAAACCAATGAAGCTGCAGGAGAAGGTTTTCAGAAGGAACTCTTCCATTTTGTGCATCCTGCACTCGATGAAGACGATGGATGGAAAGTGCATAAAGAGGTGGAGAGACTGGTAAAGCAATTTGACGTACAGGAAATCTGTAAGAGACTGAACATACTGAAAAAGGAGGGCAAGGTGCTGCTGCCACAAAACACAAAAAATGCCCATGAAGAATTGATACGAATGGGTATGCCGATTGAGAAAGGAGGGTTCGGATACAAGACTTTCTGTAAATATTATAATAAGGACTAGAAGACGATAGCGACTGGTGCTTTACTGATAGAGATTTATATCTTCTGATAGCGACCGATACTTGATTTTTGTTCAGGTATCGGTCGCTTTTTTGTACCCCTAAGTCAAAAATGCGACTATACGTAGAGAGAAAATCAGAGAAAAACAGAGAAAATCGGAGAAATTCAGAGAACTTTGGAGACGGCACTTTGGAAAAGCATCTGTGCCAGGCTTTTTCTTCTTACTTTTGCACCCGTCATCTGATAACAGGATGACTACCCATCAGGCGAGTTGCAAATCACGAAATGGGGAATGATGGTACTAGAAAAGATGACGGGGAAACCTCTTCGAACGTCATCGTACCAGAGAGGCTTATTTAATACTCAAGTAAAAATGAATATAGTATTAAATGACAATATGAACGAAAGTTCAAGTAAGGCAGGAAAGGGATTCTACCCAAACACAGAATTGGGTATCGACCTCAAGTTGATGACTAAGGAGCCAGGGCGCATGGCCGTTGGCGAGTATCTGGATGGAGCCATTACGCACGATGGAGAAGACCACTTCACCTTTGTGCAGAATGACTCGGAAAAGAAAATGCTGAAGGTGGTGCAGAGAAATCCGCACGTGTATGAAGGAAAGTACATCAACGTGAACCGGAAGAAAGACGGTACGCTCTACCCTACCTTCAACCGCCCGCAGTTCTCAGAGCGATTCACCTTCCAGGACTTCTGCCAGGGTGCCGCCAACGAGCTGCGCATCATTAGCGGCAAGAGTGATGACAGATAAACGGAGTTGAGGCTTTCTAGAGGAAATGGGGACTTCGGGGAGGCTGGTAACAGGCTCAACTAAAATCTTCCAATATTCCAGTTCTTCCAATATTCCAAAAAGGGTGTTTTAAGACAAATTCCCTTTTTATAGATTCTATAACTACTTAATATATAGATAGTTATATATATAATATAAGGAAATGGAATCCTCGAAAAATTAATTGGAAGAACTGGAATTGGAAGATTCTGGAAGTCCCCATTTTCCCTAATAGGCTCATTATCAAAACATTAATAAAAAATGAAGAAGACAAATTTAAAGTACGACATTACAAAAAACGCCGCTCCGAAGATGCCCAAACTGGGAAAAGGCACCGAATGTGTGCAACTTTTGCTCTCTCAGGTATCAAAAGACATGCACGAACCCCTTGTTCCGATGCTCTTCCCTATTCTTGGAGCGCAGGTCAGCGGCACGGAATTTCAATATCCCGACCTCAGTTGGAAGGAATCATGTGGCATGATGGCCAATCTCGTTGCCGATTCTGGCTGCAATAAAGGCCAATTGGGAAACTTAGTGGAAGCCATCTGCCGAAACTTCCGAGAACACGATGAAGAGGAATTGGAGAAACTTGTAGAGTGGCAAAAACAGATAAAATCCAAGTCGGCAAACAAGGAAAAGCCTATAAGACCCGACGTGAGTTTCTGGTTTCCACCTGCCGATGTAACCAATGCGGCCTTTATTCTGAACGCCATGGGATGCGAGAAGTTGGGAGACAGAACACAATATCTCAATCTGCCCGAGGTGGAGATGGCCGACAGGATGTGCGGCGGGCACAAGCAGATTTCGCAGATGCTGCGCAATATCTACGACCGCCAGCGCTCGGGAGCATTAAGAGCTACAGCCGATGGCGTGACCGGTAATCCGGTACTCCGTGCCAACCTCACCATCTCCTCCACTCCGTATGCAACCCGCAAGTTCTATAAGAACGAGCTCTTCAATGGTACATTCGGGCGAATGGTGTTCTCATATAAGCCTCGAATGGGGCGTGATGGAAAAATCCCGAGACAGGGAAAATATGATGAGGCTTTCTATAAAAAGCTGGATGAGTATATTGTGAAGCTAAGCATCTGCAAGGGCAGGTTCATCATCAAGCCGCTGAATAAACTTACTGACCAGCTGGCTCAGGATATGGCTACGCTTGCCGACCTGACAGACGACGATGTATTTTGGGACATTTCGAAGCGTTCCATCGTATCGGCATGGAAGGCGGGTTGCCTGCTCTGGGTGCTGAATAACCAGACTTGGACGAAGTCGATGGGCGAGCTGGTGGAGTGGCTGGTGTATCATGACCTTTGGAGTAAGGCGCAGCTTTTCTCAGATTTGCTGAACCAGGATGCTGACTCGGTAAACGAGGCGCAACGAAGGGGACCGAAGAACCTGCTCGATGATCTGCCTAATCCTTTCAACGAGGCGCAACTGGAAGCACTCCGCATTTCGCAAGGAAAGACAAAGGAGGGCACGAAAAACCAACTCTACAAATGGGTGTTTCGCAAGTTTATTACCTTTTCGGCAGAAACGGGGCTTTATACTAAGACTGAGGAGTACTTGACTGGAAGCGGGACGAGCGATGGAATCGCTCGGAACGGGGGCAAGAGTGGAGGCTCTGGAAGAAAGAAGAAAGAGGCTGATGACGGGCAGAAGGAGATGGCTGCTGATGCTAAGAAAAAGAAAGGGAAAGGGATATGATGGAGAAATATGAGATACAGAAACTGCGCGAACTTCCGATAGAGAAGGTTGCGAAAGAGATGGGGATGAAGGTGGAGCACCATAAGGCGCTCTGCCCCTTCCATG
>ERZ809407.641-NODE-641-length-36675-cov-28.472392_pt1 | contig 36675 bp, 41 predicted proteins | sample MGYA00520792_ERZ809407 | MGnify/ENA primary metagenome ERZ809407 (study PRJEB31576, sample SAMEA3212665) | Homo sapiens | biome: human-gut; feature: human gut; material: fecal | place: Sweden | collected 2012 ...
GACATCCTGTTTTCGGACATCTGTTAGAAATTTCATGCCCTTTGTTTCTCAATTTCATTTCAAATGCTTCAAATGCTTCTTTTAGCCCTTTGCCTTTGAAATGTATATCAACACATAAAGATGGCTTAAAAGCCGTTATTACCTCTATATTCATTTTCTTAGCAAGCTCTACAACTTCATTGAAGCTATAAGAACCAAAGATTTTAATCCAGCGTTTTCTGATTACCTTTTTCATTTCTTATTTGTATTAAGTGAAACATTTTATATTTTCCCTTTTATCGGCTTTCTCTGTCGAAACCGATTTGGAATTTTATGGATGCTGCTTTCAGCCATCGTGGAAACTTAATGGATCGTTTTTTCTTGTATGAATACGCTCCGGAGGAGGAAGATTATACAAGAAATGCACTTTAAAACGATAAATTAAGGTGCGATGGAGACCTTTGCATCTAATAAAACCAAACGGTTTGGCATGTAATAAGTAGGGAGAAATATCTTCAGGTTCAAAAAGGGATGGTGATTGCTAGAATTGGGTCTTATAAGTAAAAATGGAATTGAACTTAGGAAAGTAATACAAACTGTAATGTAAGAAATATCTTCAGTAAAAATGGGTATATTGGGACCTCTGTTACAAAATTGCTACAAGAAACTAACATGCTTCATATCATAATTGGTATATTTGGCGGACCTTCATAATATCAAGCATTCTGATTAGTATTCCATTAATGTCGGAATGCCAGCTTTGGTAATTTCTATATAATATTTTCATAATTGTTGCCCGTTTTGCCGATAGCACAGCATTATGTTTTATTTATTTGCGCATTTATGGTATAGTATTAGCAAATTCATTTGTTAGTTCCGGATGAAGCTGTAGTAGCTCCTGAATATTATTATATATGCTTTCCAGCCAATCTATATTGTCAGCGAAATCGGATTCGTATAGAGTAATGACCGAATTAAAATGATCTCTATCATCTACTAACAAGGAAAGTTCTTCGCCATTGAATTCGACTCCAATAATTGGGTCGTCATGGATGTTTCCTTTGTTATCTACCCAAAGTACAAAGGTGGGTTCGCTTAATTCCTCATACAAATCCTCGAAATTTATTTTTGTTATATGTAGTATTGAAAGGTATTTCTTGATTTCTTCTAATTTCTCCATTAATTTTGTTTTCATATAAGTTGTTCTTTAATCGTTACACTCTAATTATTTTAAGTCTATTTCTTAGTTGATTTAAAATACTTTGCCTAAGAGGATGTCTGGTTTGCTTAACTCATTTTCCATCTCCTTGCTTTTTTTTATATTATGTTCTTCAAGTTGCTTCAGTGCCTTTCTAATTATCATTGCTGCAACGAAAGGATTTTTATCTATTGTAGTAATTGCTCTTTGCAAAAGTTCTTTGGTTTTATTCATCTTCATATAGTTTTTATTGTTATTAAATTCCATTACGTTGGCAGAAATTATCGAAATAGGCATCTTCTTGCGCTTGTACATAGTAGGCATCTTGTGTACACTGGTAGGCTTTCTTGTACATGGAAGATTCAGAGGAATAGGCTTTTTTTGTATCGGTGTTGTATAAAATAGAGTCACCCTTAGCGATTGTTTTGCCAGTTTCGTGACAAGTGCCTTTAAATTTGGCTTGCATAAATTTGTTCATATTCTTTGTTTTACTTTAACTCTGCAAATTATCTTTCATCATACATGTCGTAAAGGAGATAATTTCATGGTTGTAATTTAATTTTATAATTCTTCATCTTGTTCTTTAGACAATTTATATCTCTCATACGCATCAAATGTTTCTTTGATGGCGTTTGATAAATCGTCAAACTTCAAAGGTGTTATCTTAGCAAAATATACTATCCCATTTGTAGGATAGCAGCAGTTAGTTACTAACCTACAAGGATTGCCAAAAAGGTAATGGAGTTGGAATTTATCGTCTGGGCGAACCTGGAAGTGCTTGGATAAAATTTCTAATGCTTTGTTGCCTTTTTCAATAGCTTCTTCCAGCGTATCAAAGATGCCAATTGTAATAGTCTTATTACGACACACACAATTCGTTACATCTTCCGGTCGGTCATGATAGCGAAACTCAATTGTCAATAACTCCTTTTGCATAATAATTTAATTTACTTAATAATTAATTTTTGTTTTCCCTTCGATCTCTATTATCGAAAAGTTTTTTTTCTTTTTTCTGCTTCCAGGATTGTGCCCTGTTCTATGCAAGGTTTCTTTGGAAAATACCTTTTGGAAAAAGGAAGATTTTTCATACGGAAAGCCGAAGGTGTACCTTGCAATAGAATGGTAGGGAACAATCAACTTTGCTGAAAAAAGAAAAAACTTTTTGTGATAGGTGCGCTGTATAAATTAAATAAGGGAGTAGGATTATGAAAAAAGAGAATGGAGAGACTTGTAAAAGAGGCAATGGGGAGGTTCTCTATAAAAGAATGGTACAAAGTGTATTTGATATAAAAAGGGAAAGACAAGGGGATGCGGAAAGAGGACATCTGATAATGATGCCCTCTTGAAGAAGGGAAAAAATCACTCCGATGTTGATTATCGGATGTTGTTCTTAATATATTCTTTATCTTCATCCCAAAGAGGAAGTCCGAGGGTAAGTGTTGTCAAAATGACTTGCTTCTCACTAACCAATTTTAGGGCATGATTGCGCAAATCAGTATCGTCGAAGGCATGTGCTTTGCCGATGAGCAGTTCGACTGTCTCAATTTGCTGTTTATGGAAGTTGTCGCACTTTTCTTTCAGATGCTCGGCTTGTCTGTAAAAGGTGGTAAGAATTGTGCTTTGACCGTGTTTCTTGAAATCATTGCAAAATTCATCTTTATCCATGTTGCCGGTTGATATATACATATCTTCAATCTGTTTGTACTCTTCGGGTGTGGGCGTTAATCGGGTTCTTTCAGAAAATTCTTGTAGCGTCATAATCGTAGGTTCTTTAATTGTTAATTTTAGGGTTGATATATGGAAGCTGTTTTTGTGCTTGTAACAAAATTGTTAAAAGCTGCGATGGAATTGTTTGTAATATATTTGTTTTATCCAGATAATATGTAGGTCGAAAATTAGTATCTCTTCTTCTTATCATATATGGATATAATTCATGAATCGTATTGTAACCGTAAAGGCGAATAATATAATTGTCGATATAAACATACTCTGCATCGGTGAAACCTGATTCTTTCAGTGTCTTGTCCCACTCTTTCTTGTTTTGAGAATAAATAGCTAAATATATTGTAATATTCAGGTCTGCATGCCAGCCGATACGTGAATCAGTATGATAATATAGCATAGGATCAAATTCAGAATGCCGGATGATTTTCATGTTGTTGAGGCGTGAAGGATTAATTAGATTGGGCATAGGGAAATTTTTGAAAAAAACTTTATCGAGTAGATCTTCGTCCAACAATAAACGACGCACTACAGCGAAACTTGCCTTGAATGTTAAATAGACATAGTAAAACTCGTATTCACCTTCAGGTTCTTTGCCTTTGATATGACTTGCACCATGTTTTTTTAACTTTGCCCGGAAGAAGGCGTAATTTCCTTCTTCCGTTCCTATATAACCTTTGAATTTTTTCATAACTGTTGATGTTTTATGTTATTTGTTTTCGTTTTGAATGTTCCATTTTTAAATTATCATTCCTTTGTAAATGGAGTTCGGCCTTTTGTGGGTCAAACTCGTAGTTTTCACAGTGACGGAAATTCCCCATGATAAGCAACAATGGAAATAAATCACCGTGCTTACAGTTCCTTCCGTATTCGTCTGATGCTGATTTGCAAGTATCGCACCTATAAATGTCTTGCACACAAGCTACGCCCATATTTTTACCTCCTTTTTCTTTCTTGTTTTAATAGATTCCTAAACTTTCATTTTTTTGTTTTAAATATTTCTCTTTAATCTTATCTATGTTGTCAATAAATAACTGATAATCTTCCATTTTTCCACAATAGAATTTGAATGGATATTCTCCATAGAAAACATGTCGCGTACATAAAGAAAAACCGTAAGGGATTAATAAAGACTCAATCCTTTTGTATTCTTCATTCGCTTTTCTAATTTGCTCTCTTAATTCAGGTCTAAGTTTGTTCATATCTGATTATTAATGGGTTAATTTTTTGTTTTCCCTTCGATTAATCAATTATCGAAAAGACTGATTATTTTTTCTGCTTCCCGGATACATCCCTTTTTCTGCAAGATTTCTTTGAAAAATACCTTTTGGAAAAAGGAAGATTTTTCATACAGAAAGCCGTAGGCGGTACCTTGCAATGAAAAGATAGGGATGTAGCCAATTTTGCGGAAAAAATGATTAGGCTTTGCGTGATTGTCAGTGATATAAACTATAAAAGGAGATTATGCAGTACTAAAGGTGGTTGAATTTAGAATTGGAATGGAAAATGTTTATCCCTGCCACGTTGAAGTGACAGGGGAAACTTATTCTTGCTTGCCTGAATTTAGCGTATCGGATATTATTTATTCTTCTGAGTTAGTTTTATATTCATTATCTCTTTTCTCGGCAAGGGCTATTAAATCGTTGAAACTCTTTCTCAATATTTTGGCTCTTTGAGTTTTGTATTCAGCGGAAGGGTGACTTTCTTTGCAGAAGAAATAGTTCAACTCCCGACAACTGAGTGATTTATTCCAAATCCGATAGGGATATAAAGGGGAAATGGGGCTTAAAAATGATTGAGTGAAGATATAAAAGGGGGACTGAGAGCAGACGAGAGTTGGGGATACTCTCTATCGTCTGTATCCCGAACTCTATAGTGTGGCATTATTCCTGTCAGATGTTTAGGCTATCCATTTGTAACCTTCATCGGTTAATTCAAACCATTCCTCTATTTCCGGTTTCACTTCAAACATAATTTCGAATGCTTCGTTGCTTCCATCATCAGGAACAGTCATTTTGATTTTTCCATTTTTGGCAGTTCCTTTCCCGGTGTTGGAACCTAAATATTCATCTGCATAAGCATAATGAAATTCAATATCCGGGAATATCTCGGAAAGTTTTTCTATGACTTTTGGTACACCGTCCCAAGCCGTATCAAACCACAGTATGTTTGGTTCATCGAAATCTTGGTTGTATGCGTTCCATTTTGTTCCCCATGTTGCAATAGACCATTCGTACCAGGTGGGATAGCCATATTGTGCTTGATTTTTCAGGTATAATTCTCCAAGTTGTATCGCTTCTTTACGGCTTTCTTCCGTCAGGCTCTCTATCCATTTGATGGCTTTTAAATCATCAAGTGAATTGAACGGCTTGCGCTGCATTGCCAGAATATATTGCATTCCAAACTCTCCTGTACTCGATGCCTCTATTAGCAGTTCTTTGGGCATCGGGATGATTTTGTTGAAATCTATGTAACAAGGTTGGTTGCCTTTATTTGGTTCATCTTTTAAGAAATTCATTATTTCTTTTACAGTTTCGCTATCAGCGTTTATCTCTAATCGGTTGGTTACATTATTGGGCATATTCTAAGTTTTTTGAGGTTATTGTATTGGAATATCAAATGTGGCAATCATAGAAGGATATGAGGGTGTCGTCAGGAAGGGCTAACGGCATTTCCCAAACCTTTTGCTGCCATTCGTCTTGCGGCATTTCGTTTGAAGAAATTCCCCACCAGCCCATATCGCCTTTGCCATACCAATCTCCGTTTATGACGACCGCATAGGGGACAAATACATTCGGATGCTACGATTGACGAATTCTTCTTCTGTACATTGAAAATCGTCCAGTTGCGGTCCGAAAAAGTTATCAAAGCCTGCATTTTTCCAACATTGTACAGCCTCCTGTGAGTGATAGAGTGTACGTTTTTCATCAATGGTAAGGTGGGCAAATGCTTCTGCGCTACAAATAGTTTCCCAAAGAATATCCAGTTTCGGTATGCTTCCTCCACATTGGGCGGCTATCTTCTGATAGTATTTCCGAGCTTGTTCTCCTTTCTCTTTGCGAATAGCATCGAAGTCTATGTCTCCTTTTAGGGCTGCATCTATACCGGTTTCGTTTTCAAATGCTCCTGCTTCTCCTGTAATTCCGCTTTTAGCACCTGGCTTCAGTCGGATAAACTCGCCTGACCAACGACCTCCCAGTACGTACCAATCCCATTTTGAGTCAGGGTTGTAAGTTGAGTATCTACGCCATATTCCGTCTTCGTCCTTGCGGCACGAATTGAAGTCCCACTCTCTGCCGAAGCGTGCATAACAATCATCGAAAGATGAGAACTTGTTTCCTTGTTGTGCGTAATGCTCCAACATGACCTGTTTGTCTCTTTCAGAAACTTCTCCATCTTCGTACTCTTCAACTTGCACATTTTCATCATATAGTGCTAATTGTTCTTCCGGGTTATTACCGATAACCATTACTGTAAAGTGGCTCATAGACTTTGTTGTTGGGTGTGGGTTGATACTTCGTTTGCTATCTCTCTGTTTAATAGTGAAAAACATGTGGTTATCACTACTCCTTGCTTCTTGAAACACGGGAAGCTGTCAATTAATTTGTTCATATACACTTATGCTATTTAGTTAATAATTTTCCCTCAAATCATCAGATATCGAGGAAATCAATCTTTTTTCTGCTTCCCAAATTGCCATCTCATTCCTGCAAGGTTTCCTCGAAAAATACCTTTTGGCAAAAGGACAAAAGGAAGATTTTTCGGAAGGAAAGCCTTTGGCGTACCTTGCAGAAGAATGGTTGGGATAGCAATTATCTTTGCAGAAAAAAAGAATGATGTCCGCGTTGTCGTGAGGAGTGGAGAAGGAGAGATATAAAAGGGATGTACTGCTGTGGTAAGAAGGGAGAGGGGATGTGATAGAAAAGGAGTTTGTGCTTGCTTCATCTGTTTATCGGTTTGTTGCGGTAGCCCGAAGGCTACCGGAGCAAGACTGAATTTTTACTTTGATAGTATAAATTGGCGATTGGCTGTTTGGTATATACCAAAAACGAAACTATGCGGATAATATGGTTCGTACCATTTCTTCTCTTTTCTTAGAGAATATCCATCCCGGTCCGCATGACAAATGGCTGTTGAACCGTCCGCCGATTTCTTGCAGTTTGTCGGCTATCGGTTTTGTATTTCCTATTACGGCAATGGCTTTCTCGGAATAGTCGATTATCTGAATTTCCAATGCTGCCGTATCGAGAGGGGTGTTTTCTTTCTTTTCCAGATTGCATTTTCCGTTCTGCTGTTGCTGTTGCCATTCTTTGAATGCTTCTTCTTTCTGTCTGTCTTCTGCTGCAAGACGTTTTTCCAATTCTTCCGTATATCCCATAAACCGGATATTGCTAAAGCTCTTTTCGCATAGAATGCCTGCTTCCTGTAACTTCTGAATTTTCTTTCTGATAACAGACGGCTGACTATAATCATTGGAATAGAATACGTAGCCGCTTTCGCTCTTACCGAAGTGATCTACTTCGTATCTTCCCAATACCATTTGGCCTTCGTTTCTACCCCAACTGCTACACCCGAATGTAAGTCCGTTAAGGGCTTTTTTCACTGCTATGTGAGCCGGGCCGTCTTTCCACTTGAACTCTTTGGGCGCTTCACCGGATATCCGGCGGCTTCGAACGGTTTCGACTTTAAACGGGGTGCGCCTATTGCCAAACTCGATGTTATCGTAAAAATTACGGTCAAAGTAATCTGTCATACTATCGCTATGGTCGTAATTAAATGAGTTCATATAGCTTTGTATATTATCCACTATATCTTGCGCGCGTTCGGTCAGTTCTTTATCTCTGCTCCGTCTTACTTGATAGGTCATTCTGACATTGCCATCTTGCCAAGGGCAAAAGTCCATTGTCATAATGTGGATATTGATAGAACTATCGCCGTTTTTATTAACGGTGAAAGTAAATTGCGGATAGGTCTTTTTAAGCCATTCGCGCAGGATGGCTATAATCTTGGAACGGTCATAGGTGAAGAAATTTTTTCCTGTCCATCCGTATTCTTCATATACGTGTTGGGTATATTCGCTCGCTGTACGGGCTTCATTAAAGTCATTCTCATAACCGTTGGAAGTGCTGCTACTTGCGGGTTTGCCGTTCTGAAATGTTTTGAAGAGCTTTTCGAATGCTTCATTAATAATCTGCATGGTTTTGGTGTCTCCTCCTTTATCGGGGTGGTTGGCTAAAACTAATTTGCGATACCGGGCTTTTAGCTCGCTCATACTTTGTACATTCTTGAAGTAATCCATAACTGCTTTGATTTAGTGATTGTTACTAATAATTTTGTTTGGTTCCCTTTCAGTCCCAGGTATATCGGACGGTTACCGCTGATACTGATTTTTGAACCTTTCAGGGGCATGAATGAGCCAAAGCAGCGGATAAAAGCCCACTTTTTTGTGGAAAATACGAGCCGTGGCTGGAGATTTTCCCTCAAAATAGCGGAGTATTCCGCAAGTTGGCATATCCGGTTTTTGGCTGAAATTCGCGCATGAACAGGTCAATCAGTTTTGGCGATAATGAGTTTATCGGAATGAATTTGCTTTATAAAGGAAGGGGTAACGATGATGTCTTATTAGAAAAGGAAAGAATCATGCTAATGGCAGGTATAAGAGAGCTGTCCTCAAAAAAAGGGGATAGCTCTTTTATTTGGGGTGAATGGGATAGAAAGCGAGGCATTCGAATGATTTTTCTTGTTTTTATCCGGAAAAATAGGGTAGAAAAATCAATTTTTTGCATCAATATAAATAGGGCAGGTTGTTCCGGTTGTATCCGCGAACACTTGTATTGCCTTGTGAACCATTTGGATAAAGGTGCAGAAATAAAATTATTAGCCAATGCTTGATAATTACGACGTAGTAAAAACGACTGTTACAATTGCCGGTCAGAGACGGACTTTTGTAGAACTTGACCTGGTACAGGCTTTCAACGCTCATCATGAATTCCGTATCGTAATCAATTATGAGACGTTCGGACAGAGTTGGATGTATGATCCCCAGGAGATAATCACGCTGGTAGGTGAGGAAGTGGTAATTAATATGGTTCACACGTTGAGCGGCACAAGAAACTCGTTCTTTGGTCTGGTGACTAATGCTGTTATCTGTGGAAAGAATGGCATGAAGAACAATGTTGTCATTGTCGGTAAAGGGCGGACTATCCGCTTGGACGGTAAAAAGGCAATGGACTCTTTTATGAACAAGTCACTGAGGGGTGTTGTGGCGGAAGCTGTGGAGAACTCGGGCAACGGGGCTGAAATAGAAATCGATCCGACTTATCAGGAGAGGATTGATTATATCTGCCAGTATAACGAGAGTGATTTTGAGTTCTTGAACCGTCTCAGTTATATTTATGGAGAATGGTTTTGGGATACCGGTCGGGAAATCCGATTCGGAAGAGGTAAGCATCCTGATGATGCTCCTTTGCGGTTGATTTATGATGTGAACATGATAGATTTTGAATTGTCATCTAAATTGGTTCCCGCACATTTTAACAGATATGCCTACCTGGTTCACAATGATAAGGAAATCAAGATGTTGGCATTGGATGATGTGCCCAATGTGGGCGGCTATCAGAAGATGGTGTTGAATAAATCGGATGCAATTTATTCCCATGAAGGAGATTTGCCTGTCGAAGCTCCGATTACAAGCGGTAGAGACTTACGTGCGATGGTAGAACTGGAGCGTATCCGTGCCGCTGCCGAGATGCTAACCATTTCAGGCAATTCGCGTACCTCCCAGATTCAACTGGGCAAGGTTGTACACGTACTGATGTCGGCTTCGGTTCCTCTGTGCAGTATGGGTAAGTTTATGGTAACTTACATCGAGCATCATGTGAATGAAGTAGGAGCATATAGGAATACGTTCAAGGGTATTGTTTCGGACATGCTTGCCATTCCTATGGAGCCTGTAGAACCTCCGCATACCGGACCGCAGCAGGCGACGGTATTGAGCAATGCCGATCCGGAGAATAAGGGGCGTGTACAGGTACAGTTCCAATGGCAGAAGGGATTGAGGAAGAGTACGAACTGGATACGCGTACAGACGCCCGATGCCGGTAGCAGCGGCAAGGTGAAATCGAACCGTGGCTTTGTCTGTATCCCTGAAGAAGGCGATACGGTAATGGTGGGTTTCGATTACGGCGACCCTAACCGTCCGTACGTGATGGGCAGTCTGTTCTCTGAGGTGACCGGTGCCGGTGGGGGACAAGGGAACAAAGGGAAAAGTATTACAACCCGTAGCGGACACACGTTAAGTTTTGATGATTCGGAAGCCGGACTGGGCATTACTATAAAAGATTGCAATGGAAATATATTGCATCTTGACGCGAAAGGGAAGAATATAGATATTACAGCACCGGAAACGGTAAATATAACTGCTAAACAAATCAACCTGAATGCCCAGGATATTAGTTTGTCTGCATCAAATTCTATCAATGTATCCTCGGAACCCGGTGAAGGGGGCGGGGAAGGAACTATTGATATAAAGGCTCACAAAACAATGTCTCTGAAGACTGAAACCGAAGGTATTTCAGTCGATTCCCAAAATAAGGATATATCGCTCAGGGCAAAGACTGAATTATCGGCTGTCAGTCAGTCTGCGTCCGCTACGATACAGGCTGCAACTGATGTGTCAATAGAAGGTGCTGATATTCAGGTAACAGGAAGTTCAACTGTCAGGGTCTCTTCATCTGACACAGATATAGTTTAAGATACGATGGCTGATGAACTGGAATATGTAGTACATGGTGCGTTGATGGTGTGTGACAAAGGGACTGCTCCCGGCTTTTTCACCCCTACCTACAATGCAAAGACGAAGGTGAGTGGCTGTCTTGTTACGACTGCGATGGATAAGCTGCCGATAACGAATATCCCGAGCTTTACTGTTTGCAGTATATCACAGAAGCCGTGCATTCCTGTGCCGACGGAATGGGAGAATACTTATAAAGTAAAAGTGCAGGGTCAGGATACCCTTTTGGCTCGTTCGTGTATGAAATGTGGTTTAGGGGGTAAAATTGAATTTGTCACCAGCGGGCAGGTTCCCCTTCCGCAGGATGCGCTCGAAGACATAAAGGCTATGCAGGAAGCCGGTGCTGAGCCAGAAGAAGATGATGGGTTGAGTTGGTGGGATGCTGCTGAATTGATTCCTGTGATTGGTTCAGGAATTGGAATTGTACGCGAAGCTAAGAAAGGGCATTGGTGGATGGCCGCTGCGAATGTAGGATTTCTGATATCCGATATTGCGGGGGTAGTTTCGTTCGGTGCCACGACTGCCGCTTCTACTGCGGGAAAAACGGCTTTAAAAGGAGGAACAAAAATTGCTGCTAAGTCGGCAACTAAGGCTGCTGCTAAGAAAGTAGGGAAAACCGGGTTGAAGACAGCCTTGAAACTAACTGCTAAAGGGGCGAAAGAAAAGTTTGTAACCAAAGTTGGTGAAATTGTAGCAAAAGCAAGTAAAGGTAAAATTTGTGTGCTGGCATGTTTCCCCGCAGGAACCAAAGTTCACACTGCAACCGGGATAAGAAATATTGAGGATATTCAGGTGGGTGATAGTGTATGGTCTTTTAATGAAATGACCGGCGAATACGGTTTGCAAAAGGTTCTGAGGGTAATGTCTCGTGAAAGTGACCATTCTATTCAGTTATATGTGAATCGTGAAATGATAGAAACGACCGCTTTGCATCCTTTTTACACTTCTGACGGCTGGAAAGATGCTGGAGATTTAGTTGCCGGAGACTATATTAAAACGCAAACAGGTGAACTTGCTGAAATAAATAAGGTTGTGTATCAGTATAACGTGAAAAAAGTATTTAATTTTGAGGTTGCGAACTGGCATACTTATTTCGTTGGTGCTTTAGCCTGGTTAGTGCATAATGCTCGTCCATGCCTTGATAAAATAAAGAATTTGCCGGAATGGTTGCAGCATATTCAAAAAGGAAACTATTTTAATTTTATCCGTGAGCAAACATACAAACGGCTTGGTGGATTCAATGAAGTAGTCCTTTCCAGTGGGAAGAGGTTGGATTCTTATATTCCTAAAAAGGAAATTGTTTCCCGAAAATTCACCCAATTGGGTGAGGATGGCGTTAAGCATATAGATGAGTTGGTTAAGAAATATAAGCCGGGTACATCAATTAAGAATACTTCTAGAAATGCGGAAGTGATAGGACAGGGAGGAAGTAAACTGGAGGGGCGAATGATCTTAGAAGTTCCTCCACAGAAGGGGGCTGTACCACAAAAGGTTTTGGATAGAGCCACTAAAAAACATGTTGTGATTAGAGATACAAATGGTAGAATTTATAAACAATAAATAAAATGAAAATAGTATATCAAAGTTGGAATGCCCCGTATTATGAACTTCAATCAGAAGAAGATACAATAGATTATCTTGATACAGTTAATGATACAAAGTATCTTCGTTTGTTTAAGAAAGGGGAAATCACGCTTGAAGAAATAGCCCGTAAAAATCACCAAGAGGGCTTAATGTATTGCGTAACAGTTTTGGATGATGACGGTAATCCATATTGTGCATTGGACATAGTTCATGAAAATGAATTTATTGGAGTCAATTTTTTGGATGACGCTGGTAGAGAATATCTAATCTATCATTTTTGTGAAGTAGAGCCTATGAAAAAATTATTCTTGGAAGAAGTTTGGTATTCGTTTTACCCTAATAGTGAGACAAAAGACGAAAATTATCGTTTACACTTTGTATTTGACCGGGATGGGAATGTTGCATACAGGAAATATGATGATTTGGCACATAAAACGTATGACTATGAAACAAAAGAACCTCTCGATGTCAGCGGATTATATGAGGATTATCCTGAATTCGGGCATTATGAGGGACTTATACGGTTAGAAAGAAATATAGGACTAATAGGGGATGTGATAAAGCAACAATGATATGGCATTTGAATATGGCAGTATTGAGTAGCAAAATTCAGGAACAGATTGATCGTTTAGAAGAACTTGCTTATGATAAGATTGAGTAGTAATAACATAAAATTTAGCATGGAAATAGAGGGATATTCTTATCCTTTTGCTAGAGATGATTGGGATGCTAATTGGCTTCAAATAAAAATAAACATAACAGATGTAAATGAAGGGATTTTCTTTGAACAAAGTGATCCTTGTTTGCTCACCATGGAGATTGTTGATCTTTATAAATGGTTTTCTGTAGTAGATGATAATAAACAAGAAATGAATAGCATTAAATTTATGGAACCTAATATTTCTTTTACTTATCAAGAAAATTTATTGAGCATCATTCTTAAATATGCTTTTAATCCTTTTGGACGCTTCGATGAAAGTTATAAAATGGATTTTAAGATTAATAATGATATTAGATGTGAGATATTGAAAAAATTAAAAGAGAGCATTGCTAAATTTCCGAAAAGATTGAATCCACGGTAAGACATTTTTTAGGAATAAATACTCCAATTCTTCTCCTAAACAAATTTATGAAAAAGCTAAAGAAATAGATAAATTAATAGAAGAACATAAAAGAATGAGAGGATTTTAAAATGGAAATGAAATTTTATTTAGAAGAAATTCAAGAATTATCAAGACACAACAATGGTGTTGTCTTATATCCTTATAAAGATTCAAAGAAAGTATTTAATCGCTTTGAACAAAAGATATTTTGGATGGGAGATAAAAATGTTGTCATTAATGGATGGTTGGGAGAAATTTACAAATTTACAGATGGAATAGATTTTTGTAATTTCTATATTGTACCATTTAATAAATACTTTAATAAGAAAGATTTTGATTTTGATGATTTTTGTAGAAGTTGGATTATTAACCAAAATGATCCTAATGAGATTATGGCTGATTTTTATGCTTTCATGACTGATGGTAATATTCTTGTCGGTTATTTAGAAAATCTAAAGGACCCTAATGGAAACAATTTTATAGGAATTACTACGATGAATTCTGTGTCTGATGTAATAATTATTTCGTCAAATATATATAAACTATTTGATGTAATAATTCACGAATTATATAATAATGATTATTTGAAATTACCAACAGACCTGGATTTTTGGAAAGAACGTGATCAAATATTGAACTTATCCTACATGGATGGGAAGATAAGTAGATATAAAAAGAATTTTTTATATCAAATAGATTCGGATAATTACAAATTATCTGAAACTAAATAAAGTTCGTCTTTAATTTTATCCGTGAGCAAACATACAAACGGCTTGGTGGATTCAATGAAGTAGTCCTTTCCAGTGGGAAGAGGTTGGATTCTTATATTCCTAAAAAGGAAATTGTTTCCCGAAAATTCACCCAATTGGGTGAGGATGGCGTTAAGCATATAGATGAGTTGGTTAAGAAATATAAGCCGGGTACATCAATTAAGAATACTTCTAGAAATGCGGAAGTGATAGGACAGGGAGGAAGTAAACTGGAGGGGCGAATGATCTTAGAAGTTCCTCCACAGAAGGGGGCTGTACCACAAAAGGTTTTGGATAGAGCCACTAAAAAACATGTTGTGATTAGAGATACAAATGGTAGAATTTATAAACAATAAATAAAATGAAAATAGTATATCAAAGTTGGAATGCCCCGTATTATGAACTTCAATCAGAAGAAGATACAATAGATTATCTTGATACAGTTAATGATACAAAGTATCTTCGTTTGTTTAAGAAAGGGGAAATCACGCTTGAAGAAATAGCCCGTAAAAATCACCAAGAGGGCTTAATGTATTGCGTAACAGTTTTGGATGATGACGGTAATCCATATTGTGCATTGGACATAGTTCATGAAAATGAATTTATTGGAGTCAATTTTTTGGATGACGCTGGTAGAGAATATCTAATCTATCATTTTTGTGAAGTAGAGCCTATGAAAAAATTATTCTTGGAAGAAGTTTGGTATTCGTTTTACCCTAATAGTGAGACAAAAGACGAAAATTATCGTTTACACTTTGTATTTGACCGGGATGGGAATGTTGCATACAGGAAATATGATGATTTGGCACATAAAACGTATGACTATGAAACAAAAGAACCTCTCGATGTCAGCGGATTATATGAGGATTATCCTGAATTCGGGCATTATGAGGGACTTATACGGTTAGAAAGAAATATAGGACTAATAGGGGATGTGATAAAACAACAATGATATGGCATTTGAGTTTGTAGAAAATTACATAATAAAATATCAAGAGATAGAAGATCCTGATATAAAAAGAATAGGGCGGTTAAAACATTGTTTCTATGCTGTCCCGGAATTATATATTCAGAAAGCAATTACAGCATTTGAGCCTTTTCCTGCCGAGCTGCATGAGTTTTATGAAACGGTTGGATTCGGTTTTATGAATAGGCAAAAGAATATCGGCAATTGTATTATTGATCCCATGTCACTGGTTTATATAAACAAGCAAGAAGGATATCTGGCAACAGAGAAGGTAAAAGAGTTTGCGAACTATTACGATGTCAACCAGTTTCTATTGTTTTTTCATTCTTTTGATGAACACTATTTTGCAATAAGACGCGAAGCAATAAATGGCAAAAATGAGATTTGGTATAAAGATAAAAGGATTGCTCATTCATTGAGGGACTTTATCTATTACTGTTACATTGATAGTGACTATATATTATTGCATATTGCCCGAGATGAAGTGAGGATGAAGCGTGAGAAAGCATTGCAAGAAAAAAAGGAAAGGAAAAGGATAGAGGAGGAGCGTAGTAAAATAAGATATCTGGGAGGGCACATATTAATTGACCCCTTCCCCTAATGTGAAACAATAGGAAAGAATACAGATTCCTTCCTATCGTTTCCAACCTGCCTACTTCACCTCGAAGCCGGTGACATCAGTATCCTTCAGAGAGAAATGGAGATAGACGGTTTCTCCTTTGCGGTGTTGCTTTTTAAGCCTGTTCATGCAATATCCGCATAGATGAATGTTGATGCCGAATCCATTTCTATACTTGTCCGAACAAGGGTCTCGGAGCGTATAGGTAGGGTTCACGTTGTCAAGCAATGTGTTGCCGTGGTATGGAATTAAGTCTTGCCGCATGAAATTGCGAAAGTAAGGCGGCAGTTTGTCACGGTCTGTCGTGCCGCACAGCCACATGAGTTGGCGGTAGTGTATGACACTGATTCCTATTGTCTTTTTCAGGTTGCCGGGATGGTTCTTGCAGTTGGGACACAGGTCTTCGCCGATTCTTTTCATGCCGTAGCTCCAGTAATCGCCGGTGACGGGGTAAATCGTTCTGCCTCCTGCACTGCTACCGAAACTTTGGTATTGGTGGTCGTCGAGAATGTAATATACATTATCGCCGTAGTACAGGTAAGGAAGTATGTTCGGGAGATTGTTTTCAATCATGGAACATAGTCTGCTACGCTGTTGCCCGATGTCTTCGGAGAGGGTGTTCAGCCCTGCCTGTAACTGTATGCGCTCGTCTTCCTTGACTGTCCAGGCAACGAGTTCGCGAAATTGTTTTGCAGTGCAGAGTGTGTTGTTGCCGTCCAGCTTGCAGATAATATTGTCAGTCGGGAGCCGGACAATAGGGGTGTTGTTTCTTTGAGGAATGTACAGCTCGTCCACATAAGCCTGGCACTGGGCGTGCAAGTAACCGCACTCAAACTCTTTGTTCAGGTTATCTCTTTCGACAACGAGTGCGGAACCGCCATCGGTCAGGAGCTTGCTCTCTCTCATAGCAAAGGCGGAGAAGGTGTTGACCTCCTGCGTGGGACATTCAACGATGACTTTCTCTATCAGTTTGCCGAAAAGGAGATAAGACTGTATTTTCGCCTGCGTAGCCCAATCCTGCGTAATCTGTTTGACATACAGTTCGCTGGCGTGTGTTCCCTTCCGGGCAACCTCATTGTGTGCAGTTCGTTGCTCATCTACCCAGTTCAGCCATTCGTAAGGAAGGATGCTATTGTTAAGTACCTCCTCGCGGATGCGTGCGGAACCTCGTCCGGCTATGCCTTCCTTGGCATGCGGATTGGCGTAGCTGTAACCGTCTTCAGCCAACCATGTATTGCTGCGATATTGGATAGCTATGATGAAATAGGACATCCAGGTATGACGGTCCAGTTTGAGCATTACCGTGATGTGGATGTGATCGTCAGACGGAGTTTTCAAACCGGACAGCAGGCTTGAAAGACTGTCGCACATGACGAATGCGTCAGTTACTACGAAGTCATGGGATTCAACGGGGATGCCTTCGTTTCCGGTGTATCTTCGTACCGACATGTACTTCAAGGTCTTTTCGATCAGGTTCATGTCCCGGTGGTCGGATTGCTCTGTTTCGGGAGCGGTCAGTTCAGCATTGGTAAGCAGGGGGATGCTTTTGACAAACCGTTGCCATGAGGCGCGGTCTTCTACGGCAAACCGATTGTAGAATTCTATCCATCCGGCGGCTTCGAGGTAAAAGTTGCTTGCTTCTTTCAGTGATTTTGCATCGAATCCTTCCATCTTGAGATTGCTGATACACTCTTTGAGGAAATCAGCAGAGGAATTGACAGCCCGGTCGTACTCTCCGGCCATATAGAGGCGGTAGATGTCGAACAGTTCCCGTTTTTGGAGCATGGCTCCAATCGTTGAAGGTTCGTGCTGCTCTGCGAACAAGAGGGCTTCAATGTCAATTCCGGTGGCATTGCACAAGAACTTAAAGAATTCGTATGCCTGCTCTTTGGTTGTAATCATGGGTACGTGATTTTAAAGTTAAATTTCTACCGGAGATTCGCTTACGGTAATCTCTTTGCCTAACATTTTCCTGATACTACCGGAAGGTAGTTCAATCTGATCGTTCTCTGTCCACCAGAGGTCTAGTGAAATCAGATACTCGGGTTTTTGAGCGGTTACACATTCTGTACCGTCTTTTGCAATTGCTAACCATGCCATGTTTTTAATCCTTTCTTTTTTAATTGTAAATATTCTGTTTCATGATTTATATTTCCCTGCGATTCATTCATTAATCGCAAAGGCTAATTATTTTTTCTGCTTCCCGGATTGTATCCTATTTCGCAGTGCAAGGTTTCGGCATGAAAAATACTCTTTCTTCTGAAAGGAAGATTTTTTATGCAGAAAGCCAAAGGCGTACCTTGCATAGGAAATAGATGGATACAATCATCTTTGCGGGAAAAATGATTAGACATTTGCGTAAATGGTGTGGCGGATGAGAACATATAAAGGGATTGGAATGAGTGTTTTTAAAAAAGGTTTCTTTGAGTAATTCATTGTCATTTCCCCTGTACGCTATGTCCTTTTGGGAAGTGGATGAGCGTACAGGGGATAGTGACTTTATATTTTTAAGCTCCCAACATCATAGGGATAAGCAGTGAAAGATTCTCTGTTTTATCATCCTCGCCAACGGGCTTGATAATGGCTGCTCTGGAGCAATCCCCCATTGAGAACGTGACTTCTTTGCTTGTGAAATTTTCGAGAATTTGCCGTAAAAGTTCGCATTTAAAGCCAATTCGTAAGTTTTCTCCCGAATAGGCGCAAAACAGTGTCTCTTTGGCTGATGTGGAGTAGTCAATGTCTTTGCCGGACACATCAAGGCTGACACCCGAGAAATTCATCTCGATGCTGCCGTTGGCAATGCTTGAAAACAGTCCTACCCGTTTGATGGTGGATAGCAAGCTATCCCGGTCTATGGTTGCCTTATTGTGGTTGTCTTTGGGAATGATGGCGTTATAATTCGGGTATTTCCCTTCTAAAAGACGGCATCGGAAAGTGTCGTTCTCAAAACCGAATATAACTTCTCTCCCGTTGTGACTGATATTGACAGGGGTAATAATCTTATTTGTAAGATTCTTAATCAGTTTGGCTGCCTTGGTTGGCAACACGAAGCTAATATCTGCTGTCACATTTTCTATTTGATAGGTGTTACGGACTAACTTTTGTGCGTCAGAAGCTGCACATTCGAGAACTCCCTCTCGGGTAGTGATAAATATTCCGTTCATAATCGGACGTAACTCGTCAGTTGCTACCGCAAAGAGTGACTGTGAGATTGCGGTGTTCAATACGACTGCATCTATCTGTGTCTGTATCTCAATGGCGCTTAGCGGAGAGGGTATGGTAAATTCGCCCGCTGAACAGCCTACAAGGTCATATTTGCCATTGCTATATTTGATGGTAACTTCGGAGGTGGTTTCGTTGATGGTAAATCCTATGGGTTGGTCGGGCAAGTTTCTTAAAGCATCCAACAGTCTGTCGGCAGGCAAGCATATTTTCCCGTTTCCTTCGGCTGTTGCTACTGTTAATGTGCTGCATTGCAGACATTCTCCATCGGATGCGGTGATTCGCAGGTTTTCTTCGTCCAGTTCAAAAAGGAAATTAGAAAGGATGGGTTGCGCAGGTTTCGCACTCATAACTTTCGCCATAGCGGACAATTTGTTTGATAACGTAGTTGATGATACTAAGAATTTCATGTTGTTTAATTTTTTATTCCCTATCGTTGAAGGCTTTTACCTTCTATTGTCGGATTGTTATTTTCTGTGCGTTCTCCTAAACTTTCTGCGTATGGAACAAATCTTTCTCTCCAAATACTCTTTACCGGTAGATAAAGGAAGATTTGGAGAGAAATACCACTTGGATTTGTGGAATCAAAGGCAGAAATGTTTGAAATTTGCATCAGAAAATTCATATCCGATAATGGAGGTATTGTATTCAATGAAAAACCGCTTTTATCTGAAGGATAGTAAAAGCGGTCGGCGGGAGTAAAATAAAAAGGGGAATGTCCCCGTATAAAAAAGGTTGCGGATAGAATGATAAGTGGTATCCGTTTGTCTGTTAGTGATCCTGGTCTTCATGCATTGAGAGTATGGCACGGATTGAAAAAAGAAAAGCCATAAGAACTGTAACCAATATGGTTCGCATAGTCAAGTTCATTTCAAAAAACTGCAAAATCAACGCGGTTATCGTACAACCGGCTAATAAAAGGATGATGATATGCTTTTTTTTCATGCTCATTTGAATATTATTGTTCCAAATACAGCAATCTGGAGCCATTGGTCAGCATCATCAGGTGTACATGCGTGCATTTTAACGCGATGCTTGAAGTTATTATCTGATTCTAATATAACGAGTGCCTTTTCCAGATTCCATTCCCATATCGGCAGTGCATCTTCTTTCTTAGTCGTTTTGTTACCTATACGGAATCTGACAAATAAAGCTTTTGCCGGTTTTGCTTTGTTTATATTGTACTGATCCTCGCCATTATCATATAGCTTATCATCTACAATGGCCCATTGACAATGATTATTAATGAGCTGGAGCAATTCCTTATAAATAGTAATATCCATACTGGGGAGTCTATAAACGGTTTTTTAAATGTTCGTTTTTTGTTAGTTAACTATGGGTGGCAGGATGGCGAACGTGCCCGGTGCAGTGGTCCGCTATCCTGCCACTGTGATTGTGCGGAAAATCCGGCTTATGATAATAAGGCCAGAAAAACACAATAGGTGTCTTCGAAATCGAAGTTGAATCGCTCCTTCATCCTTCTTTTCTCACAAGATATTTCGCCAAGCATGACCTCCAATGAATTAAATATGGTCAAATAGATAGAATCGCACAGTCCGCGATCATCCGTTGTTGCAGAGATTTTTATCATGTATTCCATTTCGGGGTTGGATACACCGCAACAAGTGCGGGCACATAAGACAGCTTTGGAAGGAATGAAATGATACAGGATAAGTATATCATTTTGGTCTTCCAGAATATCCATAACCCGATTTAAGGTTAGTGGCGTTTCAAGATGGTACATATACTTTTCCCAGTCATCCAGGACTTCAATTTCTGTGACATTCTCCGTGTCGAAGAATTCCGGCATTGTGAGTTTTGCAATGCTCTCAAATTTAGCTCTTTTCAGCGTAACCATAATATTTCTTTTTTTTAAACTGATTCATTATAAAGGTTCTTTCGGGCTTCTTCCCATGCAGTGTTCAGCTTTTCTACCATGCGTGTTAATGCTCCATGATTTTCTTCCTGACAGATTTTTGCATATTGGTCAATGAGGGAATTGAGTGTTGAAATGTCTTCATCAGTCATTCTGCAAGCCATTTCTTCCATCCAACTCTTTATTTGGCTGATGTTTTGTTCGGAACGAGTATATGTCTGTATCCATTCAAGTCGTTTCTTGTCTTCCCGTTCGTTAGCCAGTGCTTCCGCTTTCATCCGTTCGATTTCTTCAGAAGAAAGATTTCCGGATCTTTCAATTCGAAGCATGTTGGCATTTCCGGTATCTCCGTCTTCGGCCATGACTGTGAGCAATCCGTCTTTGTCAATATCGAATGTAACTTCGATTTGAGGTTTGCCGGCTTCGGTAGGGCGGATGCCCGTTAGGTTGAAGTATCCGATAGACTTGTTAACCTTGGCAAAGTAACCTTCGCCTTGTAGAATATGGATAGTAACCGTTTCTTGTCCGTCATGTGACGTGGTAAACACTTCTTTCCTGCGAATGGGGATTGTTTCATTTGCGGCTATAATCTTTGCCATTACACCGCCTTCGGTTTCAACACCAAGTGACAGGGGGGTAACATCCATTAAGATGACTTCTTCCAAATCTTTATTGATAATAGCTCCTTCAAGAGCAGCTCCTACAGCTACTATCTCATCCGGATTGGCGCACTTTAGGGGTTCTATGCCGAAATAATTCCGGACCATTTTCTGTACTGCCTGAATGCGAGTGGAACCTCCGACTAAAAGGACATGGTCAATTTCGCTAATGGTGATACCAGCGGTTTGGAGGGCCTGGGTGCAGGGCTGATAACACTGTTCCACCAAAGGGGCGACCAGCTCTTCAAACTTAGTCCGAGTCAGTGTGCGGAGGAGATGTCGAGGGATATTATCTACCGGTATGAGATAAGGTATGTTGATTTCGGTGAAATCATTGGATGACAGTTCAATCTTGGCACGTTCCGCCGCCTCTTTCAGCCTTTGGACAGCTTCGGGAAATTCCCATAAATTGATTTGATATTCCTGCCGGAACTCTTCAATCAACCAGTTCATTACTGCATAATCAAAATCATCACCTCCCAGATGCGTATTGCCACAAGTGGACATTACTTCGTAAAATCCGTTTCTGCTGTCTAAAATAGATATATCGAACGTGCCACCTCCAAGGTCGAAAACGACAGTTTTCCCGGGCACATCGTTTTTAATACCAAAAGCAAGTGCGGCTGCCGTTGGCTCATTGAGAATCCGTTTTACTTCCAATCCAGCGATTAAACCGGCCTCTTTGGTCGCTTGTCGCTGTGTTTCAGAGAAATATGCAGGTACGGTGATTACAGCCTCGGATATTTGGATACCCAGATATTCTTCTGCTGTTTTCTTCATTTTCTGAAGAATGTAGGCGGATATTTCTTGAGGGGTGTATTGCTTGCCGTCTATTAAGGCTATTAATTTCCCGTCAGGTGCTGCCTGGAGATTATAAGGCATTACTTCTGCTTTCTTTTTCACCGCTGAATATTTTTCTCCGATGAAGCGTTTTATAGAGAAAACTGTGCGTTGAGGGTTGGTTATAGACTGCCTTTTGGCAGATTCACCAACCTTAAAGCCGTTTGAAGTGATAGCGACTATGGAAGGAGTTGTTTTCTTTCCTTCGCTATTGGGAATGACCGTAGTGTCTTTACCTTCAAATATGGCAACACAAGAATTTGTTGTTCCTAAATCGATTCCTATTATTTTTCCCATTCCTATTTCATTGTTATTAGAATATGCTCTTTTATAATTTTATTAGGAAGGCTGTCAGGCATTTGTTTCCTTATTAACCCTTGTTGATTCAACTGATCAATCAATTGAGGTATCTGTACTCCTAAGGAGTGTAATGCTTGTATTTGTTCTTTTGTGTGAATTCCTGTACATAAACGATTATAGTTTGAATATGGATTCAGTAATATGGAAACAGTCATTGTTGCTTGTTCAGGTGTTTTAACCTGTTTCAATCGGATAGCATCGGCGCATTTAATGGCATTTTGTATCAGCCGTCTGTTGGTTCTCATTGCCAGATAGATTCTAAGTTCTCTTATATCGAGTTTTTCTTTGTCGGCAGCCTGGAACATGAGGTCTGAAATATAATTTGTCAATACAATGATGGTTTCTATTGATTTGCTATCGTATTCATATAAATGATTGAGAAAAGATGTGAAAAGTATGTCTTCTTCTTTTATAAATTCAAGCATATCCTGCCTTGAAGAAAACCCTTTAGATTTCCAATCGAGTAATTTGTGTGTATATTCATCCATAATTTCATGTAATGTTTTGTTGGACGGTACTTGCGCTGTCAACGCGTTAAAGAAATTTTCCGCGTCGTGAAAGATATTCGGGAACCTGTCTTTTATCTTGTATTCATTGAAGGATTGATGGATGTCAATAATATCGGCGTAAGCGTATTGCCGGCTGTCAATCAAACGCATAACTTCGTTTTCTATATCATTTCTGATAAGCGCGCAACGGGTCATATCATATATTTTATGGTCGGGGTTTGAGGTACTATCGGAAATTAAATAGTGCAATACAGTATCTTCCAGCATTTTCCATGTTCTCAGGTTGTTCAGCAAATTGTGGGGTGAGGGCTTGTCGGCATTATGAAGCTGGTTTTTAAATTCTTCATAAGCGGTTAAGGCATCCTTTTTGCTAGAAATCTTAGGAGTTTCTTGCTTAAAATTACAAGAAATAAGGCTTAGCATAATTAATAATAATAGGCAATTAAATTCTAATTTCATAGAGAAAAACTAATTAATGATTGTTGGGTGGTATTGTACTCAAATAGCTTTTGTCTCGCATATTAATAATTCCGATTTCTCGAATTTGATTATTATATGATAATGTGGTTGAAAATATATGATTTGGTACAAACTGATGTTCTGGTATATCCTCTTTGAATGCTCTTAAAGGCAAAGGGTATATATAGGTTTTTCAGGTGTTTTATGAACCTTATTATTGTGCTGGTAATATGTGATTTACATATAACTGTATTCATGTCCATTATTTTGAAAGAAAATTATATTGGTTGATTTTATTTGCTATTTATTTTTGCATACAAAAGTATGAATAATGACTTATACTATAATATTGGACATAAATGCTTTAATGAAATTTATAGTATCGAACATTGGTGTATTTCATTTATCGTACATAATAAAATCGTTGATATACTATGTTTTAACTTGTAATTGTTTGTAGAATATATTTGGAATGTTGTTTAATAAAAATGTATATTATATATGATATTGTGCAATTTATAATTTAAAATTATTATGTATAATGTTATAAATCGAATATATGAAATGAAAATTATGCCACAAATATATTTTTAAAATATGGAAAATATATCTATTAAACTATTTCTTGATGTATTATAAAATATTGAATTATAAATTATTATATTGTATTTCTTGTGAAAGAAAATAAATCCTTTTTTCAAACATTTGATGTGCGATAAAAAAATCGTTAATAGTAAATAAAGAAATACGATTTTGAATATGATGTTTTGTTTTTGAAATATAAATTGTACCTTTGCATTGGATTAATAAACAAATATTGCTATGAGGCTAGGTTATATTTTGTTCAACTCCTTACATGAATGTATAGAAGATGATTTCAACAGGTTGAAAGCTATTGGGTGCGATAAAATTTTTAAAGAAGAATTTGAGCATGAAGAAAAACGTCCGCAATGGAAAAAGATGCTTAGAGAAGTAGGTAGGAATGATGAAATTGTGATTCTTTGTCTTAGCAACGCTGTTAGAGGGTTACCACAGCTTGCTTCTTTCTTTGAATTATGCCGGATTAAGAGGATACGTATAATTTCACTGAGAGATAAATTTGATACGAAGGACATAATGTTTCCATCTTCCATCTCACAATTAGTCGATGCGATAGGGGCTTTCCCGGGAGATATTCATTCTTTGAAAATTTCCAGTGAGCGACTTAGCGTTGCTAAAAAGAAGAGAAAGTCATCATTTCAGTCCAGCAAAGAAGAAAGGGAAAAACGTTGCGTTGATTTATATAACAACGGAATCAGTGTTGAAGATATTAAGGCGGAAACGGGATTTAGCAGTAACAGTTCGATTTATCGTATATTGAAGAATAAAGGTGTCAAAGTAAATCGTCGGGTTACTAAGGAGGTTTCTGATAAGTGAGTTTTCTTACGGACTTTTAATAGATGATTGTTGAAATAAATACTGTCACCAACATTCCGGTAGCTATGTATAAAGATAGTTTCCGTTCGTTTTGTGTTATGCGTTGGAGCTTGATGAGCCTTGAAATACTGACTGCTGATAGGGCCGCCAGTAAAATTGAAGCTGCTAAGGTGCGTGGCCTAAATCCTACTAATGAAAATTCGACATACAATGCTGCTATGCCTAAGAATATCAATGGTATGTAGATTATGTTTCTTTTCTGAAAAAATAAACTATTCCAGCTTTTAGCTGCCCATTCGTGGGTTTTTGCACAGGCTTCAGTTGTCAATATTACTGCGATGACGATGTAAATGACATAGGGGCGGGGAGTGAGGGAACGGAACGCCATGAGCAGAATGGAATACCATAGATAGAGGTTTCCGGCAAGGATCATGGTTTCGGTAACGGTGAGTTGTATCCATCTGATTGCTATGGGTACGGGGGAGTGCTGATTTTTCCGGTACTTGTCTATGGCAAGAAAAAGAACAGGTAGCAGGACCGAGAAGCTGAAGATGCAGGCTTGACCTAGCGTTTCCTTGGACTGCTCCCGGGTACCGATTATCAGGGAGGCGGCCACGTATAGGCACACCAAAAACAGAATAACGAAACTGGTATAGCAGGCGGAAAGGAAAAAGTGTTTGCTGATTTGATAGATACGTAAGGACAGACGGCTTTTATAGCATAGAGACAGCCATGCGGAAGCCGCCAACAGTGACACGCACATCAGGGTGTTGGGGAAAGAGGCGTAGCAGGCGCCGGTCATGTAGATGGCATAAAGTGCCGGAGTGAAGTAGTAGTATCTTGTCCCGTTTGTGCTGCTATACAGGATACTTATCATAGGTATTCCGTAATATAACCATTCGCTTTGTCCGGTATATAGGTATAATAAGTACGAGGTGAGGACACAACCTAACTCGACCGGTATCTGGGTGATGGTCATATGTATGAGTTTTCCTGTAACTAAAAGGATTTTAGGTGAATTCGGGCTTGGTGACTTTTTCATTAGAAAAACTTGAATTTGGAATTGTTGTTTGTCGTTGGAGGTTCAGGTGCTACCGGGCTGTCGCCTGATATGCAGTTGAATAGTTCGACCGGCATTTGCGAGAAGAAAAAGTTGGGGATGGACAGTCCCGGCAGCTTGTCTTCTACGGTCTTGTACAGACAGGAAAATTCGGTTGGTGTGCTGTATATGGTTTTGCCTCCGACATGGTAACTGATGTCTGTTCCGCTAATGGATGCAATCTTTGCGGTTTTGAACGGTGGGTTATTGGGGGTTGGATGGATAGCTACATAGGAATCTCCCACCTTCATGGCTGTGTCTTTCAGGCGGAACGGTTGGGTTATTGCCCACGTGTCGTATCCGGTTATGACTGCAAGTTGTTTCCTGGCTCTGGTGAGTGCAACATATAGGCATCTCCGCTCTTCCTCGATGGCTTCGATTCCGTTTTTTACAGCGATGTCACCCGGATAGTTTCCGATAGTCATATCAATGACGTAGCAATAATCGGCCTCCAGACCCTTGGCGGAATGGATGGTGGAGATGATGACTGCATCGTTCAGAGGCGTGCTGCTGTCTATGTTGGAGTCGAGCAGGTAGTCGTTGATGAATCCGGTGACGGATCTGGAGCTTGATGCGATATCGGTTAATGCCGCAAAATCCTTGTTCCTCCGTTCCCAGTCCTTGGCATATTTGACTTTGAGGGTGTTGCTCATTGACTTTATGATGCCAGCTACGCATGAAGATGGGCTGTCTGTCCGTGTTAAAGCGTCTTTTATCACTTTTGCCGGTTGTGTGAACGCCTCCATTTTCATAATGGCTTCCGCTTTCTCCGATGCACTCGCCCGGGTAGCCATTTCATCCATCGCTTTCCGAACCTTGACTTTGCCTATACCAGGCCAAAGAGAAAGGAAGCGCATCCAAGCAAGTTCGTCCTCCGGATTTACGATAATGCGTAAAACGGATATGATATCTCTGATATGTGCTGATTTCATCAGTGATATGCCTCCGAACAGGACATACGGTATCTGATTGGACAGGAATGCCGCTTCGACTTGTTTTGCTTGATAGGCATTTCTGGCTAATACCATGTGGGCAGAGTATTTTATGCCGGCATCTGTGTGCTTTAGAACTTCATTCTTTATGAAGGCAGCTTCTTCTTTCTTGTTATTGGTGAACACGAGGAAAGGTTTCTTGCCTGCTTTCTGTGTCGCGATTAATTTTTTGTCGTATTGCAAAGGCGATAATTCCAACAGCCGGTTGGATACGTTCAAAATGGCTTGTGAGCTACGATAGTTCCTGACCAGTTTCATTACGACAGAATCGGGCACACGGCGACTGAAGGAATGGATTGAGTTGAAATCCGCTCCCCTGAAGTTGTAAATCGATTGTGCATCGTCACCGACACAGAACAAATGGCAGTAAGGTATAAAGACTTCAAGCAGCTTCCATTGAAGGGGATTGGTGTCTTGCATTTCGTCCACCAAAATGTGGTCGTACATGGAAGTCACTCTGGCGCGCAATTCTTCGTTTTGGGTCAGGGTGGTAACTGCAATGGTGAGGATGTCATCGTAATCCATGTACGAATGCGCTTTTTTATAATCCTCATAGGATTGGATGATGTTTCCGATATTGCTGATGTCGCCTAACAGAAGTTCCGTCTTCTGTTGGTTGTTGTGAAATGTCTTGTTTATAGCTTCGTCCATTCCGCGCTCCGTATTCAACTGGTAAGACCGTATGGACAGTATATCTGAGGCTTTGATGTCATAGGAAAGCCGGGACGTGTGCTTGTCAAGGATATGATTCATGATGACTTCCTGGTCGTCAACATCGATGATCGTCCATTTGCTCATGCCGAAAAAGGAGGGGTTGGAGCGTATGATTTCAAGGCACCATCCATGGAAGGTTGCTCCTAGGGGTGATTTCTTTATTCCGGAATCAGCCAGGAGCTTTTCTGTTCTCTGGGCTATTTCGCCTGCTGATTTTTTAGTAAAAGAAATTATCTTGATACGTGCAGGGTCAGTACCATTTTCAATCAACCATGCGGCTCTCGATACAATGGTCGTTGTCTTTCCGGTACCGGCTCCTGCAAGTAATAGCAGGTGTTTACCATCAAATTTGACAGCTTTTTCTTGCTCTTTATTTAGCTTTCTAAAATCCATAATTATAGCGTTATTTTTTTATATACAAATATAGCAAAAATAAGTGACATGTGGAAATTTAATTGATATAAGTATAATAAATACATTAAATTTAATAAATCGTATATTATTGTTTTGATTATCTGTGGTATGTGTGATGTATAGAATGTGCTTGTTTTAGTTTTTGAAGGTGTTTTATCTCATGAATATTGCTTTATTTATTAATGAATATTATTTACTAATTCTAAGTCGAACGTGTCGATTAGCAATTGTAGTGAGGGGTTGTTTTGGAGGAAATAGTTTAATGTTACCTCCTGTAGAGGTTGTTGGAGCAGGATATCGGCTATATCGATTCCGGCATTCCATTGCTCTTCACTGGTTTTACGCTCTAATAAGTTTGAGATATTGACGGAATAGTTTTCCGCTTTAAGTTTCGTGTAAAAGAGATACCATGAGTCGTATGCTTGTGAATCCGGAAACAGGCATATTCTTCTGTTACGAAGAATGTGATACCTTGAATTCAGACAACCATTTTTTCCACCACTGGCAATCCAGACAAAATCTTGCATATATGCTGCGCTGATAATGGCAGATTTTTCACTTTCGACGATTCCCACTGTTTTGTCGGGGTACAGGCTAAGAAGATGTTCACCAAAAAAACATTGTTCCAGGTGGAATTCTGTATAACCCAGTTCAGCATGTGCCCAAGTGATCCTACTGTACCCCTCTTTGACACGATGGCCGTTGTCTTTGTTGTAGAGCATGATTTTTGCTGTACGTATCTCGCCGGTAATAGTGACTTGCCAAAAAACGGTTGCTGCTCCCTGCCATTTTTTAGAGGTTCCCACATTGTATTCTTGGAATAGGCGGGTGGTTTCCTTTACCCCGATTTTACTGCGGAGGAAAAGGAAGAGATTGTTCCGTTCATACCATTTGTCGGAACAAGAAATGTGCATGATTCTTTTTTCAATGCAACTGGCTTGTATGTGCTGTACCGGGTGCGAAATGGAGTGGATCGAATTTGTGCCGGAACTGCTGCCAGTCTCCATCAATTCCTTTAATACTTCCGGGTTGTCCCGAAAATATTTGGCAGGCGGGTAGTGGTAGCCGCAGTTGTTGGCCCGATTGCATTTTCCTACATAATCGGGAAAAACGAATGTACCCACACTGTCGATGTAGCGGGTGAACTCTCTCTTGTGACCACAGCAAGGGCAGGTGTATCTGTTCTTTTTGCATCGGTCATATTTCTCTAATACAAATCTAAATGGGGTCATGATTTTGCTGGTATTACGTGGAAATTGCCAAAATCGCCGGAATTGCCAATACTATTTTTCCGATTAGTCTATCTTATGTTTCAGGTAGAGTAAACCCAAATTGCCGGAATTGCCACTTTCGCCATTCGTTTATAGATTATACATCTTTCTGTAAATGCCGTGCTTTTGTTTGCTGAAAAGTCTGTCGGAACGCTGGCTGTCTCCAATGAATCTGTCAAATGTGCGTGCTGGCATACCTTGTTGGACGGCAATTTCTTTACCGATCTTAGTTTCAAATTCTTCCGGCAGAGATGCGTACACTTTTCTTTCCAACTCTGTCAAATGGATATCATTATCAACGAAGAAATAGAAATAGATTCTATAAAAAACCTTCCGGAAATATTCGATTAACAGGATTGCACGTTGTACAGTTGATAAATCAATCTGATTCATTTCCGCTTCTCCATTTCTCCACCGTTCAAGTTGTATAATGAGGCATAGCCGACCTAACGCTGTGCTGAGTTTTCCGAAATAGCTTGCCAGAATACTATTTCCGTTTCCGTTCATCTCATTAATCATATCTATATTGTCCTGTTTCCATTCCATAAATTGCGCTTTTGCCTCGTTGGAAAGTTTCAGGTTATTGGGAATGACGTTGATTTCTTTGTCATCATAGAATGTTTTTAGATTGAGGATATCATTGATGAAGGTATTCCACCAGTTTAGCTCTTCTTCAGGAACATCATCGTCATTTGCCAGTTCTAATTTTTGATCCAACGGGTAGGCGAACAAGAGCCGGGACATGAAGCCGTTTTCTGTCTTGTCGCCGTCAATCAGGTGTTTTAACTGCTCGATTTGAGTTCCTCCTATGACTGAAATCAAAGGTTCGGTAACAACAATATTGAAGTCTTCTCCTTTACGGTTGTAAATAATATCGCTATGGTTGTATCTCTCATTCCAAAATGTACTCTCATCCATTCCTTTTGAGTACCGCATCGAGTTTTTCGTCCATCTTGTAATTTCATCTTGATATAAGAGCATTCCGTTCTTGGAGCATTCGAGTGCATAGACCAGCCACTCTAAGGTGTAGTCTTGGGTGATGAAATATGATTTCCTCGGCGCTTTGGGTTTTTCCAATCCCTCTTTGTCTTTGGTATTTTCGTATTTTTCAAGTTTTTGATAAAAGGCTTCCAGTTCTTGATTGTATTGCAGGGCTAATTCACGATTGCGCAATAATAGAGGTTTCAGGATAAGGCGCGTGGGGGGAGTCTTTCCAATGGAGGGGTAACCTACCATTACATAGAACAGGCCGGGGTAATCGTGAAAGGTATTGTTGATTTCAATACGGAAGCGCTTGCCCATGGCTACGTCGATGGCACAAAGTATATTGATTCCAAGATAGTCTTTTTTGAACCGTAGATGTTCGTGGATGGATAATATGAATTGTTTCGTTCTGTTCGAGAATGCTTCAATCGGAAACTCTCCCAGTTGTGAGTCTTTTTCCATATCTTTTGCTTCTGCAATAATATCTTGAGGGGTAACAGGCGTGCTTCCTGTCTTTTGGTTTCTTCTCATCTTTTTATTATTATATGCCGTAGCTGTCCATGTCATGTTTTCTTTGGGATTTTTTCCATTCCATCAGCTCTGTCTTACTGAAACGCAAACTGTTACCAATCTTATAAAATGGAATGGTCTGGTTGCATGTATAACGATAGATGGTGCTTTGACTTTTCTTTAGAAGAATGCTTGCCTGCTTAATGTCAATCTCGTCATCACTCTCTGGGTGTGGTGATGATTCGTTCTCAACTTGATGTTCTACCTGAACGGACAACAGATTAATAAGATGCTCTACTGCCTCTGGCAAATTGTCGTGGGTAACTTTGCCGAATTTTTCAATGTTTATCATTTTGCTGCATATTTGTTTATACGGCAAAGAAATGCAAAGAATGAATGATGATAATTTATCATCATCAAATCTTCAATTAATTAAGATGTCTTAATGGTATATCTTTTATGTAGTAAAAACGTCTATTTTATCGTGTGGTAGTCGTATTATGAGATAAATCTTTGATTATGTGGAATATCTTCTTTGATGCAAAGGAATAATGGAAGAACTGGGTGTGTAAGTTTTGCCTTTAAAGCCGGTTCAACTATTGTTTGATATAATATGTTATTTTCTTGAGTGGGGAGAATGGTTTGATAGAAGGTATAAGGTTTGTATAATGGGATGGGAAAGGATATAAAAGGGAGAATGATAGTATGAAAAGGGAAAGTCGGAGTAGGGACGGATACAGTTCCACATAGGAACTGTATCCGTTGATTTATATATTTATTGCCGGATTGGTTGTTGAGGGGGCTATCAATCTGTCTATGAAATTATGTTGCTTTGCTGCCATGCTTATATGTTGGATTTGTTCAAGAAAACTTCATCTGACGGAAGATTGTTTAAATCAAATCGAGCAACTTCTTTTATAGGATAATAACCGTCCTGTGACGGTCCGTAGAAGCGATCTTTTTCTGTTAATGGGGATTGGTTTAAGCCTTTATATACTTCAAATACATTGTTATCAAGGTCAATTACATATCCCCATTCACAAAAGATACTATCTTCTGCAAAGTGTTCGTGATTTATCAATCCTAAAATTTTGATATCTAATTCAATCGTTGTCTTCCCGAGAGTAGTATTACATAGTTTGCCATCATATACTATTCCTATTATCTTACCGCCGATATCTCGACTTAAATATGGATGTTGCTTTTTCCAATCTGTTTCATTGAGTTGGTCGCATTCTTCATCAGTCAGCCATCTTAGCATAGCGACTTTCTCTCTGAAAATGTTTAAATCAAATGTTTTTAGGAGATTTAATATGGTGAGTCCTTGACCTTCTGGATATCCGTCCCATTGCCCGTATTGGGCTACTTTGGTTTCTCCGTTTAAAACTACCATTGTAAGATTTCTTGTTCCCATAATTATTTCTTGTTTTTGATTGATTTTTTCCCTTCCGGGTCGTTCTGACCGAAGGGGTTTAACTATTTTTTCTGCTTTCGGGATTGCATGTTATTCCTGCAAAACTTTTATGTGAAATACTCTTGCGTAGAAAGGAAGATTTCGCATAAAAAGCTGGGCGGGTTTTGACAAGGAAATAATGAGAATGCAATGAAATTTGCAGAGAAAAATCAGTTAAGCTCCGGAGCATCAGGTGCGGTGGTGACAGGTGTGGTAATAATGGGGAAATGCAAAGAGTGAAGGGGGAATAGAATCGTTATAAGAGGGGAATAGGAAGGTAACAATAATCGTGTCCGATCATTGTTATGGATAAAAGAGGGTGAAAAGGCAGTGTGTCTTTAATTGGGAATGAGCGCAGAGAACCACCTGACCTGACCGGCTAAACTCTGATTGTATTATTTATACTCGCTTTCACCTACGAGTTGGTTTTTATGCTCGTTCCTGATTTCTTAATCTATGTATTAGGATTTACTTTATTTTCATTTACAGGGGTTAGGATTCGGTTGATGATGAAGTATAGGCCATCATCTTCAAGGTCGGATTCTTTAATATCTATTACATCCGGGCAATCGATATTCTCAACTTTCATACAAATCGTATCTTGGTTTAACCACACTGACAGTACTCTACCGTTGTAAGCATGGGATTTGCCGGAACAGGCTACAATAACATCTATTTCATCGTCTACATCATCCTCTTCATTTGCCAAGACAATAGGTTTGTTCTCCTGTTTTAAAATCCTTGAAAGTATATTGTGGATTGTGGAGGTATAATTTTCACGCATGTCAATGACTGTCCGGAAGTCATCGTTTATGGTATGGGGCGATTCTTCTTTGAGATTGGTGTATAGAGCGTGTTGGGTTTCGAGAGATTCACAATCTGCGCAGTAGACTTCAATAGTCGATGTTTTTGTTGTGCTATCTATTAGTGATTCTGTGTCACAAAGATATTCTACATTGCCAGTTTCGATATTGTTATTCCCGTTATCCAAAGATATGGGAAATTCATTTACCAATGATTTAACTAAGGCGTCGGCTTTTTCTTTTGTTTCGGCATTAACATATAAATCTGTTCTTTGCCATACTTTGATATAGGCATCTACTTTGTATTCAAATTTTTTCATACTCTTTTGTTCTAAAAGTTATTGATTCGGAAGATTTCCAGTTGATTTGTTTTTCCCTCCAGTCTATCTGACTCTTGAGGTTCTTTTGTTTTTTCTGCTTCCGGGATTGCATACTATTCGAGCAAAGGCTTTCCTGATAAATACTCTTTATGCTTTGGGCATAAAGGAAGATTTATCTTAGGAAAAACAGGAGGTGTGCCTTGGGGAGAAATAGTGAAAATGCAATTAGCTTTGCAGAGAAAAACTGAAGAATGCCAAGAGTAGAAAGTAAAGGCGGGGGTGATATATAAACGGAGGTGGTAAAGTGTTGAACAGGGAGATAGCTTCCGGGTATAAAGGGATGAGGAATATATGGGGATGCCCATGATTAACTACAGGCTGTGCCTGTTACCAGACATACAAATCGTTGCTGGGCTTGTGGTTCCTTATATTATTCTTTATAGTAGTGTATTTGTTGTTCGGATTTTGCGGTTGCTGAAATGCCTTGAACGTTTGTTTTATCGTATGAAGGTTGCATTATGAGATAATTCTTTGATTATGTGGCATTTCTTCTTTGATTTTCTTTACAAAGTCCGATATCGGGTTATTGTTTTCTGAAATTCTGTACAAAGGAATAATGGAAGAACTGGATGTTCGCGTAGAGTTGCCGTAGAGGGACTGTGAATCGTAGTCTTTCAAATCCATGAAGCAGGTGATGTACTTGAAGTAATCTATCTGCTTCAGCTTTTTGTAATAGCTCATGAGTTCTGAAAGGTTATGGAAGAAATGGGCGATGTCTTGCATGGATAGGTATTCCGGTATTGTCACGCGACTAGTGACTGGGATGCTTCTCCGGTCATTGATGAAAAACTCGAATGTGCTGTGCTTGATCGTATTGATGTCGTTTTCTGTATAAAAAGGAGTGAGGGTGGCTGTGATATATCCGTCGAGGAACTGCCATACTTTGTTGTATAGCTCTTTGTTGTACTGGTTCACATGGTCTTTGAGTGAAACTTGTGGCTTGGGTTGTTCCATAAAAGAAGGGGAGGGAGTATTTGGGACCGGCGAGGGTATTTCTCTTTCTGTTGCTGGATGGGTTTCCAGGTAGGTTCTTAATATTTCATATTTGGCTTTATGAATCTTGTTGAATGCGATGTATTTACTTTTTTTAGATAACTCGTATAATTCTTTGTTCAGCCACGCTTTATCATCGGCATGATTCTCGATTAAGCTATAATACTGGTCGAGTATCGTGTTGCGTGTTTCATTGATTCGAAGAGTAGCAAGGTAAAACATGAAGCTTAGAGAGGCTATCGGGAAAATGTAAAATTTCAAATACCAGGGGATATCTAATAATATGGCACACAGCAAAAGGGTAACACACATTGACTGTGATATGATGAAAAGGCGGTTGTCTGATAGCTTAATCATGTTGTACTGCTTCTTATTTGGTTATTCAAGGTGCAAATTTAATCTTTTGTTTGCATATCTGTGTACTTATTCTTTTATGGATTAAAAAATTGTATAGTTCTTGACTTAGGACCCTATGAACATCGTGATTTGTCGTTATCATTAATGGATTATAGATATTCATAATAACGAATGTTCGGGTCAGTACTTATGAATCAGGTTTTTGCAAGAATCGGTAATGTCTTTCTTCTATAACACATCGATAATTGCTTTTCATTCTAGAATTGAAAAAAGAGTTTTCTATCAGAAGAAAAACTTTTTTGGGGATTACTGTAAATGAGTGCAGGATACCATCCACTCGCTTGGATTTCAATCCGATTAATTGTCCGAAATTGGCGAAGTCTTGTTTACATGGATGTCCGGTCCTGGTATAAATCTTACTTTTGGTTAGATCTTGAGATAATTCTTCCTCTAAACCAAAAATGTTATTATCACCATGGATTGCTGTGTTCAACAAACCGTATGCTGGAGTTAGTAGATAATCTTCTCCTTTTTTCTGCAATGAGAAGTTTTTTAGATGTGCATCACCATTACCATAGAGATAGTTGAAAAGAACTAATCGGAAAAACTGTTCCATTGCTATTTGCCACGTTGGGATATATTGCTTGATTTTTTCGGCAATGTTAGCGTAGCTACCTTTGTACTTGAATGTTCGTTCATCTGATAGTTCATTTCTTCCGGTTAGCACTGCGAAATCTTCTTGTGCTAACTTATTTCCATCTGGAGAAATGTCAAAGCGTCGGGTTATATAGACTGGTTGTTCGTCTGATGTGAAGCATAGTCCATTTACTGCTGTTTGTATGCCGTACACCTGTGAAGCTATTTGCATTGTTAGATGTTCATTGATTGGCATTTGTTTACGGGTGGAAATGGTATAATCCCAGGGAGCGGGTTTTAATATATGTGTACCTTGTACTTTCTCCTTAGTCAGCCGAATATGGTTTTTCTCTATAGTGCCCGAAAACTTTTCTTGCAAACCGGATATGGAAATATGCCCCATATTTTGGATTATCGTTTGTCTGTTTGCACTTTCTTCAAAGCTGAAATCTAAAAAGGGTGAAACCTTGTGACCGCCAAATAGTCGTTTTAAAGCACCAGGACTATATGTTGTGTGTCCTGAGGCTAAGGTTGCAGGGCATACAAAAAATTCCTTCATATTATATCGTCTTTATGGTAACATTACCTATTATATCTAAATTCTCGGTTGCCATCAACATACCAAAAAAGTCCTCTTCATCGGTCTTAAATGTGCGGCAAAATATCTTTCGATTTGCTCCTTCAGGCAGCATGTTTGTGAAGAAGGGAAATAAGAACAGACTCTTATGTTCTTGCTGACTTTTAGGTAACGTAATCGAAATAGGTGGTAATGAGGGATTGGAAAAATACTCATCATCATAACGGAAAGAATATTCCTGCTTTGAATATTCAGTTAATGTCCCTGAGTAAATATTATTACATAAGATTCTTATTGCTCTCATCGCTGTTGTTAGCTTTAGATTATTGTTTTCTTGACATTGACACTTAATTCTAATCCTAATACTTCGCAAATTTTTTCTATCGTTTTTAGCGAAGGATTGCCTTGACCTCTCTCTATATTTTTAATCGTAGCTAA